>Ga0136615_10000307_pt1 | contig 21743 bp, 18 predicted proteins | sample AntDrymUQ2882206_2_FD_106647 | JGI IMG/M metagenome (GOLD analysis project Ga0136615, IMG submission 106647) | Polar desert sand microbial communities from Dry Valleys, Antarctica - metaG UQ288 (22.06) | ecosystem: Environmental > Terrestrial > Soil > Desert | place: Antarctica: Dry Valley... | reverse complement strand
CGCGGCCGCTTCGGAGGACTCCTCGGCGAGCGTCTCCTCCTCCGCTGCCTCGTCCTCGGCGGCGACCTCGACCGCCGCCGAGTCGGCGCTCTCCCCGCCGGGCCCCCGGTTCAACAGGGGCAGCAGACCGCCGATGCCGATCACCACCACGAGCACCGCCGCCGCGATGCCCGCGAGCCGCACCCGCCGCACCGCGCGCTCGCGCCGGGGCCCTTCGGTCCCTGCTCGCCCAGATGGCCGCGTGATCCCGCCCGGCCCCGGCGACACTGCGGTCCGCTGCCCGGCCGTCCGGCCGCCACCGCCGACGCTGCTGTCCCTGGGGGCTCGCACGTTGCCGGGCACAGCGGCGTCGGCGGGGCCGGTCACGGGGCTGCGGCGTTCGCTGGTTAGGCGTGCGTGGAGGCGGTCGGCGGTGCCGGGAGGGAGCTCGACGGCGTCGTAGCGGCGGAGGCGGGCCAGGGTTGCGGCCATGGCATCGAGGCGCGCGCCGAGCGCGGGCTCGGTCTCCAGACGGCGCTCCAGGGCGGCGGCCTCGGCGTCGTCGATGTCGCCGGCGAGCCAGGCGGCCAGCTGCGCGTTCTCGTGCTCGTGATCGGTCATGGGCGTTGTCTTGGAGGTTCCGCGGGGCCCACGGGTTCCCGCAGGTGCGTGAGGGCGTCGGCGAGGCGTCCGTGGCCGCGGTGGATGCGCGACTTCACCGTCCCGACCGGCAGGTCGAGACGGGTGGCGATGTCGGCGTACGGCAGGCCCGCCACGTCGTGGAGGACCACCGCGGCGCGGGTGGTCTCGTCCAGGGCGGCGAGCGCGCGCTCCAGCTCCAGTCCGAGCTCGCGGGCGGCGAGGGGGTCGTCGGGGGCGGCCATCTCGGCGAGCCGCTCGACGCCGTCGCCGCTGCTGCGGGGCCGCCTGGCGCGGCGGCGGGACAGGTCGTGGCAGGCGTTCATCGCGACCCGATGCAGCCAGGTCGAGAACGCGGCGGTCCCCCGGTAGGTCTCGGCCCGGCGCAGCAGCGTGACGAAGGTGTCCTGCAGCGCGTCCTCCGCGTCCGCGGCGTTGGCGAAGTAGCGCAGGCAGACCGCGTAGACGCGCGGCGAGTGGCGCTCCACCAGCACGTCGAACGCCGCCCCGTCACCCGCGACGAAAGCCGTGACGAGCGCGGCGTCGGAGCGGTCCCGGAGATCGGGCGGGTCGCTGCCGGGGCTCACGGACTCGGGGCGGCGGGTACTCCCTGGACCGTGACCTCCGCCAGCGACGCCCGGAAGGGTCGTGAGCTGGTGGCGTCACGCGGCAGCGGCGGGTCCACCCAGACCACCATGTAGCGCGCCTCGACCGGCTCTTGCGGGCGTAGCTCGGCGCGGGTCTCGTTGGCGGTCTGGGCCGCGGTCACCTGCGCGACCGCGCCCTCCGGCCGGTCGGCCGGCTCGGTGTCGGAGGTGTAGAGCGAAAGGGCGACCCCCGGCGTCCCCAGCGTCAGGTGCACCGCCTCCACGGACTGTGGCTGCCCGAGGTCGATCACGAAGCCGACGCCGTCCTTGAGGTTGCCGAACTCGGCGGACTGGTAGCCCGAGGTGGTCCACACGGTGGCCGGGTCCGTGTCGACGAGGAGCCCGATCGCGTCCTCCCGCTCCTCGCCGTCGTCGCCGAGGGGGTCGAAGGAGCGCAGGTCCTCTCGGGCCAGCGGCAGCGCCTGAGCTGCGGGGGCCGCGGTGACGCCCTCTGGCCTGCCGGTCGCGTCCGGGGTCACCTCGAGCGCGCCGGTCATGAGCGCGGCCACCAGCCCGCTCGCGAACACCAGCACGCCCAGCGCGGGCAGCAGCATGCGCGCGGCGAGCCGTGGCGCGGGCGCCTGCTGGGCCTGCGCCTGGGCCGCGCGCGTCATCGCCGGGACGGTCGCGGGCAGCGCGCTGCGACGCGTGCGTGCGCTCACCTCGTGCTGCGGGCCCGGCGCGGAGAACGCCATGGCCTGGGTGTCCGCCCCCGTGATGACCAGCGCGGCTGTGCGCTCGGGGTCGTCGTCGGCGAACACCGACAGCTTCTCGGCGAGCTCGGTGGCGGTCGGGAACCGGTCCTCGGGCTCGCGGGCCATCGCGCGGCCCACGATCTCGTCCAGGCCGATCGGCACCTCGGGGCGCACGGCGCGCACCGGCGGGGTGCGGCGTTCGAGGCGCTGGGCGGCCGTGGCCACGGCCGTCTCGGCACGGAAGGGCTGGCGGCCGGTCAGCATCTCGTAGAGCACGCAGCCCAGTGCGTACTGGTCCGCCTGGCCGTCGGTGGGGCGGGCGAGGATCTGCTCGGGGGCCACGTAGGCGGCGGTGCCCAACACCATGCCGGTCTTGGTCAGGTCGTCGAGTTGGTCCGCCTTCGCGATGCCGAAATCGGCGACCTTCACCGAGCCGTCGTTGCCCATGAGGATGTTCGCGGGCTTCACGTCGCGGTGGACGAGCCCGCGGGCGTGCGCGTAGCCCAGCGCGCGGGCCATCTTGTAGCCGATGGCTGCGACCTGGCCGGGGGGCAGCGCGCCGCGTTCGATGATGACATCGCGCAGGGTCACGCCCTCGACGAACTCCATGACGAGGAACACTTGGTCGCCGTCCACCCCGCTGTCGAAGATCCCCACGATGAACGGGTGCGACAGGCGGGCGGCGCTGATCGCCTCGCGGCGGAAGCGCTCGCGGAAGTCGGGGTCCGCGGCGAGGTGGTCGTGGAGGAGCTTCACCGCGACGGTGCGAGCCAGCACCTCGTCCCGAGCGCGCCACACCGATGCCATCCCGCCGTTGGCGATGCGCTCCTGCAGCAGGTAGCGGCCCGACAGCAAGCGCAAGCCGGACTGCACCTGGGCGGCCGAGGCTTCGGCGCGCGTACCGCTGGCGTCCTCTGTGGGCCGCGTCCGCCGGGTACCGCCGCCGCCGTTGGTCTCGCCGCCGGGGCGCGGGGCGCCACGCCGCTCGTCGCCGACTCCGGTCGCCGCCCGCAGGTGTCCGGGGGACCGGTCGCCGAGATCGCGCAGCGTCTCGATGCGTCTGGGAAAGGGCTGGTCACTCATCGGTGGAGACGGCCTCGTGCGCTGGGGGTGGGCCCCACGTGCAGGGGGGTGGGCCCGGTGCGCCCGCAGAGTGTACGTGAGGACAGGTGTGGAGCGGGAGAAGCTGGCAGTAGTGATGTTTCAACACAGCGTCAGACTGGCGCGCGAACGCGCGGCGCTGCGGCCCGCCGTGCCCGACGGCGGCGCGCCGCGTCCCGGCTCCACCACAGCGCCAGGAACCCACCCGCGCCGGCCGTGAGCACAATCGCGGCGGCCGACGTGCTGCGGGACCGCACCACCATGGTCTGGGTGGCCAGCTCCCGCTGGCCACCCAGACCGGTGACCCGCACGAGCATCGGCGCGGTGCTGCCCGGTACCAGCGGATCCACCGAGAAGCTCAGCGCGGTCGTCACGCCCGGTTCCAACCGCACGGTGCGCTGGGCGGGTTCCACCGCGAACTGTGCCTCCGTCAGCCCTGCCAGCGTGACCGCCACGTCGATGGCGACCGGCCCGTTGTTGACCAGTTCCACGGGGATCTCGGTGTTCGTCGTGTCGCCGGTGAGTGTGAAGGTGGGACCGGGGATGACCTCCACGCCGTCGAACACCACCTGTGCCGTCCTGATAACCGCGCGGACCAGCGCGAGCCCATCGTCGGTGCGCTCGCGGAACTGCACGGAGGTCGCGGCGCGCACGAGGCTGTCCGCGTCGCCGACGCCGGTGGGGTCGGTCAGGATCGTCCCGAGGGAGCGTACCGCGTCCCGCGCGGCGGCCACCTCGCCGAGGTACTCGGCGCTCAACTCCCGCTGCCGCGCTGCCTCGGGATAGACCAGTGAGTTGGGCGCCGGCGCGGCGGGGACCTGTGCCGCGAGCTCGGGCAGGGTGACGGGCGCCAGCCAGGGTGCGTCAGCCATGCCCGCAAGTAGCGCGCTGAGCGCCGCGGGGTCGGCGTCCCAGAGTCGCGGAGGGACGAGCAATAGGCCGCGCGATGCGGCGGCGAAGGGCGACTCGAAGTACAGCGCCGCGGTCTCGGCGAGGATGCGTTGCGCGGCCAGCGCGGGGTCCTGCCCACCGGGCCAGGTTCCGCTCGCGGCCAGATCGGGGGTCCCTGGGGCCTGCCCGGCCAGCAGGGGCGACAGCCAGGGATCCGCGACGAGTGCCGTCACCTCGCCGGGCGCGCGCAGTCGTCGCACCGGCGACGGGGACAGGGCGGCGCCACCCAGCGCGGGCCCGTCGAGGCTCGCGGCGCCCACCACCACGCTGTCGAGGCCCGCGCGGAGCGCGCCGAGGGCGGCCTCGTCCAGCGCGTCGGGCGGCCACAGCACACCCGGCACCGGCCGGGCGCCGGTGACCTGGGAGGCACGCAGCACGCCGTCGCCGACGGCCTGCCGCGCCGCGTCGGCCTGGCCCGCGCGCACCAGAGCCACGAGGTCGGCGTCGGCGAACGGCAGTGCGACGTGTTCCACGGCGGGACGCGCGAGCACCCCGCGCAGGTCGGCCAGCAGGTCGGCCGCCAGGCGGGCCTGAAGATCCTCAGGCCCGACGTCCACCTCGCCGCCAGCGTCCTGGGCGCGGTAGCCGTCGGCGGCGTCGGCGGCGGCGGCCAGCGCGAACCCACTGCTCGCCACCGTCACCGGGACATCTGGGGCCCCGGCCAACCCTGCGGCGAGCCCCGCGGCCAGGCGCGGCAGCGGTGCACTGCCGGACAGCCCGCCCGCGAGCGGGTCGGGGTCCGCAAGGCCGTCGACCGTGACGGACACTGCGCTGTCCACCGGCACGAGGAGGGCGGCACGTACGGGCTCACCGACCAGCTCGGGCAGCGCGACCGCCGCGGTTCTGGCCTCGTCCAGCGGGTCGCCGCCGCCGTCCAGCAGCGTCAGGGTCAGCGGGTAGACCCCGGCGACGCGGTCATCGACACTGCCCAGCCCCAGCTCGGCCGCGGTCCGCGTGAGCTGGACGGGGGCGCTCCCGCCGGCCGGGACGCTGCCGACGTCCACCGTGGCGGTCGAGACCGCGGCGCGCGTCGGGGCGCCGTCGACGTCCATCGCCCGCTGGAAGCCGAGACGGGTGGTGGTAGCGCGCTGCAGGGTGGCCCGCAGGCGCAGGCCCTCCAGCGCCACGGCAGCGGGGTTGTCCACCCGCCCGATCACGCTCAGGCCGCCCCCGGGGCGGATCGTCGCGTCCAGGTCCTCGACCACCAGCCGTGGCAGGTCCGCGCCGGCCTCCGCAGGCGCACCCGGCGAGGGCGCGGCGCCCGGCGCGAACCCCGGTCCGGCCTGGGCCGCGGCGGGCCCGGCCGCGGCAGCCAACAGCCCGAGCACCACGAACGCCGCCAGCGCCGCCGCCAGCGCGCGGCACCGGGCAGCGCGAGCCGCCAGCATGCGGCCCCGTCGTGCGGCGCGAGCCGTCGGCACGCGGGCCTTGGCACTCGCGGGAGGCGTCACGTGCCGCCCCCCGGGGCGGGGGCGCCGCTCGTCGGCGCCGGGGCGGCCAGCGCGCCGAGTCCCGCGAGCACCAGCTCACGCTCGTTCGCGTGCGTCAGGCGGGCCAGCGCCTCGGCGAGCGGAAACCACTCGACATCCTCGGCCTCGTCGTCCCGGGGCGCCGGCTTGCCGCCGCGGTGCCGCATGACGTAGTAGTGCACGTACTTGTGATAGCGCACCTCGTCGGGGCGCCAGACGAACCAGTAGTCGATGGTCCCCAGTTCCGCGACGATGTCGCAGTCCAGGCCGGTCTCCTCCCGGACCTCGCGGAGCGCGGCGTCCTGGCGCTGCTCATCGCCTTCCAACCCCCCCTTCGGAAGGGTCCATTGCAGTGCGCCCGCCGCGCTACGGCGTGAGATGAGCACGACCCAGCGCCCGTCGGGCCGGTCGTCCACGACCAGCCCACCGGCGCTGACCGCCCGTCTCGTGGGGTAGCGGGCCATCGGGCGAGGATAGTGCCGCCAGGCCGCCACGTTCCGCTTGTCCGCCCGCTACTCCGCGCTGCGCAGAGCGACCGCCACCATCACCAGGGCGATGCCAGCGGCCTCGATCGGCGCGGGCACCTGGCCCAGCGCCACCGCGCCAACGAGCGCCGCGGTGGCCGGCAGCAGCGCCAGGAACAGTGCGAAGCGCCCCCGGCTGATGCGGGCGAGGATGCGCTGGTCCAGGGCGTAGGGCACCACGCTGGACAGCACGCCGACGCTGAGGCAGGCGGTCACCAGCCCGAGGTCTGCAAAGGCCGGAAGCGCCGCAGGACCCGCCAGCGGTGCGAACACGACCGCGCCGGCGATCATGCCAGCGGCGAGCGCGTCGATGCCGCGGCCCTGTGCCGCCACCCGCGCCCCGAGCACGATGTAGAACGCCCACAGGACCGCGGCGGCCAGGGCGAGGGCAACCCCGACCGGGCTGCCGCGCAGCTCGACCTCCACCAGCAGGCCGACACCGGCCAAGGCGAGGAGCAGGGCGCCGAGGTCGCGTCGCGTCCGGGTACCCGCCACCGCCACGAGCACCGGGCCGAGGAACTCGATCGCCACTGCGTTGCCCAGCGGCAGCCGCGCGATGGCCAGGTAGAACGCCAGGTTCATCGCCGCGAGCACCACCCCGAAGGCCACGACCAGCCCGGCGGGGCGCAGCGCCGTCCAGCCGACGCGCCACGGGCGTCGCCAGGCCGCCATGAAGGTCGCCGCGGCCACGATGCGCAGCCAGCCGACGCCCTCGGCGGGCACTGCGGAGAACAGCAGCACGGCGACCGCTGCGCCCGCGTACTGCGAGACCGCGCTGAGGACGAACAGCACCCCGACCGGCGCCCGCTCGACCCCGCCGCGCGCGGGCGCACCGACCGCCGTTCCCACCGCCATTTCCACCGCAACCTCCCGCCGACCCGCATAGCCCCAGGGACCAGTCTGTCGCGCCGCCAGTCAAGCCCTTGGGAGGGGCGGCCGATACCGAGGCGCGGACGCCCCCCCCCGCCCGCGACCCGCAGGAGCAGACCGATGCTGGAGGCCTACCTCCGCGCGCTCGTCAAGGCGGATGGCAGCGACCTCCACCTCAAGGCCGGCGGGCTGGCCTTCGTGCGGGTCCACGGCGAGCTCCTGCCGATGGAGGGCCTCCCAGCCCTGACACCCTCCGACACCGAGCGCTTCGCCCGTGAGGTCCTCGACGACGCCGGCCGCGAGCGCTTCGCGGAGGGCGCCGAGGCCGACGCGGCGTACTCACTGCCCGGGGTGGGGCGGTTCCGCGTGGCGGTGTTCCGCCAGCGCGGCTCGGCGGGCCTGGTGGCCCACCGGGTCCTGCCGGGCACGCAGGACGTCGCGTCGCTGGGGCTGCCGCCCTCGGTGCGCAAGCTGGCCGAGGAGCACCGCGGGCTGGTGCTCGTCACCGGCCCCACCGGCTCGGGCAAGAGCACCACGACCGCGGCGATGATCGCGCACGTCAACGCCACCCGCCGGTGCCACATCGTCACCATCGAGGATCCCATCGAGGTCCTGCACGGCGACGACCTCGCCATCGTCGACCAGCGCGAGATCGGCATGGACACCCGGACCTTCGCCAGCGCCATGCGCTCGGCCGCGCGCCAGGACCCCGACGTCATCTTCATCGGCGAGATGCGCGACCTCGAGACCGTCGACGCCGCGCTGCAGGCCGCCGACACCGGGCACTTCGTGCTGTCGACCTTGCACACCACGAACGCCACCGAGACGGTGAACCGCATCATCGACCTCTACCCGCCCCACCAGCAGGGCCAGGTGCGCCTGTCGCTGGCCAGCTCCCTCAAGGGGATCGTGGGCCAGCGGCTGCTGCCGCGCGCGGACGGCGGGCGTGTCGCCGCCGTGGAGGTGCTGGTCATGACCAGCCGCATCCAGGAGTTCATCCTCGACCCCGGCAAGCTCGAGCAGGTCGAGGACGCGATCGCCGACGGCGGCTACTACGGCATGCAGACCTTCGACCAGCACATCCTCACCCTGTACAGCGAGGGCCAGGTGGGGCTGCGCGAGGCCCTGGCCGGCTCCACCAGCCCCCACGACCTGCGCCTGGCTATACGCAACGCCGGCCTCGGCTGACCGCGCCTGCGCGACGGGCGGCCCGCGCGGGTGGCCGTACCATGACGCCGATCATGGTCGACCTCAGCCACTCCCAGCAGCGCGCGCTCGCCGCGCTCGCCACGGTGTTCCCCGTGGCCGGCGAGCTGGGTCGGCGTTTCGCGGCGGCGGGCCACGAGCTGTACCTCGTGGGCGGCACCGTGCGCGACGCGCTGCTCGGGCGGCGGCAGTCCGACCTGGACTTCGCCACCTCCGCCACACCCGACCAGACCAAGAAGGCGCTGCGTGGCTGGGCACACCACTGGGACGTCGGCGGCGAGCGCTTCGGCACGGTGAGCGCAGAGCGGGACGGCTGGAAGCTGGAGATCACCACCTTCCGCGCCGACGTCTACACGCCCGGGTCGCGCCACCCCGAGGTGACCTTCGGCTCCGGCATCGAGGGCGACCTCGCCCGGCGTGACTTCACCATGAACGCGATGGCGGTGCGGTTGCCCGAGCTGCGCTTCGTCGACCCCTTCGGCGGCCTGGCCGACCTGCACGCGCGCGTGCTGCGCACGCCCGTCGACCCGAAGCGCAGCTTCGGCGACGACCCTCTGCGCATGGTCCGCCTGGCCCGCTTCGCCGCGACGCTGGACGCGCGGCCCGAGGAGCACACACTGCTCGCCGTCAGCGAGATGTCCGGCGCGATCGACGACATCAGCGCCGAGCGGATCCGCGACGAGCTGTCGCGCCTGCTGGTCGCCCCCGGCCAGGCGCGAGGGCTGGACCTGCTATGCGAGACGGGCCTGGCCGACCACTTCCTGCCCGAGCTGCCCGCCCTGCGCATGGAGCATGACCCGCTGCACCACCACAAGGACGTCTACAGCCACACGCTGGCGGTCATCGAGCGCTGCGTGCCGGCCGACGACCTCGTCGTGCGCATGGCCGCCCTCCTGCACGACATCGGCAAGCCCGCCACCCGCGCGTTCGGGCCGGGCGGCAAGGTCATGTTCCACCACCACGAAAGCGTCGGCGCGCGCATGGCCGAGCGCCGCCTGGCGGCGCTGCGCTACCCGCAGGCGTTCATCCGCGATGTCGTCGCGCTGATCGGCCTCCACCTGCGCTTCCACGGCTACGGCGACGACGTGTGGACGGACTCGGCGGTGCGCCGCTATGTGCACGACGCCGGCTCCCGCGAACAGCTTGCCCGCCTCAACGCGCTCACCCGGGCCGACGTCACGACGCAGAACCGTGCAAAGGCCCGTCGGCTCGCGGGCGCCATGAACGACCTCGAGGCGCGCATCGCCCGCCTGGAGGACGAGGAGGAGCTGCGCGCGACGCGTCCCGCTCTCGACGGGCGCCAGATCATGGCCCACCTCGGCCTGGCGCCGGGGCCGTTGGTCGGCCAGGCCCGCCAGGTCCTGCTCGACGCGCGCATCGAGCGCGGCCCGATGTCCGACGGGGACGCCTACGCCCTGCTCGACGCCTGGGCCGCCGAGCACCTCCCGGACCACTAGCCGCCGGCGATCGCCGCCGCGGACGCTCGCAGGGCGGGCAGCAACTCGCGGTCGCCGGGCAGCGCCGTGGTCGGCCCGGGTGCAGCAGGCGCCGCGGAAGTGGCGGTCCCGGACGGCGTGCTCCGCGACCCGGCTTCTTGCGATCGCCTGAGCATCTTGAACGAGCACGGCGGTCCTAGCGGCCGACGTGCTCTGGGTGCTCGTGGAGGATCTGCAGGTCGCGGGGGCGCACAGGCTCGCGGCAGCTCGCGCACACCAGCAGCGCCTCGAAGGTCTCGCGGCAGGTGTGCTCGTAGGTGAGCGGGGGCTCGTCGCCGTAGAGGTGACGGTCGCCCCACTGCTGCAGCGTCAGCAGGACCGGCAGCAGCTCCTTGCCGGCCGATGTCAGCCGATACTCGTAGCGGGGCGGGCGTTCGGAGTATTGGCGGCGTTCCAGCACACCGTGAGCGATGAGCGTCCGCAGGCGGCGGGTCAGCACGTCGCGGGGGGCGCCGGTGTTGGCCTGGATGCGGTCGAAGCGGCGGACGCCGCTGAAGACCTCGCGCAGGGTGAGCACCGACCACTTCTCGCCGACGATCTCCAACGTCCGGGCGACCGAGCACTCGCGTGGGCCCACGCTGTCCATCGCACAATGGTAGCGAGGTCGGTCGCTCTCTCAAACGGACTTGCGATAGGGTCAGTTGGAGATCCGAACCGTCGATCCTGCGCCGTCTGGGGGTTGCGATGCCTGTTCCCTGGTGGTCCATCAAGCCGCTCCCACCGTCCGTGCTGGACTTCGCGCTGGACATCACGCTCGAGGAGATCGTCGCCGACCTCACCTATCCCCACGGGCGGCGCCCACGGCTCGCGCTGCCCGCGGAGGACGCGGCCGAGCGCGCCGCTCGGGCCTTCCTGCGGCCGCGGCGCGGCGTGCGCCCGGGCGTCGAGCAGGCCTTGCTAGACGTCGGCGAGCCGCACGCCCTGCCAGACGGGGCTCGCGGGCACCCGCTGTGGCAGCGGACCACCGGTCCTCCTGGTCCATGGCTGGGAGGGGCGCGGCACGCAGCTCGGTGCGTTCGTCGCGCCGCTGGTGCGGCTCGGCTGCAGTGTCGTCGCCTTCGACGGGCCTGCCCACGGCGACACGCCGGGCGACGAGACCAGCCCCAGGCTGTTCCGCGCCGCGATCAACGCGGTCGGTGAGCAACTCGGCCCGCTGCGCGCGGTGATCGCGCACTCCGCAGGCGGCCTCGGGGCGCTGCCGGCCATCACCTCCGGCCTGCGCACCGAGCGTCTCGTCCTGCTCGCGGCTCCCGCCTCCCGGCCGATTCGGCCGGGCCGTTCCGTGGTGTGGGTCGGTCAGGCGCCGCCCTTGAAGATGTTGCGCTCCTCGGTGGAGACGTAGTCCGGGAGGACCGCGGCGACGTTGCCGAGGCCGTGCTGCTTGCGGAGGAGCTCGCCGATCACGGTCTGGTAGTTCGTGGTGGAGGCGAGGTTGTCGTCGCGCAGGGCGTCGTCGGCCAGGGTGGGCCACTGGCCGTGGACCTGACCGCCGTTCACGCCGCCGCCGATCAGCAGCATCATGTTGGCGAAGCCGTGGTCGGTGCCGCCGCCGTCGTTCTGGGAGGGCCGGCGGCCGAACTCGGAGGTGGTGATGATGTTGGTGGTGGCCAGGAGGGGACCCAGGTCGTTCGCGAACGCCGCCAGACCACTCGCCAGCTCGGCCAGGTGCCGGTTGAAGTTGCCGTTGGGGTCACCGCCGTTGCCCATGTCGGTGTGGGTGTCCCAGCCGCCGATCTCGATGTTGGCCACCCTCAGGCCGACATCGGCCTTGCGGATGCGGGCCACCTCGCGCAGCGCGTCGTAGAAGCCGCCGTCATCGTAGGTCGCCGCGACTGCCGGGACGTAGTCGACCGCGCCGACCTCGGCGGCCGTGGTCACCGCCGCCAGGGTCTCCTGGACGCTCTTGTCGATCGGTCCACCGGTGTTGTACAGCTTGCCGATCGCGGCCTGCATGGCTGCGGGCTCGCCGGCGTTCAGCCGGAAGTCCTCGATCGAGTTGAAGGTGACCGTCGGGGCCACGCCGTCGAAGGAGTAGGGACGCCCGCCAAGGATCTGCGCAGCTTGGAACGGGGTGGTCGGGGTTCCGGCCAGTCCCTGCTCCTCGAGCAGGGCGTTGATCCAGCCCCTGCCGCCACCCGGCTTCTCGTAGTCGTAGGTGGCGTCGAAGTGGCTGTAGTTGGGTTCCTTCATGCCCACGGCCTGGACGGCGCCCATCGTGCCGGCGGTCCAGAACGGCTCGAGCGGCGCGAGTGCCGGGTTGAGCCCGAACACCCCGTCGTTCTGCAGCAGCTGGTTCTGCGGGATCGCGATGCTGTCGCGGTGGCCGTAGTAGTCGGTGTCGTTGGGGACGATGACGTTCAGGCCATCGATGCCGCCGCGCAGGTAGACCACCACGAGCAGGTTGTTCGCGCTGCCCGGCGTCTGCGCGAAGGCCAGGCGCGTGGTGACCAGCTGCTGCACCAGCGGCGCGGCGAGCACCATGCCGCCGCCCTGCATCAGCCGCCTGCGCGTGAACCCCTTGCGCCACGGGTCGTCCTGCGCTGCGTCCTCCTCGTGGCCGCAGTCGCACTTGTCGTGCTCGGGTGAGGCGTCGTCCCCCATGGGTCCCCGCTTGGCCAGGGCCTTGAGGGCCGAGGCCCCCACCGAGGAGAGGAGGCCGGTGCGTTCGAAGGGCTTCATCATCATCCTCTATCGCTGGCAGTGGTACGGGGAGTTCCAGATGGTCGCCGCGGCCGCTGCGGCGAGGTCGGCCGTGCCATCCGCCGCGACCGGGTCCGCCGCGGCCAGACCGAGGTACTCCAAGACCGCCGCGTGGTGGTCCGCAGCGAGCTGCTGGAACACCACGCCCATGGCCACCGTGTCGACCAGCTCACCCGCCGTCGCCGGTGGCGTGGCCCCGATCAGCGCGGCGATGGCCTCGTCGGCTGAGCTGAGCATGTCGTCGTAGTCGTTGTGGGCCGTGTCCCAGTGGAAGTTCCAGCTGGCGAGCAGTCCGCCGCTGGGCATCCAGGCCGCGGCCACATCCGGGTAGCCGTCCGGGGTGGGCCAGGCGAACGGTGCGTGCAGTCGGTAGTCCGCCTGCCCGAGCAGGCGACCGTCGTTCTCCGGGCCCCCGTCGAGGGTGAGCCCCAGGCTGATCACGGTCTGGGCGATGTCCTCCACCGGCCGGCGCACCTTCTGGCCCACGGAGCTGTTGAACTCCGGGGAGGTGAACAGCGCCTGCAGCCACGGCACGATCTGGGTGTCGTTGGCGACGAAGGCCGCGGCCAGCGAGTCCACCAGCGACTGCGGTGGGTTGTCCGACACGAAGTGCCGCGCGAGCTTGAACGACAGGTACGCGGCCGTCTGCGGCAGGTGCGCCAGGTAGTCGACGAAGCGGTCGATCTCCGCCTCGGCCGTGGCCGGGTCGGCGTTGGCCGACTCGAAGGTCATGATGCGGATGGGACCGTTGGCGTCGTGGCGGTTCTCGTCGAAGACGTACTCGCGGGTGTCGTTGCGCGTCATGCCCGTGAGGAGCCGCGACAGCTCCTTGACGTCGTCCTCGGTGTAGCCGCTGCCGGCACCGAGGGTGTGCAACTCCATGAGCTCGCGCGCGTAGTTCTCGTTGGGGACGTTCTCCCCGTCCGCTCGCGACTGCTCCTGGTTCAGGAACCGCAGCATCGCCGGGCTCTTCGCGTCGGCGAGCAGCAGGTCGGCGAAGCGCCCGAGGGCGCCCGCGCGGATCACCTCGCGGTCCTCCACCGTCTTGCGGCCGTAGCTGTCGTCGGAAGGTGCCTGGACGCTGAAGTGGTTCGACCAGAACTCCACGACCTTCTCGAACAGCTTGCGCTGCGAGAACACCTGCCTGGCGACGGTCGCTTGGATGAGGTCCTCGTCGGCGTGCTGCCGGCCGCCGTTGTCGTAGTCGAGGTCGTCGATCTGCTGGGCGGTCAGGCCCAGCGCCGGGTACCTGCCGAGGTAGTCCTCGATCACGCTGTCGTCGATGCTGGTGGGATCCAGCTGCTGCGCGAGCCAGCCGGCCGGTCCGAGGGTCGTCATCTCCGCGACGTCCGCGGCGCCGAAGCCGAAGGTGGCGCGGCGCAACAGGTGCAGGCCCGCGTCTGCGGACAGCACCGTGGGCACCGGGCCGGTCGAAGCCGGCGGCACCGGCACCGGCACCGGCGCCGTGGGCGGCGGCGCACCCGGTGCCGGCGGCGCGCCCGGCACCCCGGGGGCCGGCGGCGCGCCGGGGATGGTGCTACAGCCGGCGAGTGCGATGCCCCCGCCGATGACGCCGAGCACCTTGCGGCGGCCGACCACCATCTTGGCGGTGCCGCTCAGCCCGTCGAGCTCCTCGGACTCGAGCGTGTCCTCACGCTCGAGCAGATCCACATCCTGTGCCATGAATAGTCGACTCCCGCCCGTTGCCGTGCTGCAGCAACACCCAGACCCGTCCACGACGTGGACGAGCCGCGACCTGGGACTCTCTCGTCACCGACGGACGAGGGGACCGTTCGTCCCCCGCACCTCGTGCCGCAGCCCGCTGGTCCTTCGCGACACGCCGGTGACGGCGACATCAAACCCCGGCGCCCGGGGGAGCGACCATGGCCGTCAGTACAACTCGGGGACCCGTAACAACGCTGCGAGCGCGAGCGTCACTCGCTGTTCAGGTTCATGTTCGCGCAGTGCCGCACCTCCTACGGGTCCTCGTCGCCTTGGGCAACTGGCCGCAGGCGGAAGTGGAGCTCCAGACGGCAATCGAGCTGTCACGCGCCGCCACACCGGTGCACCACCGTCAGGCGCTGGCCACGCTGGCCGAGCTGCGCGTGGTGCAAGGTAGAGTCGAGGAGACGGCGCGCCTTGGTCGCGGGGCTCGAAGATCACGCGCCATCAAGGTCATCCTCCAGCCCTAGCCGCCGCCTTCCTCGGGCTTCCGGCGGGGGCTTTCGGCGCACGACCCGCGCAGCCGCAGACCTCGCCCCTCCGCAACCCTTGACAGCGGGGTTATAGCTGCGTAACGTCCGCACACGCCCGTGAGAAATCGATATCACGGCCGCGCTCGCGGCCGGCGTCCGGACCTGGAGGCCCGCCTCGTGCCACACGAGACCCTGCTGCGGATGGACGGCATCGTCAAGCACTTCGGTGGCGTCCAGGCGCTGCGCGGGATCGACTTCGCGCTGGACTCCGGCGAGGTCCACGCGCTGCTGGGCGAGAACGGCGCCGGCAAGTCGACGCTGATGAACGTTCTCTCCGGCGTCGTCACCGAGTACGGGGGGATGATCACGCTCGCCGGAGCGCCGGTGTCGTTCGCCGGGCCTGCCGATGCGCAGCGCGCAGGCGTGGCCACCATCCACCAGGAGCTCGACCTGGTCGGCGCCCTGACGGTGGCCGAGAACCTGTTCCTGGGGCGCGAGCCGCGGACGCGCCTGCGGCTGGTCGACCGGTCACGGCTGCGACGGTCGGCGGGCGAGTTGCTCGCCGAGGTCGGAATCGGCATCGATCCGGACCGCGTCGTCAACTCCCTGCGCGTGGGGGAGCAGCAGCTGGTCGCCATCGCCAAGGCCCTCAGCCTGCAAGCCCGCGTCCTCGTCATGGACGAGCCGACGTCAGCGCTGGCCGACGCTGAGGTCGAGCGCCTGTTCGAGGTGGTCGGCGACGTACGCCAGCGTGGCGTCGGCGTCGTCTACATCTCGCACCGTCTCGAGGAGATCGCCACGATCGCCGACCGGGCGACGGTGCTGCGCGACGGGCTGCGGGTCGGCACCGTCCAGGTCGCCGACACCCCCGCGGCGCAGATCATCCGCATGATGGTCGGCCAGCCCATCGAGAAGCTGTTCCCCGGCAGCCATGCGGCCACCGCCACGCCCCTGCTCGAGGTCTCCGGGCTGACCGTCCTACCCCGGCGCCCCGAGCCGGGCCGCAGCGAGCCATCGGACGTCACCCTCTCCGTCGCCGCCGGCGAGGTCGTCGGCCTTGCCGGGCTGATGGGCGCGGGCCGGACCGAGCTGCTGGAGACCCTGTTCGGCGTCGGCGTGCCCGGAGGCAGGACCGGCACGATGGTCCTCGACGGCGCGCCCTACGCTCCCTCCTCCGCCCGGGCGGCCATCGCCGCAGGCGTCGGCTACGTGCCAGAGGACCGTCGAGGCGCCGGGCTGGTGATGTCCGGTTCGGTCGGCAGCAACGTGACGCTGGCGGCCTTGCAGCAGGTCAGCCGTCTGGGTGTGGTGTCGGTCGCTAAAGAGCGAGCCGCCGTGCAGCGCTCCGTCGAGGACCTGCACATCAAGACCGCCGATGCGGGGGTCGCGGTCGGCACGCTGTCGGGCGGCAACCAGCAGAAGGTCGTGTTCGCCCGCCACCTGCTGCACCGGCCGAAGCTGCTGCTGCTCGACGAGCCCACACGCGGGGTGGACGTGGGCGCGAAGGCCGAGATCTACCGGCTGCTGGCCGAGTTGGCCACCCAGGGGCTCGGTGTCCTGGTGGCCTCGTCGGAGCTCCCCGAGCTGCTCGGGCTCTGCGACCGGATCGTTGTCCTGCGCGACGGTCGGGTGGCCGCCACCTTCCCGGCAGCGGAGACGACGCAGGAGGTCCTGCTCGAGGCTGCCAACCGCGCCCCGGCTGCAGGACCGGTCGCTGCCACCGTCACGGAGGTGGCATGAGCAGCGAGCGAGTGCGCGCTGCGGACGCGGCAGCGACGCCGGGGTCCGCACCGCAGGCGGCCGAGGCCCCCGACCAGCAGCCGGCGGAGGCGACGGCCACCGCACCTGCCTCACGGAGGTTCCGCATCCCCGACGCCGTGTTCCGGTTCCAGAGCTACGTGGGGCTGGTCATCGTCTTCGTCGCCGCGATCGTGCTGTCGCCGGAGCGCGGCGGCGAGACCGTCTTCCTGCGCCCCGAGAACCTGGCCAACGTCGTGCGGGCGGTGTCCGAGATCGGGATCATCGCGGTGGGGATGACCTTCGTGATCCTCATCGGCGGTATCGACCTCTCCGTCGGGGCGATCCTGGGACTGTCGGCGGTCGGGTCAGCCGCGCTGCTGATGCGCGACGACCTCCCGGTCGCGCCCACCGTCGGGGTCGTGCTGTGCCTCGGGCTGGTGTTCGGCGCTGTCCAGGGTTTCACCAGCGCGCGTCTGCGCCTGCAGTCGTTCATCGTCACGCTGGCGGGTCTGCAGATCGCCCGCGGGCTGGCGCGCATCTGGTCGGGGGGCCAGGCCATCCCGCTGGCCTACGGCGACGAGCCGAACCTGGCGCCGCCGGTCTTCGGCCTGCTGAACTCGCGCATCCTGGGCGGAACGCTCCCGATCCCGGCGCTGATCTTCGTCGCGGTCGGCGCCACCGCGATCTTCGTCCTGCGGCGGACCACCTTCGCCCGCCACGTCTACGCCATCGGCGGCAACGAGCGCGCCGCCCGGCTCTCCGGCGTCGCGGTGACGCGGGTCAAGGTCACCGTCTTCGCGATCTCCGGCTTCCTGGCGGCGATGGCCGGCATCATCCACGCGGGGCAGCTGAACGCGGGCAGTCCCAACGACGGCAGCGGTTACGAGCTGGACGCGATCGCCGCCGTCGTGGTCGGCGGCACCAGCCTGATGGGCGGGGTGGGCAAGGTGGGCGGCACGCTGGCCGGCGCCCTGCTGCTCGGCATCCTCAACAACATCCTGGCGCTGAACAACATCAATGCGAACATCCAGCTGCTCATCAAGGGCGTCATCATCGTCGCCGCGGCGGCGGTCCAGACCTTCCGGTCCGGGACGGAGTAGGGCTCCCCGGGGGAGCCGACAGAAAGGATGGGCATGCTGCCCACCGCGTTCAGGAATCGATACCGGCTCGTGATCCTGGCTCTGGTCGCGTTGCTTGCGGCCGCCTGCGGCGCCGAGAGCGACGTGCCGGCCAGCCAGGGGGGCAGTGAGGTCGCCGAGGCCGGCGGTGATGCCGAAAGCGAGGCCGGCAGCGGCTCGGAGAGCGAGACCGGCGGTGACGCCAGCCCCGCGGAGTCTGCGGGCGACTGCGAGGGCGAGGACGGTGAGTACCTGATCGGCATGTCGCAGGCCAACGTCGCCGAGCCCTACCGCCAGCAGATGGACGACGACATTCGCGCTGCGGCCGCCGAGGTCCCCCAGTTCGAGGTGGTCTTCTCCGACGCCGCACAGGACAACGCCAAGCAGGTCGCCGACGTCGAGAACTTCGTGACGCAGGGCATCGACCTGCTGATCATCTCGCCGAACGAGGCGGCCCCGCTGACCGACGTGGTCGCCCGCGTCTACGAGCAGGGTATCCCCGTGATCCTGCTCGACCGCCAGATCGAGGGCGACACCTTCACGACCTTCATCGGCGGGGACAACGTCGAGATCGGCAGGGCGGCCGGCGAGTACGTCGCGACCGAGCTGCTGCCCGACGGCGGCAACGTCGTGGAGTTGCGTGGGCTGCCCGGTTCCACGCCCGCGCAGGAGCGCGCCGACGGCTTCCGCGAGGGCATCGCCGGCGCCGAGGGCGTCGAGATCATCGCCGAGGGCGTCGGCAACTGGCTGCGTGAGGAGGGCCAAGCGCAGGCCGAGGCCATCTTCCAGGCCAACGCCGACATCGACGTCGTCTATGCCCACAACGACCCGATGGCCGAGGGTGCGTACCTGGCGGCACAGTCGGCCGGCATCGCCGAGGACCTCCAGTTCATCGGCATCGACGCGCTGCCGATCCCCTCCGGCGGCATTCGCGCGGTCCAGGAGGGCCGCCTGTCGGCGACCTTCGTCTACCCGACCGGCGGCGCCGACGCGATCGAGGTTGCTCAGCAGATCCTGGTGGCCTGCGAGGAGCCCGAGACCGAGATCATCCTGGAGACCCAGCTGGTGACCGAGGAGAACGCGGCGCAGGTCTACGAGGAGAACGCGACCGGCTGAGCCGACCCGCCCACGCGGGGCTGCCGTCCCGGACAGGGACGGCAGCCCCGCGCGTCTGGTGCGGGTTCCTAGGGCGCGGCCGTGGGCGTGCGGATGGAGCTCTCGCGGATGTGCAGGGTCGGCGCCAGGACGACCTGGCGTGGTGCGCCGCGGTTGCCCTGGATCCTGGCGACCAGCAGTCGCGCGGCCTCCTTGCCTATCTCGTAGGTGGGCTGCGCGACCGCCGTGAGCCGGGGACGGACCAGTGTTGCCCAGGGCATGTCGTCGAAGACCGCCACGCCGAGATCGGCGGCCGGCGTCAGGCCTGCCTCTCGCAGGGCCTCCAAGGCGCCGAGGCTCATCAGGTTGTTGGCCACGAACAGTGCGTCCGGTGGCGCCGACCGCTGCAGGAGCGCGCGCGCGGCCTCATAGCCACCGTCGGCTTTGAAGTTGGCCTCGACCACCAGGTCGGGATCACGTACGCCCGTGCGCTCGAGCGCGCGCCGATAGCCGTGCAACCGCTGCGCCCCGGTCGTGGTCCGACGCGGCCCGCAGATGCAGGCGACCCGCTGCCATCCCTCCGCGCACAGGTGGCGGGTCGCGAGTTCCGCGCCCAAGGGGTTGTCCACCAGCACGGTGTCGACCGTCTGCTGGTCGAGCCGCCGGTCGATGCTCACCACCGGGACGCCGCGCTCCTGGAGCTCGGAGAAGTCCGAGTCGTGCTCCGACGCGGGCGAGACGATGGCGCCCGCCATGCGCTCGTCGACGATGACGTCGACGTACCGCGCCTCCTTCTCGAGGCTCTCGTCGCTGTTGCACAGCACCACGGAGTAGCCCGAGGCCTGCGCGACATCCTCGACGCCCCGCACCATCGAGGTGAAGAAGGGGTTCTCGATGTCGGAGATGATCAGGCCCCAGACGGTGCTGGTCCGCCGCCGAAGGCTCCTGGCGATGCTGTTCGGGCGGTAGTCGAGCCGTTCGACGGCCTCCCGCACCCTGGTGGTGAGCACCTGGGACACGTCGGCGCCGTTGAGCACCCGCGATACCGTGGCGGGGGACACCTTCGCCTCCGTCGCCACGTCGTAGATGGTCGCCACCGTGACTCCCGGTTGCCGCCTGCCTCGTCCCCTCCAGCCGGAGGCTAGCAGCAGGGGCCAGGAAACCGATTCCGACAACGGTTGACTCGCCGCCCAGCAGGGCCTACGGTCTCCAGAAATCGGTTTCTCGGTCGCTTCTTACCGCTGGTTCTCCGCGATCGCACCCGCAGCCGCATGCGCACCACGTGCGCAGGGAGGTAGCCGTCGACATGAACCTCACGCGCGCGGCGCAGACCCGTAAGACCACCGCATTAGCCCACGACCCGGTCCCGTTGACCGCCGGTCGGCACACGCTCACCGTCACCGTGACCGGCCGCAACCCCTCGGCGACGGGCTTCTTCGCCGGTCCCGACCGCTTCGACCTCTCCCTCGCCGACACCCCGCCGCAGTGAAGCCAGGGCAGCTTGAGCTCGAGCGGGCCGTCGAGGCGGCGCGGCAGGCCATTGCCGTCGAGGCCGTGGCGCTCGCGGCGCTTGAGCGGCGGCTCGACGCCGGCTTCCGCATGGCTGTCCAACTCCTGCACGGCCTCGACGGTCATGCGGTCGTGACCGGGTTGGGCAAGTCCGGTCACGTCGGCGTCAAGACCGCGGCAACCCTCGCGAGCACTGGCACCCCTGCCTTCTTCGTTCACGCGGGAGAGGCGCTGCACGGGGATGCGGGGATGCTGTCGGATGGCGACGTGGTCCTTGCGATCTCCAACTCGGGCGAGACCAGCGAGGTCTGCGGCTTCGCGCTGCTGGCCCGCGACCGCGGCCACCCGGTCGTGGCGCTGACCGGCCATCCCGAATCGACCCTTGCGCGGCTGGCCGACGCCGTGATCGACGTCTCCGTGGAGCGCGAAGCCGACCCGCACGACCTCGTCCCGACCGCGTCCACGACGGTCACCATGGCGCTGGGTGACGCGCTGGCCGTGGCCCTCATGGTGGCTGACGACTTCGGCCCCGAGGACTTCCACCGGCATCATCCCGGGGGCGCCCTCGGCAGTCGACTCGTGGAACTGGCGGCAGGGGACCGAACGTGACCGGACGCGTGTGCGTCATCGGCAGCTTCATGATGGACCTGGTGGCGGCTGCGCCTCGCCGTCCGCTCTCCGGGGAGACACTCATCGGCACCGGCTTCGCGATGCACCTCGGCGGCAAGGGCATGAACCAGGCGGTCGCCGCGGCCCGCAGCGGGGCGCAGGTCGCGATGATCGGCCGGCTCGGGAACGACGACTTCGGCGCGCGCTTCCGCTCCGCCCTCGACGCGGAGGGCATCGACGCCTCCAGCGTCCGCACCGACCCGGTCGAGGGCACCGGAGTCGGCCTGCCCGTCGTCGAGCCGGACGGCACGAACTCGATCATCGTCATCCCGCGCGCCAACCACCGGCTGGAGGTCGGCGACGTGGAGGCGGCCAGCTCGGTGATCGCCCAGGCTGACGCGCTGCTGCTGCAGTTCGAGCTGCCCCTCGAGACCGCCGTGGCGGCCGCCCGGATCGCGGCTCAGGCCGGCGTCATCGTGATCGTCAACCCTGCGCCGGCGCTGCGCCCGCCCGACGGCCTGTCCGGCTTCGTGGACTACCTGGTGCCCAACGAGGGTGAGGCCGAGCGACTCACCGGTGTGGACACCGACACCGACGACGGCCGGGCCGCTGCCGTCGCCCTCCTGGCCGGCTGGAGCGCGCGAGGTGTCGTCGTCACCGTCGGCGAGCGCGGCGCGGTGGTGGCGCACGGCGACGTGGTCGAGCAGGTCGAAGCCCTGCCCGTCCACGTGGTCGACACGGTCGGTGCGGGCGACGCCTTCAGCGGCGCCCTGGCGGCCCGGCTGGCCGCAGGCGACGGCCTCCTGGACGCGGTCGGCTACGCGCGGGTCGCCGCAGCCCTGTCGTGTACCCGGGCCGGCGCGGCAGGCGCCATGCCCTGGCGCCAGGAGGTCGAGGCCGCCATGGCCGGCGTCTAGCCCTTAGCGTGTCGGGTTATGGATGTTGAGGGGTTGCGGATCGGGCAGGCGGCGGCGTTGCTGGGGGTGAGTGTGGATTCGTTGCGGCGCTGGGAGGAGGAGGGGCGGCTGGCGTTGGAGCGGACGGGTGGGGGGCAGCGGGTGGTGCCGCTGGCCGAGGTGGCGCGGTTGCTGAGCGAGCGGCGGGCGCCCCCCCCGACGGTCGCCGGGTCGTCCGTCGGCAAGCCGCCCCTGGCGCTGGGGGCCACGGGGGCGTTGCGCGGCGCCGCGGGGCGACCAGAGG
>Ga0136615_10000306_pt1 | contig 21762 bp, 20 predicted proteins | sample AntDrymUQ2882206_2_FD_106647 | JGI IMG/M metagenome (GOLD analysis project Ga0136615, IMG submission 106647) | Polar desert sand microbial communities from Dry Valleys, Antarctica - metaG UQ288 (22.06) | ecosystem: Environmental > Terrestrial > Soil > Desert | place: Antarctica: Dry Valley... | reverse complement strand
CGGGCCAACTACTTCTTGGACGCCTTGGCGCCGCGCGAGGAGGAGGTCGCCCGCTTCGACGTCGCCTTGGATTTCGACGTGCTCTTCGGCGCTGTCGACACTGGCGTCTTGCTCTTCGACGCTCCCGTCTTGCTCTTGCTCTTGCTCTTGGGCTTGGCCGAGCCGTTAGAGGACGGGCGGGCGGAGCGGCCAGCCTTGGGCTTTGACTTCGGCGTCGGCACCCCACCCTGGCGCTTGGCGGACGCGATCGACGCCTCGAGCGCCGCCATCAGATCGGGGACCTCCTCGGCCTCCTCCTCCGGCTCGGCGAAGGTGAACTCCTCGCCCTCCGCCTTGGCCTCGATCAGCTCGAGCACGCGCAGGCGGTACTCGTCGCGGTAGCGGGCCGGGTCGAAATCGCTCGAGAGCGACTCGATCAGCTGGCGTGCCATGTCGAGCTCGCGCTTGCCGGCCTGGGGCTCGTCCGCATCGGGTAGCTCCTCGAGACGGTCCGGCGGGACGACCTCGTCCCCGAACAGCAGTGTCTCCATGGTCAGCACGTCCTCGTGCGGGCGGATCGCCACGAGCTGCTCCTTTGACCGGATCACCACGCGAGCGATCGCGACCCTGTTGGTCTCCTTCAACGCCGCGAGCAAGAGCGCGTAGGCCTTTGCGGCACCAGTCCCGGGCGCGAGGTAGTAGGGGTGGTCGTAGTAGATGGGATCAATCTGGTCGAGCTCGACGAAGTCCTCGATCTCGATCGCGCGCGTCTTCTTGGGCTCCAGTGCCTCGAGCTCGCCCGGCTCCACGACCACGTAACGCTCGGGACTGAGCTCGTATCCCTTGACGATGCGCTCGTAAGGGACCTCGTCGCCGGTCTGTGGATTCACCCGCTTCTGCTGGATGCGCGTCCCGGTCTCCGAGTCGAGCTGGTGAAAGCGGACGGTCTTGCGCGACACGGCGCTGTAGAGCTTCACCGGGATGTTCACGAGGCCGAAGCTGATCGCCCCGGTCCAGATCGAGCGCGCCATGGCCTAGAACCGTACCGCCTGCGGGCCTGCTTGCAAACCAGCGCAAGCTCGCCTGCCGCCCAACGAACGTCCAGCTGAGGCGCGTTTTCCTACTGGCCTAATAGCCCAGTCCGGGCCACTGGGGCGAAGACTCCGGGCGGCGCTGCCCGAAGAAAGCGGAATGATCGCCTCCGCGACACGCAGCCTCGGCCGCACCGTCGCACTCTTGCTAGCGAGCGTGTGCGCGATGCTCGCCGTCCCGGCGATCGCCTCGGCCGCCCCCTGCGGCCCGGTCAGCGATTCCCGGCCAGACCAGGCCTCGTCGACGGTGTCGGCGCGAACGACCGTCTGTCTGCTGAACCGCGAACGCCGCGCCCACGGGCTCGGCAAGCTGCGCCTCAACCGTCGCCTCTCCGCCGCGGCCAAGCGGCACACGCGCGACATGGTCCGTCGCCGTTACTTCGACCACGTGTCGCGCGGGGGGCGCGACGTCGTGGACCGCCTGCGCAACTCGGGCTACATCAGCCGCGCGGCAAGCTGGGTCGTGGGTGAGAATCTCGCCTGGGGCTCCGGCAGCCGGGGTACGCCGCGGGCCATTGTGCGGTCCTGGATGCACAGCCCCGGCCATCGTCGCAACATTCTCACCCCGCGCTTCCGAGAGATCGGCATCGGCATCGCGTTCGCTACGCCAACACGCTCGAGCTCCGGCGGCGGCACCTACACGACGACCTTCGGCGCCCGCGGCTAGCCGCGGTAGTCGCGCGATACACCCAGCGGCGGAGCGGCCGGCCTCAAGGCCCACCTGGTCGTCGCCGGGCCGCCAATGCGAACGGGGCGGCCTATGCTGAGCGGGTGGTCCCCGCAACGCTGGACGACCTGAACGACGCGCAGCTTGCCGCCGTCGGTCACACCGGTGGGCCGCTGCTGGTGCTCGGAGCCGCCGGCACGGGCAAGACCCGGGTGCTGGCCCAGCGGTTCGCGTGGCTTTCGCGCGAGCGGGGCGGGCCGGACGGACTCGTCGCCGTGTGCGCATCCACTGGGGCAGCGAGCGACCTCCGGGCGGTGATCGATCCACTGGTGGCCCCACCGTACGAGCGACTCGAGGTGGGGACGTTCGAGTCGCTCTGCGCCCATACGCTGCGCGAGGAGGCGCTCGAGGCGGGCCTGGACCCCGGCTTCACGACGGTCACCCCCGCCGGCCGTGTAGCGCTGCTGCTCGAGCATCTCGACGAGCTGACACTGCGCCAGCACGACATCCGCGGCAATCCGGTGCCACTGCTGGCCGCCTTCGTCGCACGCATCGACACGTTGCGCAGGGAGCTCATCGGTGCCGGGGAGCTGACCGGGCACGCCGAGCGCCACCAAGCTCAGATCGGGTCCGGCGACGACGCCGCCCGGGCACAAGCCGCCCGGGAGCTGGAGTTCGCTGGCGTCTACACGGTCCACGATCGGCTGCTCACTGAGCGCCGGGCGCTCGACGAGGGCGGCCTCGTTGCCCGTGCATGCGAGCTGTTGCTCGAGCGGCCACACGTGCGCGAGCGTGTCGTCGAAAGGCTCGCGCACCTGCTCGTCGACGACTACCAGGATGCGACCTTCGCGCACACGACATTGCTCGGGCTGCTGGGCGAGTCGGGGCTGCCGATTACGGTCGCCGCCGACCCTGACCAGACGATTGCCCGCTTTCGCTGCGCCGGCGTCAAGAACGTCGAGGACTTCGAGCGGGCCTTCACGGGCACCGAGGTCCTGCGGCTCGAGCAAGGCCACCGGTGTCCGCCGGCGGTCGCGGCGGCGGCGAAGGCCGTCCTCGGCACCGACGACGCGGAGCTGCAGGGTCGGGAAGGAGACATCCGCTTCTGGCGCTGCGCCTCGGAGCGCGCCCAGGCGCAGGCTGTCGCCGCGGAGATCGAGCGGCGGATCGCCGACGGTAGCCCGCCGGACGCGATCGCAGTGCTGGTTGGCGCGATCGGCGAGGACGCGCCGAAGATCGCCGGGGCGCTCGAGGAACGCGCCATACCCTTCCGCGTCGGTGGACCCGCGGCCTACTTCCAGCGCGCCGAGGTCCGTGACGTGCTGGCCTGGCTGCGCGTGCTCGCCGATCCCGGTGACTCCGGTGCGGCCGTGCGTGCCCTCACACGCCCGCCGATCGAGCTCCAGTCGGTCGACATCGCCCGCCTCACCCAGCTGGCGAGGCGCCGCAAGGTCGACATACCTACTGCCGTCACCGCCGCGCTGGAGGGCCCGCAGCTGACGCCCGAGGGCCGCGACCGCGCGCAGACGTTCCTGCGCCTGTACCGCGCGGCGGCGAACGCATTTGAGGACCGCAGCCCCGACCGCTTCGTACTACGACTGATCGAACGGATCGGCGTGCGCCGCCAGCAGGTGTTCGCCACCCACCCCGACACGGTCGAGCGGTTGCGCAACATCGCACGGCTGCCGGAGCTGGCCGCGGACTTCGTCCGGCGCGAGCCGCAAGCGAGCGCCCGCGACTTCGCGCGCTACCTCCAGGCGGTCGCGGACTGCGGCTTGCCCGAACACGAAGCCGGCCCGGTCGCCGGCCTTCCCGCAGTGCGGGTGATGGAGCGCGCCGCCGCCAAGAGTCTCGAGGTCGACCACGCCTTCGTCATCGGACTGGATGCCCAGCGGATGCCCGGACCCGCGCCCGCCGGCGACGGGGTCCCGAACGGCCTGCTCAAGGAGCGCCTGCCCGAGCGGACCGACCACGAGCTCGCGATGCGACGCTTGATGAACGTGGCAATGACCCGCGCCCGTGGTGGCCTCGTGCTTGCTTGGGCGGAGGGTCCCGACGGTCTTGCCGCTCACCCTTCCCCGTTCTACGACACGGCCCGAGCGGCCCTGGACGCCGAGGAGGAGAACGTCGAGGAGGAGCTGTTCGGTCCCGCGGAGGGAATGCACTCCGCGTTCAGACTGATGCGCGACGAGCTGCTGGACTCGGTGGCGCGCGTCGGCGGTCGGCTCGGCGAGATGCGCCTCGATGCCGGTGCGGACGTGTCCCACGCCGTCGCCCGCTACCTCGAGCTGATCAAGGTCGCGGCCTTGATCGACCGCGCGAAGGCCGGCCAGGCACTCGAGGAGGCGGTCGCCGAGGTCAACGCCCTGCTGGCTCAGGGTATCTCGATCGAACAGCGCGAGGCGTTGGAGCAGTCGTCACTCGACGACTGGCTCGCCGACGCCGCGCGCGACACCGCGCGCCGGCCCGCGACAGAAGGGGCGCCGGCGCCATCGCTGGACCCATTCATCCCGCGCCGTCGTGGTGCGGGCAGCGAGGGCCTTATGCTGTCCGCCTCGGACATCGAGACCTATCGGATATGCCCGCTGAAGTACAAGTTCGCGCGCGTCTTCCGCATCCCGCAGGACCCGACGATCTACCAGCGCTTCGGGATCGTCGTACATCAGGTTCTCGAGCGTTTCCACCGCTACAGCGGAGGCCGGCGCGAGGAGCTGATGGACCTCTTCGAGAGCTCCTGGCGCAAGGCGGGCTTCGGCGACTCCGACGACGAGCAGCAGTTCCACGCCCGGGCCGTGGAGGCACTCGAGCGCTACTGGAGGCTCTCAAGCGAGGACCCGGCCAAGCCGGTCTGGTTCGAACGCAGCTTCTCCTTCACGCTCGACGGTCACCTGCTGCGAGGACGCGTAGATCGGGTCGATCGGCGGCCCAACGGCACGCACGAGCTGCTCGACTACAAGACCGGCAGGGCCAAGTCCGAGCAGGAGCTGCGCGAGGACGTCCAGCTGTCCATCTATCAGATGGGCGCACGCGAGTCCTGGGGCCTGGAGACCTCCGCCCAAAGCTACATGTACGTGATGAGCGGCGAGCGTGTGCCGGTCGCGCACTCCGAGGAGGAGCTGGAGCGCGTGCGTGCCACGGTGTCCGAAATCGGCGCCGGGATCGCGCGCCAGCAGTTCGAGCCCAAGCCCTCCACGGAGATCTGCCCGCTTTGCGACTACCGGATCGTGTGCCCGGCGGCGGAGCGGTAGGGCAGCCGAGCGGGACCAGCTAGCCGCGGCCGCCCTGTTGACGCAAGAAGCGCTGAAAGTCGCTGGCGATCGTGTCCGGTGAGGGCAGGTTGATCGGGCCGGCGTCGTCGGTGACCTCGTCCATCGCCGACTCGAGCCGCTCCACGAAGGCCTTGACCTCCGGGTCGCTGGCAACCGCCGCGCTGACCTGGCGTTCGTAGTCCTCAGCGGCGCCCTCTAGCTCGGCGGCGTCGACGACGACACCGGCCGCTCCCTCGAAAGCTCGCACGAGGGACAACGCGACCTTGGGATTCGGCGCCGCCGCCACATAGTGCGGAACCGAGGCCCAAAGGCTCGTCGCCGGAAAGCCGGCGGCGGCCATCGCATGCTGGAGGACTCCGACGATGCCGGTCGGGCCCTCGTAGCGAGTGGGCTCGAAGCCGAGCCGCTCCACAGTGCCCTTGTCGGAGGCGATCGCGCTGATCGACACAGGACGGGTATGCGGAACGTCGGCGAGCAGCGAGCCGAGCGTCACCACTCGGCCGGCGTCGAGGTCGCGCGCCACCTCGAGCACCGCGCGGCAGTACCGCCTCCAGCGCAGCGAGGGCTCCGGACCCTGAAGGATCGCGAGGTCGTTCTCGGCACCGGAGACCTCACATGCGGTGATGGTCGTGGCGGGCCAGAGAACCTCACGCGTGTCGCCGTCGACGAGGTTGATCTTCGGCCGCGTCTCGGTGAAGTCGACGAACTCCTCGGGATCGATGCGTGCGATCTCTGTCGGCTTGAAGCGGGCACTGATGAACTCGACCGCGGCCGTGGCGGCGTCTCCGGCGTCGTTCCAGCCTTCGAAGGCTGCCACGAGGATCGGGCGACGGAGAGCGGGACGGTGGCTCCAGATCACGTCGGACATCCATCCCACGGTACAGGGGGGCGCATACGAATCCGGGACGGATGCCGTTTCGATCCGCCGCGTGACCGATCCTTGGGCCATGGAGGCCATCGCACCAGAGCGCACCGACGTCACCCATCTGCGGGCCGGGACCGACGTCGACGGCATCTTCGCCTGCTCGCGCAAGGATCGCCTGACCACCCGCAGCGGCTCGCCCTATCTGGCGCTCGAGCTTCGCGATCGGACCGGAGCGATCCCTGCGCGCGCATTTCGCGACGCCGACTTCCTGGCCGGCCGGTTCGAACGCGGAGACCTGGTTCACGTCGAGGGCCGGGTCGAACGCTTCCGCGATCAGCTGCAAATCGAGATCCGGTCGATCAAGCGCGCGGACGATACCGGCCTCGACGCATCGGCGTTCCTCCCCGTCGCCTATCGCGACATGGAGGAGCTCGACGGCTTCCTCGAGCACCTTGCGCGCGAGGTGTACGACCCCGACTTCCGCCGGCTGCTTGCGGAGCTCATGAACGACGGGCCCTTCCGGGAGGCGCTGCGCACCGCTCCCTGTACGCGCGCCGGCCATCACGCCTACCTCGGCGGCTTGATCGAGCACACGGTGGCGGTCGCGACGCTCGCGCAGGAGACGTGTGCGTTGCATCCGCGGTTGAACTCCGACCTGGTGGTCAGCGCGGCGATCCTCCACGACGCCGGGAAGGTGCGCGAGTTCGCCTACGGCGCCGAGATATCGCTGAGCGCGGAGGGCGCAATGCTCGGCCATCTGGTCCTCGGGCAGCAGCTAGTGACCGAGTATGCCGCCCGCATCGACGGCTTCCCGCCCGAGAAGCTGCTCTCGCTATGCCACTGCATCCTCGGTCACCATGGCCCCGATGCGTTGCCGGGCCGACGCTTCCGCAGCGCCGAGGCGCTCGCTCTATACCGCCTGAACTCCGTCGACGGCGCCGTCAAGGGTGCGCTCGAGCACGGGCTGGCCTAACCACCGTCACCCAACCTCCAAGTGGCTGCACAGCGCGGCCTAGGCCGCGCTGTGCAGCGCGCCAAGCTCGTGCTCGTGGGAGAGGCGCTTCAGAGCTCTCGCCTCGAGCTGGCGCACGCGCTCTGCGGAAAGACCAAGCTCGCGACCGGTCTCGCGGAGGGGCTTCGGCTCGCCGCCGTCGATCCCGTAGCGCAGTCGGATCACGCGGCGCTCGAACTCGGGGAGGTCGTCGACCGTCCGGCGGAGAAGCTCGCGAGCGAGCATTACCTGGATCTCCTCCTCCACCGCGGGCTCGTCGCTGGGCAGAAGATCGCCGAAGGACGTGTCTCCCGTCTCCCCCACGGAGCGGTCGAGCGAGGTGACCGTGCGCGCCGCGGCTCGGACCTCGTCGACCTGCGACCCGGGCAGCTCGGCCTCCTCGGCGATCTCGGCGTCGGAGGGCTCACGGCCGAGCCGGACGGTGAGCTCCCGTTCGGCGCGGAGGATCTTGCGTTCGCGTTGTCCGATGTGGACCGGGATTCGAATCGTGCGCGACTTGTTGGCCAGGCCGCGCTGGATCGCCTGGCGAACCCAGAACGTCGCGTAGGTCGAGAACTTGTAGCCCTTGCGGTAGTCGAACTTCTCGACCGCGCGGATCAGGCCGAAGATGCCCTCCTGGATTAGGTCCAGCAGCGACAGCTCCTGGCCCTGGTACTTCTTGGCGATCGAGACGACCAAGCGCAGGTTGGAGTTGATCATCCGCTCCTTGGCCTCGAGGTCGCCCGACTCGATCCGCTTCGCCAGGTCGACCTCCTCGACTGCGGTCAGAAGGGGATACCGCCGGATCTCGTTGAGGAAGAGCTGAAGCGCATCGGTCGTCGTGGCGGCGACGGCGGCGAGGTCCTCGTGCGCGTCTTGGGTGTCCAAGCGCGCACAGTCCTCCGACAGCTCGACCCCGCGCGCGGCCACAAGCTCGCGCAAACCCTCGAGCTCGTCCTCTGACACGCCGGTGGCGAGTGCGCGCTCGTCGAGCTCGGATACGTTGAGGTAGCCCTTCTCCTCGGCCCGCGCGATCAGCGGCGCGAGCTCCGACTGGGTGATCGGGTCGGTCGCCACCGGCCTAGAGTACGCCGTCCGCGCGGAGACGGACGGGTGCCTACCTCAGTCGGTCGTCAGCGTCTCGGCGTCATCGACGATCTCGAGACGCTCGTCCAGCTTGGTGATCGAAAAGACGCGGTGAACCGTCTCGGGACCCTTGACGATCGCGAGCCGCCGGCCGGTCTGCCGGGCACGCTGGTCGGCAGTGACGATCAGCCTCAGGCCAGTGGAGTCGAGGAACTTCAGCCCTGCCAGATCGAGCACGATCAGAGCCGGATCGTTCTTCTCGATCTTGCGTAGCTCGTCCTCGACCTTGTCGGCGCAGGAGAGGTCCAGCTCACCACTCAGCACGACATGCACTGCCTCACCGCGGGTTTCGACCTGCACCTCGAGAATCGTCACTGCGCGAGGCTACCCTTTCGTCGGCTCGGAGGCGCGCCGGTAGGTCGGGCCCGCTTCGCGAGCCGCCAGGCGAAGTACAGCTGGACCGCGGCGAAGGCCAGCTCCAGGACCCGCTCGCCGATTGCGTTCGCGGCCACTGTCCCCGCGACCACCCCAAGGGGGGAGAGCAGTCCGATCACCAGCGCGTCCCGCAGCCGGAGGTTGCCGTAGCGGTTCTGGCGCCAGGCGCCCACCACCGCCACGCCCACGATCGCCAGCAGGGAAGTCGCCTCCGCGCCCAGCTGCGATTCGTCGAGGAAGATCACGAGACCCGGCACGAGCAGGACGCCTCCGCCGACGCCCACCAGGCCGCCTGCGAGTCCGGCGACGATGCCGATCACGATCGCCCCGACCAGATCCGCGAGCTCCATCAGAGCACGAGCACCGCGGCGGAGGCGACCAGCAGGCACGCGAAGCCGCCGGCGACGGCGCGTTCGGGCACCCGCTGCTGGAGCGCCGTGCCGAGGACGACCCCGCCCACCGCCGGAACGCCGACCAGCAACGCAGCGACCGGATCGACGTTGCCGTAGAGCCCATGCGCACCGGCCCCGAAGAGCGCGATCACGGCGATCGCCGCAAGCGAGGTGCCCGTCGCCTCGCGCTCGCCGTAGCCGAACCAGAGCACGAGCAGCGGCACGATCACCGTCCCGCCGCCAACGCCGAAGAGAGCCGAGAAGGCCCCAGCGGCAGTCGCGATGGCGGCGAGCCGAGGCAGCCTGGACGACATCGCGGGCATACTACGGACGGTGTCCGCGCCTACCACAGAAGCACTCGCGGAAAGCCTCCGTCCGCTGACCGAGGACCCGGCCCGCGCCGGCGTGTTCTGTGACATCGACGGCGTGCTCGCGCCGATCGTGCCGCGGCCCGAAGACTCACAGGTGCGCGAGGGGATCGCGTCGCTGCTCGCTAGCCTCGGACGCATCTACGGGTCAGTCGCGTGCGTCTCCGGCCGCTCGGTCGCGGAGGCGCGGAGGCTGGTCGGGGTCGGGGCGATCTCCTATGTCGGCCACCACGGAGCCGAGATCCTTCACGCGGATGAGCGGCGACCACTGTTGCTCAACGCGTTCGCCAGCTGGGAGGGGCGCGTGCGCGACTTCGTAGGTGATAGGGCCGTCGACCACGACTTCAAGCAACTGCGGCTGCGGCTCGAGGACAAGGGCCCGGTCAAGGCCTTCCACTGGCGCGGCACGCCCGACGAGAACGCCGCCGAGCTACTTCTCCAGGCCCTGGCGCGTGAGGCCGAGGCGGCCGGCTTCGACATCCACTGGGGGCGCAAGGTGCTCGAGATCAGACCTCCCGTGCCGGTCGACAAGGGCCAAGGCGTCCGCGCGCTCGTCGAGCGGACCGGCGTCCGGACCGTCCTCTACGGAGGGGACGACGTCACGGACCTCGACGCCTTCGACGCTCTCGACGCCCTGACGGCCGCAGGCGAGCTCGTCGCCGCGGTTCGCGTCGGCGTGCGCTCGGACGAGGGCCCGGCGGCGATCGTCGAGCGCGCCGACGTGGTCGCCGAAGGCGTCGACGGCTTCACCGGCGTGCTCACGGCACTCGCCGTGGACGCCTAGGCCCAGCCATGCGCTTCGTAGACCTCCTGCGTGCTGCCGTGCTCCTCAGCGCCGGTGCCGGGACGGCGCTGGCCGTCGTGGCAATCGCCGGGGCCAGCGCGGAACAGGACACGCTGGCGATCGCGATCGGGGTCGGCTGGTGGGTCGTCGCCGCGGCCGGCGGCCTGTGGCTCGGTCGGCGGCTGGAGCCGACACCCGGGATCGGGCGGCTGCTCGCGGCGGCCCGCGCATCGAACACCCTCCCCGACCAGGAGGTCGCCGGGGCGTTGTTCAACCGGCTGTGGCCGCTCGGCGTGGTCACGGTCGTCTGTGGTGCCCTGGCCGTCCTGATCCCCGCGATTCCCGCGATCGCGGCTGGATACGCGATCGGAGTGGCGCTCACGTGGCGGCGCCAGGCGGCTGCCGTCCAGGCGATCGAGGATCGCGACGGCGTGCGCTTCCACCTCGACCGCAGCTCGCCCTTCGGCGCGCCGGAGCTCGTGCGGACCCCGTGGGCCCGCAAGATCGCGCCGACCGGCGGCGAGCCAGAGCCAGTCTAGCCTCTCGCTCCCTGCCAGCGGTGGATCAGCGCTTGCGCAGCTGGCGGAGCTGCGCAAGCGTCCGCGTGTTCGCCACGTCGTCCTTCTCGAGCCACGCTCGACGCGCTGTTGCGAGACCAAAGCGCATGTTGCCTAGCCGCTCGGCGCCGTGTGCGTCGGAGTCGACGACAAGCTTGACGCCTCCCCTGGCGGCGGCGCGCGCATAGCTGTCGTCGAGGTCGCGGCGGTTGGGATTGGCGTTGATCTCGAGCAGCGTGCCGGTGCGTGCCGCCGCCTCGATGACCGCGTCGATGTCGAGCGGGTACGGCTCGCGGCGGGCGATCAGGCGGCCGGTCGGGTGGCCGATCGCGTCGACCGCGGGGTGCTCGATCGCGCGGATCATGCGCTCCGTCAGCTCGCGCTCGGTCTGTGAGAAAGAGGTGTGCAGGCTCGCGACGACCCAGTCGAGCTCGTCGAGCAGGTCGTCGGCATAGTCGAGAGAGCCGTCGGGCAGCACGTTGACCTCGCTGCCGGCGAGGATCTCGATGCCGTCGAGCTTCGCGTTGGCCTTGGCGACCTTCTCGATCTGGATCTTCAGGTCCTCGGTCGCGACGCCGTTGCCGAAGCCGTGGCTGGCGGAGTGGTCGGTGATCGCGATGTAGCCGTAGCCGCGCTCCTTGGCCGCGCGGGCCATCTCGAGGATCGTGTTGCGTCCGTCGGAGGCGGTCGTGTGCATGTGGAGGTCACCACGGATGTCGCCGAGCCGCACGAGCTTGGGTAGGTCGCCCTTGCGCGCGGCCTCGAGCTCGCCGCGGTTCTCGCGCAACTCGGGTGGGATGCAGGGCATGCCGAGCGCCGCGTAGACCTCCTCCTCGGTCCTGAATGCGGCCGTCTCACCGTTCGCGTCGTCGAGCACTCCGTACTCGCTTACGTGCAGGCCCCGCCTGACCGCCTCCTTGCGCAACGCCTCGTTGTGCCTGCCGGACCCCGTGAAGTGCTGCAGAAGGTTGCCGAAGCTCTCGCGCGGGACGATGCGCAGATCGACCGGCAGCCCCTGGTGCGTAACGGCCTTGGCGCCGGCCGAGCCGGTGCTGGTCACCTCGTCGATCGGGTCCAGCACCGCGAAGGCCGCGAGCAGTGCCTCCGGGTCGGAGGCGGCCACGACGATGTCGAGGTCCTTGCAGCTGTCGGCATGACGGCGGGCGCTGCCCGCGAGCTCGACCTCGATCGACGGGTCGTGGGCGCGCAGGCCCGCAACGAGCTCCTCGCCGACCTCGAGCGCCGTGGACAACAGGGTCCGCGCCGTTGGTGCCTCGCCCGCTCCGACCGCGAGCGCGGCGAGCACCTTCTCCTGAGCCTTCGCGCCGAACCCGGGGGCGTCGGTCAGGCGCCCCTGCTCGGCCGCCTGGCGTAGCTCCTCGAGCGATCCGATGCCCAGCTCGGCATGCAGCTGGCGCGTGCGTTTGGGCCCCAGGCCCGGTACCCGCGTGACCTGCACGAGGCCCTCGGGAATCCGCTGCTTCAGCTTCCGCGCGGCCGGTATCTCGCCGTCGGCGATCAGTGCGTCGATCTTCTCGGCGATCGTCTTTCCAACCCCGCTGAGCTCCTGGGCGCGACCCTGCGCAGCCATCTCGGCGACGGACACGCCGGCCTCGCGGATCGACTTGGCTGCGTTGCGGTAGGCGACGACGCGGTGCACCACCGCACCGTCGAGCTCGTACAGGATGCCAAGCTCGTCGAAGGCATCGGCGATCTCGGCGTTCTTCATCCGCTGGGCCACGCCCATCTAGGGTACGCGCCCATGCCCGCCGCCTGGCTCGTGCTCCCGACCTACGACGAGGCCGACAACGTGGAAGCGATCGTACGCGCGGCGTGCGAGCAGCTCTCCCGCACCGGCCGCTCGTTTCGCGTGCTCGTGGTCGACGATCGATCGCCCGACGGCACCGGACAGATCGCCGATCGGCTTGCCGCCGAGCTCGAAGACGTAGAGGTCCTGCACCGCGAGAACAAGCGGGGGATCGGACCGGCGTACCTCGCCGGCTTCCGCCACGCGCTTGCTAACGACGCCGAGCTGGTGTTGGAGATGGACGCGGACTTCTCCCACGACCCGACCGACCTCCCGCGGCTGATCGCGGCGGCGGAGGCGGCCGACCTCGTGCTCGGCTCGCGCTACGTACCCGGCGGAGGCGTGACCGACTGGGGCCGGCTGCGACGGGGGATCAGCCGCCTGGGATCGCTGTATGCCCAACTGGTGCTGCACCTGCCGGTGCGCGACCTCACCGGCGGGTTCAAGTGCTTCCGCCGCTCGGTTCTCGAGACGCTCGACCTCGACACGGTCAGCACCGACGGCTACGGCTTCCAGATCGAGATGACCTACCGCACCGTGCGCGCCGGGTTCCGAGTCGCGGAGGTGCCGATCATCTTCCGTGACCGCCGGGTCGGCAACTCGAAGATGTCATGGCAGATCTGGATCGAGGCGTTCTGGAAGGTGCCCGCGCTGCCGCTGCGAGTGGGGCGCGGCTCGAGTCGCAGCCGGCTCGGGGACATGCACTGACGACATAGCCGCGCGGGGCTATACTTCAGAAAGTAAAGTAGCCCGTCGGTCAGCGCTCTCCGAGCGGACCGACCCAAAGCAAGAAGGAGCCCAAGCGATGGCTGGCGCAGTATCCGAGGTATCCGACGACAACTTCCAGGCTGACGTGATCGAGGCCGGTCAGCCCGTGCTGGTCGACTTCTGGGCCCCCTGGTGCGGTCCCTGTCGCGTAGTGGCCCCTCAGCTCGAGGAGCTCGCCGGTGAGCGAGACGACCTGCGGATCGTCAAGCTCAACGTCGACGAGAACCCACAGACGGCTGCGAACTACAACGTCATGTCGATCCCCACCCTGCTGCTGTTCAAGAACGGCGAGGTCGCCCACCAGATCGTCGGCGCGTTGCCCAAGGACCGGCTCGTTCAGGAGCTCGAGCCGGTCCTCGTCTAACCTGGATGCTCGGGCGTCCGTTCAGACCCGCGAAGCGATGACGAACAGCTCACGGCCCGCGAGCTCGACGCGCGCCGCGCCGTTGGCAAGCGCGTCGCCCTCGAGCGAGAGCGACGTCGCGAGCACTTCGCCCGTCACATAGCGCTCGTGTGCGCGCACGGCGGCGAGCAGCACCCCGTCCCCGCCGAGGACGAGCGAGATCCGATCGGCGACCTCGAAGCCGCTGTCGCGCCGGACACCCTGGATCGCGTGGACGACCTCCCGCGCCAGCCCCTCTCGTACCAGCTCGTCGTCGAGCGTCAGGTCGAGCGCCACGGCATGGGTTCCGGCGCGCTCCACCTGATAGCCGTCCAACGGGCGCAGGGCCACCTGCACGTCCTCGGCGCCGAGCGAGTGCTCGAGGCCGTCGATCGAGATGTGCACCCGCCCGCCTTCGCGCAGTGAGCGCGCCGCGGCCGCCGAGTCAAGCCCGCCGACGGCCGCGACGACCTTCGGCATGGCCTTGCCGAACCGCGGACCGAGGGATCGGTAGTTGGGCTTGAGCTCCAGGTTGCCGAGCTCGTCGGCCTGGGACACGTAGCGCAGGCGCTTCACGTTCAGCTCGCCGCAAAGCACGTCCTCGAACCGTTCGATCGCCTCGCGCTCACAGTCGGTCGCGACGAGCACCGCCTCGCGCAGTGGCTGACGGACCTTGAGCTTGGCGTGCGCTCGGGCCTCGCGGCCGAGGCCAACGGCTTCGCGCGCGACCGTCATCTGACGCTCGAGCTCCTTGTCGCGCCAAGCCGGGTCCGGCTCGGGGTAGTCGCATAGGTGGACCGACGGCTCGGTGCCGTCGAGGTTCTCGTAGATCGCGTCGGCGATGAACGGGGTCAAAGGGGCGAGCAGCTTGGAAACCTCGAGCAGGCACCGGCGGAGCGTTGCGAAGGCCGCGGGGTCGCCGTCCCAGAAGCGGGGGCGCAGCCTCCGCAGGTACCAGTTGGAGAGGTCCTCGACGAAGCCCGCGACAGCCCGGCCGGCGGTCGTCGTGTCGTAGTCGTCCAGGCGGTCGATCGCCACCTCCGCGGTCGCCTGCAGACGCGACAGCAGCCAGCGGTCGAGATCGGTCAGCTCCACATCCTCCGGAGCCGGCGGATCAACGTCGTTGACGTTCGCGTAGAGGACGAAGAAGCTGTAGGAGTTCCACAGCGTCTTCATCAGCTGGCGAATCGACTCGCCGACGGTCTCGAGCGAGAAGCGGTAGCCATCCCAGGGCTGCTTGGAGGTGAAGTAGTACCAGCGCAGCGCGTCCGCGCCGTGGGCGTCGAGCACTTCCCACGGCACGATGACATTGCCCTTGGACTTGGACATCTTCTGGCCCTCCTCGTCGAGGATCAGGCCGAGGCAGAGCACCGTCCGAAACGACGAGCGGCCGTAGAGCATGGTCGAGATCGCGAGCAGCGAGTAGAACCAGCCGCGGGTCTGGTCGAGCCCCTCGCAGATGTAGTCGGCCGGGAAGCGCTCCGCGAGCTTGTCCTCGTTCTCGAACGGCGCATGCCACTGGGCGAAGGGCATCGAGCCCGAGTCCCACCAGACGTCGATCAGATCGGGCACGCGCCGCATCGTCTTGCCGTCCAGCTCGAAGGTGACGTCGTCGACGTAGGGACGGTGGAGATCCTCGGGGACCTCGGCGCCCAGGTCGGCGAGCTCCTGCCGCGAGCCGACGCAGATCACGTCTTCCCCGTCCTCCGAGCGCCAGATCGGCAGCGGCGTGCCCCAGTAGCGCTCGCGCGAGAGCGCCCAGTCGACGTTGTTCTCAAGCCACTTGCCGAAGCGACCGTGCTTGATGTGCTCGGGGTGCCAGTCGACCGCCTCGTTGGAGGCGAGCAGATCCTGCTTGACGGCTGTGGTGCGCACATACCAACTGGCCTTGGCGTAGTAGATGAGCGGGGTCTCGCAGCGCCAGCAGTGCGGGTAGGAGTGCAGGTAGCGCTCAGATCGAAACAGCCGGCCCGAGGCCTCGAGAGCGTCGATGACCAGGGGGTCGGAGTCGCGGACATAGACGCCCGCGAACGGGCCGGCGGTGTCGTCGAAGGTGCCGTCGCCGCGCACCGGGTTCTGGACCGTGATCCCGTTCTCCACCGCTACCCGATAGTCGTCCTCGCCGAAGGCCGCGCCCGTATGCACGACGCCAGTGCCGTCCTCGACTGAGACGAAGTCGCCGGCGAGCACCGTGTGACCACGCTCGCCGTACTCGGAGATGTACGGAAACGGGGGCTCGTAGGAGATGCCCAACAGCGAAGAGCCGAGTACCCTCTCCACGATCTGGACACCCTCACCGAGGACCTTCTCGACCAGCCCCTCGGCCAGGATCAGGATCTCGCCATCGACCTGCGCACGCACGTAGGTGGACTCGGGATCGACGACGAGGGCGGCATGCGGAAGCAGCGTCCAGGGCATCGTGGTCCACGCCAAGAACGAGCTGCCTTCCTGTCCCGGCAACGGAAAGCGCACGTAGATCGAAGGGTCCTCGACGTCCTTGTAGCCCTGAGCGACCTCGTGGGACGACAGACCCGTGCCGCAGCGGGTGCAGTAGGGGACGACGCGGTGGCCCTCGTAGAGCAGGCCCTTGTCCCAGACTCGCTTCAGCGACCACCACACCGACTCGATGTAGTCGTTGTTGAGCGTGTAGTAGGCGTCGTCGGTGTCGATCCAGAAGCCGATGCGCTCGGTGAGCTCGTTCCACTCCTCGATGTACCGCACCACCGACTCGCGACAGCGGTCGTTGAACTCCGCGACGCCGAACACCTCGATGTCGTCCTTGGACCTGAACCCGAGCTCCTTCTCTATCTCGAGCTCGACCGGAAGGCCGTGACAGTCCCAGCCGCCCTTGCGGTGCACGAGCCTCCCGCGCATCGTCCGGTAGCGCGGAAAGACATCCTTGAACACGCGCGAGAGCACGTGGTGCGAGCCGGGGCGTCCGTTGGCTGTCGGCGGCCCCTCGTAGAACACGAACGGCTCCGCGCCCTCGCGACGACGCACGGACTCGTGGAGGACATCGCGCTCGCGCCAGCGCTCGAGAATGCTCTGCTCGAGCACAGGGAACGACTGATTGGGGTCGACGGGGGAGTAGCGAGCCATGCGCGAGGATTCTACGAGCGTCTGGGCGGGCCGGGCTCCGATCGGCCCGCCCGACGTAGACGTCGGCAGCCGAAGGCCCTAGGCCGCGAGCTTGCGACAGATCGAAGCGAGCGAGCGCTTCTCGGTCTCATCCAGAATCGCGAACGTCGAGGTGACGCGGTCGGCATGTCCCGGAAAGAGCCGCTCGACCAGCGCGCGGCCCGACGGGGTCAGATCGACCACGGCGGCGCGGCGGTCCCGCTCGAGCCGTCGACGCCCGACGAGGCCACTGGTCTGCAGGGTGACGGTGACCTCGGTGGCGTTGGCCTTCGACCAGCCGAGCCGGCGACGCAATGTGCGCAGCTCGAGGCTGCCCCCAGCGGTCGTGAGCACGACGAGAGCAGAGAAGCCGGCGGCGGAGATCCCCGCGCGCTCGAGGTCGGTAGCGAGCGCGCGCCGGACCGAGCTCTCGGCGCGGAGCAGCGCCTGAAGCGCCCGGTGAGCGAGTGGGTCATCGAGCTCGAGCTGGTTCATTCCGCGCGCGACTCTAGGTGCGCAGGCGGACGCCTACGCACCGTTGATCGCGGTCAGCCGCCGCTGCCGGCGAGGCGGATGGACGGCACGGCGGCCTGCTCCGCCGGCCCGTCGGCGAACACCTGCGGCGCGCTAGGTACCTCCGCCATGCCTCCCGTGTCGACGTACTGCTTGAGCCGCTCGGCGGCATCGGCGGGCCGTGCTCCCAGCGACGGGATGGAGTGCTCGCCGGTCACGGGCATCGACTCGCGGTACTCGAACACGGGTGCGGCCGAGCCGACCTGGCGCACCGTGTAGACGAGGCGGCCGAGCACGTCCAGTGTCGCCTCCCCGCCGCAGAAGATGAACGCGGCCGGCTCGACGGCCCGCATCGCCCGCGCGACGCGCTCGGGCGCGAGGTCGAAGGAGAGCAACAGGGAGCGGAAGCCGGCGCGGCGGACGGCCAGCTCGAGCGCCTGCACGTGCAGCGACTCGTAGTCGAGGCGCCGGGAGGAGTCGAACAGGACGATGCCGTGCGACCTCGAGGCTGGGCGAGCGACGCGCCGAGCGGCGTGTAGCCAGCCGGTCGCCCAGCGGCAGGCGAGCTCGAGCTCGGCCTCGCGTCCGACTCGGTCCTCGGCCAGCTCGATTGCCGGCAGCAGGACCTCGTCGACGGTGCGTTCGACCGAGCGCACCGCGAGGCTCTCTTCCATTACCCGGTCTGCGAGCGTCTCGTCGAACTGGTCGAAGGCATCGAGCAGGCGACTTGAGGAGCTCGGGCCTTCGCCGCGCTGGCGTGCGACCTCGATCGCCGAGGAGATGTTGTGCGTCTCAAGCAGCGCGCGGCGTAGCGCTTCGAGCTCTGGCAGGTCGTACTGGCGATGGCCACCGGCCGTGCGCCGCGGGTTGGGATAATCGAAGCGCCGCTCCCAGCTGCGGAGCGTATTGGGGCTGACTCCCAGCAACTCTGCTGCCGCGTTGGTCCTGATCCCGCTCATGTCGATCCTCCCGCTTGCCCGTCCGTGTGACGTTGCAACGCCGAGCCGGCGCGACGCCAGCTAGCGCGCTTGCACGAACTCGCATCGGCAAACGTCCTCCAGAGCTGAACCTTCTACACGTTGGAGCTTACTCGCTGCTTGGGTGCTGCTTTTGCGGGACCTCGGGAGATTGCGGGGGCCGTGATCTCGCCGAAGGCGCCGCCGCGTGCTAGCTGCGGCCGAAGACGCTGGCCTCGACCGCGAGCGGCGCACCGCGCGGCGAACCGCAAGGAAGACCCGCCGGCGAGCATCCCGGTCCTCCCGACTTGCCGACCGTGCCCGGACCAGGCGGCTCGGGCACCCGGCAGGACCTCGGTGACCCTAGGATCGATCCGTGCACGCTCACCGGCTTGCCGCGACCGTCCTTGCATGGACGCTCATCGCCGTGGCGGGCTGCGCCACCGAGCGGGGCGGCACCTACGCCCAGTGTCTCGAAGGCGCGACCGCGGTGCGCGAGGCACTCGCGCGGGCACCAGATCCGGTCACGCTCGACGGCACGCCGCTCTCGGGGTGTTTCGCCGACGACATCGACGCCGCCGACCTGAGCGACGTCGGGGCCTCCTTCGTCGCGGTCGCGACCGACCTTGCCCGCCGCGCGCGGCGACAACCGAACGGAGCGGCCGTCGTGCAGCTGGGTTACCTCGTCGGAGCCATGCGGAACGCCGAGGACGACACTCAGGGCATCACCAGCGAGCTCCAACGCCGGGTGGAGCAAGAGCTGCACGACGTCGACGCCTCCTCCCCCGCATTCCGCCGGGGCGAGCGCGCGGGCCGGCGATCGGGCTGACTCCCGCCGACCGGGGCGCAGTAGCGTTAGAGCCCGTTCCCAACCAAGCAACGAGAAGGAGCAGCATGGCGGTCCAGCAGGAGCTCTGGGGCTCGGAGACGAGCAAGGCGATCGAGAACTTCCCTGTCTCTGGCGAGACCGTCCCGGTGGCGGTGGTGCGGATGCTCGGCGGTATCAAGGCGGCGGCCGCGCGTACGAATGCCGAGCTCGGGCTGCTCGACACCGACCTCGCCGAGCGGATCGCCGCCGCCGCCGACGAGGTCGCGGGCGGCGAGCACGACGGCCAGTTTCCGATCGACGTCTTCCAGACCGGCTCGGGCACCTCCTCGAACATGAACGCCAACGAGGTGATCGCCAACCTCGCCGGCGAGGACGTTCACCCCAACGATCACGTCAACATGGGCCAGTCCTCTAACGACGTCTTCCCGTCGGCGGTTCATCTGGCTGCCGTCGCCGAGACGACCGCGAAGCTTGTGCCCGCCGTGGAGACGCTGTCGAGCTCGCTGGGCGCGAAGGCTGACGCCTTCGCCGACGTCGTCAAGGCCGGCCGCACGCACATGATGGACGCCGTCCCTGTGACTCTCGGTCAGGAGTTCGCGGGCTTCGCGACGCAGATCCGCCTGGGGCGCGACCGGGTGCAGGGCGCGTTGCCCCGCGCGGCCCAGATTCCATTGGGCGGGACCGCGACGGGCACCGGACTGAACACGCACCCCGACTTCGCCGCCGGCGTGCGGGCCAAGCTGCGCGAGTCGGCCGGGATCGACGTCGATGGGCCGGCGGACCCGTTCGAGGCGCAGGCCAACCGCGACGCGCTGGTCGAGCTCTCGGGCGCGCTGAAGGTCGTTGCCGTCTCGCTGACGAAGATCGCGAACGACCTCGTCCTGATGGGGTCGGGTCCGCGCACCGGGCTGGGCGAGATCACGCTGCCGGAGCTTCAGAAGGGCTCGTCGATCATGCCCGGCAAGGTCAACCCCGTGATTCCGGAGGTCGTGCTGCAGGTGGCGGGCCAGGTGATCGGCAACGACGCGGCGATCACCGTCGCGGGAAGCCAGGGCAACTTCGACCTCAACGTGCGCGTCCCGATGATCGCGCGCAACCTGCTGCACTCGATCACGATTCTGGCGAGCGCTTCGACGCTGCTGGCACGGCGGTGCGTCGCCGGAATCGAGGCCAACACCGAGCAGCTAGCCCAGCACGCCGGCTCGACGCCGGCGATCGCGACCGCGCTTAACCCCCACATCGGCTACGACCGGGCGACCGAGATCGTCAAGGAGGCGGTCGCATCGAAGCGGACGATCCGCGAGGTCGCGCTGGAGAAGGGCGTCGACGAGACGACGCTCGACGAGGCGCTGGACTTGCGCAGGATGGCGCGCGGGTCTCAGGCCTGAGGGCTCACAGGGCGCAAGGCGGCTCCGACAGCCGGCTGCACGCTGTAGCCCCAGCATGCGAGGGCGCCTTGAATCTGGCTACAGCTCTCAGCCGCGCCAGGCGACAGTCCGGCTCACCTCACGGAACGCGTGACTCTGCGGCTGCTCAACTTGCCGAGCGACACCGCGTGGACCTCAAGCCACTCCGGCGTCTGGCCGCGGAGCGTGTCGTAGCGCAGGACCAGGATCCCCCGCGCGCTCTCCACGCGAACGCGCGTCTCCGACACGATGAGGCGATCGCCGTGGCCTGCGTAGAGCCTGCCGATCACCACGTCGGGCCGGCAGTATGGGGAGCTCGGCTGACTGTGGAACCGGTAGCGAATCTCGAGCCCGAAGGAGTGTCGGATGACGCGGATGGTCGGGGCGGGCGGTCCGGGCTTCAAAGCGCCGCTCGAAGAGGCGTGCTGCTCGCATCCGTCCTTCCAGCCCCCCAACACGTCCCGGCGGTCGTGGCTCCTAGACCACGCGCGCTGGTCCTGGCTGAGCTGCTCAGCCGTCATCTCGTCCGGCGACCGCGGCGACAGTGGCGGCCGAGGGGGTTCGGGGTGTTTTCCCTGCCACCAGGCGTGGGAGATCTCTATGCCGTCGAGGTCCAGGTCCGTGGGGCGGTCATAGGGCTTGATTCCCTGGCGGTTGAGGTCCTCGATCACGTCGTAGATGGTGGCGTGCCGATCTTCGTCATCTGTGTTCGATAGCTTGCGGGCATTGGGCGTCAGCTTGAGCTCGACGCAGAGCGTCGGCGGCACTTCTCTGACTCCCGGACCGCTGTATTCGGGCGTCTGGACGCTGTACTCGAAGCACGGCGCGATCGGAGCCGATTCGCTGACCGGTGGCCAGCTGCCCGCCGCGAGGTGCAGGACCGCATCTTTGCCGTACTCGCTGCGGGGAAGGCCAGCGGCCACCGCGAGCGGCAGGGCCGGGGAGGCGAGAGCGAGCAGCCCGAGGGGGATGGCGACAAGCCGGCGCTTGCGGTGGGCCAGCACGGCCCCTACGGCCAGCGCCGCGGAAAGGGCCGCGTAGACGACCAGTGCTGCCGTAGCGCCTACCCCGTGCAGTGCCTCTCGGTAGCGCATGTACGCCGAGAAGGGGTAGTAGCTCGGGCCGTTCTCGGACAGGCCGTAGCTGAGCTGGTCCAGCCCGAAGACGATCGTCGCGGCCAGCGCCAGAACAGCGACTCCCGCCCCAAGCAAGGCCGCGCGCCGCGGCGCCTCCCCGGCGCGCCGGAACAGCCAGCCCGCGATAAGCCCGAAGGTGGTCGCCGGGCCGAGGAGGACCAGCGCGAGGAGCGCGAGCTCACCCACGTGGCACATTCAGTTGGCTCTGGCGTCGCACCTACTAGCCCTATCGGGTGGTCGGGTTGAGCCCTTGACGGCTACTTGGTTCGACCCGCCCCCGCGGTGTCGGCGCCGGGTGAAAACTAGGGTCTTGCTGATTGGCCGGGGTTGAGGGCTTAGGAAGAAGGACATCCGCCGTCCTCTG
>Ga0136615_10000305_pt1 | contig 21827 bp, 18 predicted proteins | sample AntDrymUQ2882206_2_FD_106647 | JGI IMG/M metagenome (GOLD analysis project Ga0136615, IMG submission 106647) | Polar desert sand microbial communities from Dry Valleys, Antarctica - metaG UQ288 (22.06) | ecosystem: Environmental > Terrestrial > Soil > Desert | place: Antarctica: Dry Valley... | reverse complement strand
GTGGTATCGGGTTGTGGGAGATCAGGGAACAGCGAAGGTTCTTTGCTCATGGTGCTAAGATCGCATATTCATGATCAATTGGCGATCCCCCTGCAAACAATTTTTTCACAGCCTCTGAGCGCCCCAGTGCTCGGTATTGTTCATGCTGAGTGATCACATTCGATGCCTGCCCTTCGGCGTTGATCCGGTAGCTCGACCAACGGTAGTACCGCGGGTGCTTCACTATCTCTGCCCGCGCCTGATTCACTTCGATATACCGGTAGCAGGCGAGCACATAGTCCTCCTCTCGTGCAACGCTAGACCGAAAGCGGCCTTCCCCAAGGGTACCGCTGCGACAATAGCTGCGGTTGATGTACTGAACGTAGCGCTGGCCCAGTTGTTTCAACAGCAACGAGGCATTGTCTGCCTTGTCTGGCGTGAGGAGCAGATTCACGTGAGTGGTCATCAGCACATAGGCATGCACTGCGCAATCGACTTACCCGAGAGCTCGCCTAGGGGGTCGAGATAGAACCAGTAGTCCTCCTCGAAGAAACAGGCAGCGCGGTTGTTGCATCGCTGGATGAGGTGCAGCGGCACAGCGGCCAAAGCGATCCGTGTCCCCGAATCGCGCGAGGGTGAACACCGCAGGTTGAGCCCCGAGCACGCCGATCGCATTTACACCATTTTTATACCGTAGCCCATATTCTTTTCACCGAGTTGATGCCCAAGTTGGTAGTCTTCGGGTAGTCTTTGAACCGTGTCATTCAAGTCGGAGGACCTATGGATATCGTCTGGTGTGCGTTGATCGGCGCGTTCTTTCTTTTAACCGTTGCGCTTGCCATCGGTTGCGAGCGGCTGATGCCTCGGAGGAAATGATATGAGTGCGATCTATGTTATCGGTGCCGTGATCGCGGTGCTGTTACTGGGCTACCTCGTCTACGCCCTGATCAAGGCGGAGGATCTCTAAATGACCACTCAATCCTGGTTGCTGTTGGCGGCTTTTCTCGTCGTGCTGCTCGCGACGGTCAAGCCGCTTGGCCTGTACCTGACCAAATTGATGGAAACGACGCGCTGGCAGCCGCTCGCACGGCTCGAGAACGGTGTGTTCCGCGTGTGCGGGATCCAAGACGAAATGAACTGGCGTCAGTACGCGCTGGCCGTTCTCTTGTTCAGTGTGGTCGGCGTGCTCGTGGTTTACACGCTGCAGCGCCTGCAGTTGTGGCTACCGCTCAATCCGCAGCGGATGCCGAACGTCACGCCGGATTCGAGCTTCAACACCGCCATCAGCTTCGTGACCAACACCAATTGGCAGGGCTACGGCGGCGAGGCGACCATGAGCTATCTCACCCAGATGCTCGCGCTTGCGGTGCAGAATTTTCTCTCGGCCGCAACCGGCATCGCCGTCGCGTTCGCCCTGATTCGCGGCTTCGCGCGTCACTCTATGCAAACCATCGGCAACCTCTGGGCCGATCTCTATCGCATCACGGCCTACCTGCTGTTACCGCTGTCGTTTGTCTTTGCGCTGGTATTGGTGAGCCAGGGGGTGATCCAGAACTTCTCCGCCTACCAGGAGGTCACCACGCTCGAACCGACGACGTACGGGGCGCCGAAGCCTGACGCCGCCGGGCAGCCGGTGAAGGATGCCGCGGGCAATCCGGTCAATGAAACCCTGACGACGACCAAGCAGACCCTGCCGATGGGACCGATTGCCTCGCAGGAAGCGATCAAGATGCTCGGCACCAACGGTGGAGGTTTCCTCAATGCCAACTCGGCGCACCCGTACGAGAACCCAACCGTCCTGACCAACTTCCTGCAAATGCTGGCGATCTTCGTGATCCCGGCGGGATTGGTCTATGCATTCGGCCGGGCGGCCGGGGACACGCGCCAGGGCTGGGCAGTCCTGGCAGCGATGACGGTGATCTTCATCGGCGCCGCGGTCGCGGCCATGACGTTCGAGCAGCAGGGCAACCCGGTGCTCGCCAAGCTCGGCGTCGATCACACGGTCAGCGCACTGCAATCCGGCGGCAACATGGAAGGCAAGGAAACGCGCTTCGGCATCAGCGCCTCGGGGCTGTTCGCCACCATCACCACCGCCGCCTCGTGCGGGGCGGTCAACTCAATGCACGACTCCTACACGCCGCTCGGCGGACTGGTGCCGATGTGGATGATACAACTGGGCGAGGTGGTGTTCGGCGGCGTCGGCTCGGGCCTGTACGGCATGTTGCTCTACGCCATCATGGCGGTGTTCGTCGCCGGGCTCATGATCGGCCGCACGCCGGAATACCTCGGCAAGAAGATCGAGGCGTTCGACATGAAGATGGTCTCGATCGGTATCCTGATGACGCCGGCGCTGGTACTGCTCGGCACGGCGATCGCGGTGATGGCGAGCGCCGGCAAGGCGACCATCTTCAATCCGGGTGCGCACGGCTTCTCGGAAGTCCTGTACGCGTTTTCGTCCGCCGCCAACAACAACGGCAGCGCCTTCGCGGGCTTGGGCGCCAACACGCCGTTCTACAACGGCTGGCTGGGAGCGGCCATGTGGTTCGGGCGCTTCGCCGTGATCGTCCCGGTACTCGCGATCGCCGGTTCGCTCGCAGCGAAGAAACGCCTGGCGCACGGACCCGGCACCATGCCCACGCACGGGCCGCTGTTCGTGGGACTCTTGGTCGGCACGGTACTGCTGGTGGGCGCGCTGACCTATATCCCGGTCCTGGCCCTTGGGCCGGCGGTCGAGCATCTAATTCTGTGGGCCGGAAACTGAGGTGACTATAATGGTTCGTAAGAAACTTTCCATGTTCGATCCGACCCTGATCACGCCGGCCCTGGTCGGCGCCTTCCGCAAGCTGGACCCGCGGGTTCAGTTCAAGAACCCGGTGATGTTCGTCGTGTACGTGGGTAGTATCTTCACCACCGGGCTGTGGGTGCAAGCGCTCGGTGGTCAGGGCGAAGCACCGGCGTGGTTCATTGGCCTCACGACCCTGTGGCTGTGGTTCACGGTGCTGTTCGCCAATTTCGCCGAGGCGCTGGCCGAGGGCAGGAGCCAAGCCCAGGCTGCGGCGCTGCGCCGTGCCAAGAAGTTCGTGGTGGCCAAGAAGCTGCGCGAGCCGCGCCATGGCGCCACGGTGGATCTGCTGCCGGGCACGGAGCTGGGGCGCGGCCACGTGGTGCTGGTCGAGGCCGGCGACATGATCCCGGCCGACGGCGAGGTCATCGAAGGCGCTGCCTCGGTTAATGAAGCCGCGATCACCGGCGAATCCGCACCCGTCATTCGTGAAGCGGGCGGTGACTTCTCGGCCGTCACCGGGGGCACCACGGTGCTGTCCGACTGGATCGTGGTGCGCATCACCGTCAACCCGGCGAGGCCTTCATCGACCGCATGATTGCGCTGGTCGAGGGTGCGAAGCGCCAGAAGACGCCGAACGAGATCGCGCTCACCATCCTGCTGGTGGCGCTCACTTTGATTTTTCTGCTTGCGACCGTCACGTTGCTGCCCTACTCGCTGTTCAGCGTGGAGGCGGCCAAGGCCGGCCAACCGGTGACGCTCACCGCGCTGGTGGCGCTGCTGGTGTGCCTGATCCCGACCACCATCGGCGCGCTACTCTCGGCTATCGGCATCGCCGGTATGAGCCGCATGCTGGGGGCGAACGTAATTGCCACCTCCGGGCGCGCGGTGGAAGCGGCCGGCGACGTGGACGTGCTGCTGCTCGACAAGACCGGCACCATCACGCTCGGCAATCGTCAGGCGAGCGCGTTCCTGCCGGCGCGCGGCGTGACCGAACAGCAGATCGCCGACACCGCGCAACTCGCATCGCTCGCCGATGAGACCCCCGAAGGGCGAAGCATCGTGGTGCTGGCCAAGCAGCGCTTCAATTTGCGCGAGCGCGACATCCGCGCGCTCGGCGCGACGTTCGTGCCGTTCTCGGCACAGACACGCATGAGCGGTGTCAATCTTGAGGGTCGCCAGATCCGCAAGGGCGCCGCGGATGCCATTCGCCGCCACGTCGAAACCAACAGCGGTAGTTTCCCCAATGAGGTGTCTCAGCTCGTGGACGACGTGTCGCGGCGCGGCAGCACCCCACTCGTGGTCGCCGACGGCGTGCGTGTGCTCGGGGTGATCGAGCTTAAGGATATCGTCAAGGGCGGGATCAAGGAACGGTTCGCCGAGCTGCGCCGCATGGGCATCAAAACCGTGATGATCACCGGCGACAATCGTTTGACCGCGGCCGCAATCGCCGCCGAGGCCGGCGTGGACGATTTCCTGGCGGAAGCGACACCGGAGGCGAAGCTCGCGTTGATTCGCCAGTACCAGGGCGAGGGACGCCTCGTGGCCATGACCGGCGACGGCACCAACGACGCACCGGCGCTGGCGCAGGCCGACGTCGCGGTCGCCATGCACAGCGGCACGCAGGCGGCCAAGGAGGCCGGGAACATGGTCGACCTCGATTCGAATCCGACCAAGCTGCTCGAAGTGGTGGAGGTCGGCAAGCAGATGCTGATGACGCGCGGCGCGCTGACCACCTTCAGCATCGCCAACGACGTGGCCAAGTACTTCGCAATCATCCCGGCCATGTTCGTGGTGACCTATCCGCAGTTGAACGCGCTCAACGTCATGGGACTGGCGAGTCCAGCCTCGGCCATTCTCTCAGCCGTGATCTTCAACGCGTTGATCATCGTGGTGTTGATCCCGCTGGCGATCAAGGGCGTCGAGTATCGACCTATGGGAGCGGCCGTGGTGCTGCGACGCAATCTCGCGATCTATGGTCTGGGCGGAATTCTCGTCCCCTTTGTCGGCATCAAGATCATCGACCTGGGCCTCGCGGCGCTGGGTCTGGTGTAAGGAGGAAATGCAGTGAAAGCTTTGCTACGTCCCGCTTTGACATTGTTCGCAACACTCACTGTGTTGACGGGGGTCGTTTATCCGCTCGCGGTGACCAGTGTCGGCCAGTTGTTGTTTCCGCACGAAGCCAACGGTTCCATCGTGATGGTGAAGGGAAAGCCGGCCGGCTCGGCGCTGATCGGCCAGCAGTTCACCTCGCCCGAGAATTTCTGGGGCCGCCCCTCGGCCACCGGTCCTCATCCCAACAACGCCGCGGTCTCCAGCGGCTCGAACCTTGGCCCCCTCAACCCGGCGCTCACCGACGCGGTCAAGGCACGCGTCGCGGCGCTCAAGGCCGCCGATCCGAGCAGCGACAAGCCGGTGCCGATCGATCTGGTGACCGCATCGGGAAGCGGCCTCGATCCGGACATCTCGCTGGCCGCGGCTCACTATCAGATTACGCGCGTGGCGCAGGCCAGAAACCTGCCGGCCGAGAAGGTCAAGGGGCTCGTCGAGCAGCACGCCGTGCGTCCGTGGCTGGGCATCTTCGGGGAACCGCGCGTCAATGTGCTCGCGCTCAACGTCAAGCTCGATGGCACCCGATAACAGCGGTACATGACCCAAGACGATCGCCGCCCCAACCCCGACGAGCTGCTCGAACGGGTGCAGATCGCCGAGCAGCAGGCACGCCGCGGCAAGCTCAAGATCTTCTTCGGCGCCTCGCCCGGGGTCGGCAAGACCTACGCGATGCTGTTGGAGGCGCGGCGGCTGCGGGCGCAGGGACTGGATGTGGTGATCGGCGTGGTCGAAACCCACGGCCGCAGCGAAACCGCGGTGTTGATGGAGGATCTGGAGCTTTTGCCGCGCAGGGAAGTCGAACATCGCGGGCGCCGATTACTAGAATTCGACCTCGATGCGGCGCTCAAGCGCCGGCCCTGGTCGGCGCTGCTGGTCGATGAACTGGCGCACTCAAACGCGCCGGGCTGCCGCCACCCCAAGCGCTGGCAGGACGTGGAGGAACTGCTGGCCGCGGGCATCGATGTGCTCACGACTGTCAACGTGCAGCACATCGAAAGCCTGAACGACATCGTCGGCGGCATCACCGGCATCCGTGTGTCGGAGACAGTGCCGGACCGCGTGTTCACCGAGGCGAATGAGATCGTGCTGGTCGATCTCACGCCGGACGATCTGCTGTTGCGGCTGCGCGAGGGCAAGGTCTACCTGCCCGAGCAGGCCGAGCGCGCGATCCAGAACTTCTTCCGCAAGGGTAATCTGATCGCGCTGCGCGAGCTGGCGCTGCGACTGACCGCCGACCGCGTCGACGATCAGATGCGGGCGTTTCGCCGCACCACCGCGGTCGAGCAGGTCTGGCATACGCGCGACACGCTGCTCGCCTGCATCGGACCGAGCGACGTGGACGAGAAGGTGGTGCGCACGGCGGCGCGACTGGCCGCCAAGCTCGATGCCACGTGGCACGCCGTGTACGTGGAAACCCTCGAGCTGCAACGACTGCCGGAGCCGCGGCGGCGCGCCATTCTCAAAACCCTCAAGCTGGCGCAGGACCTGGGCGCCGAGACGGCGACCCTCCCGACGCAGGATGCGGTCGAGGCGGTGCTCGATTACGCGCGCCGCAACAATCTCGGCCGGATCGTCGTGGGGCGCAGCACGCGCGCGCCGCTCCGCTGGTGGGGGCGACAGCCGTTCAGCCGGCGGCTGGGCGCGCAGGCACCGGACATCGACCTCATAGCCGTGGCGCGCGAGGAAGATCGCGTGCGTCGCATGACCGCTGTGGAGGTTGAGCTGCGCGAGGGTGCCAAGGCTCCGGCGCGGCTGCGAGGCTATCTGTACGCGGCCGTCACCTGCATCGGTATTACGGTCGTGGCGGCACCTCTCCTACGCCACTTCGATCTCGCCAACATCGTGATGCTGTTCCTGCTGGGCGTGGTGTTCATCGCCTACCGGTTCGGGCGCGGCCCGTCGGCGCTTGCCGCCGTGCTCAGCGTGGCCTCGTTTGACTTCTTCTTTGTATCGCCGCGGTTCACCTTCGCGGTCAGCGACGTACAGTACCTGTTCACGTTTGCGGTCATGTTGATTGTCGGTTTGGTGACCGGACATCTCACCGCCGGGTTGCGCTATCAAGCGCGGGTGGCAGGCTATCGAGAAGAGCGTGCCCGCAGCCTAAGCGAGATGGCCAAGGCGCTGTCCTCGGCCTTGGTCGAGACACAGGTGGTCGAGATCAGCGATAAGTTCGTCGAGTCGAGTTTCCGCGCCAAGGCAGCGATCCTACTGCCCGATCCGTCCGACAAGCTGGAAGTGCCGGTCGCGCATGGCGCCATGCCGGCCTACGACTTGGCGGTGGCGCAGTGGTGCTACGACAAGAACGAGCCGGCCGGAGCCGGCACCGACACACTGCCGGCAAACCCGCAGCTTTACCTGCCGCTCAAAGCGCCCATGCGGGTGCGCGGCGTGCTGGTGGTCGAGCCGAGCAAAGCGCGCCTGCTCATGATCCCCGAGCAACGCCGCCTTCTCGACACCTTCGCGGCGTTGGTCGCGATCGCGCTCGAACGCATCCATTTCGTATCCGTCGCCCAGGACACCTTAATCAAGATGGAATCTGAGCGGCTGCGGAACACGCTGTTGGCGGCGCTTTCGCACGACCTGCGCACGCCGCTCACGGCGCTCGTGGGCTTGGCCGAAACACTGTCGTTAGAATTGGCGGCGACACAATCCGAACATGCCGAGAAGGCCGGGGTGATTCGCGAGCAGGCGTTGCGCACCAGCAAGCTGGTGAACAATCTGCTGGAGATGGCCCGGCTGCAATCCGGTGAAGTCAAGCTGCGCAAGGACTGGCAATCGATCGAGGAAATAGTCGGGAGCGCGCTGAAGGGGCTCGATCCGGCGTTGACCGAACACCCGCTCAAACTGGACCTGCCCGCAAATCTTCCCTTGGTCAGATGCGACGCGCTTCTGATCGAGCGCGTGCTGGTGAATCTGCTCGAGAACGCGACCAAGTACACGCCGCCTGGAACGGCCATCGGCGTCACGGCAAACAAGGCGGACGAAGTCCTGCGCGTCGAGGTGTGGGACCAAGGTCCGGGTCTACCACCCGGCCAGGAACGGGTCATCTTCGAGAAGTTCGCGCGTGGTCAAAGAGAATCCATCATTCCCGGCACCGGCCTGGGGCTCGCGATCTGCGAGGCGATCATCGAGGCGCACGATGGAAAAATCTGGGCGGAGCATCGCCCGCCCCACGGCGCGCGATTTATCTTTACCCTGCCGCTGGATGAACAGCCGGTGGTGGAGCCCGAAGCGCGGCCATGAATCCGGGAGAGGGCCATATCGAAACGCACAGCGCTCTGCTGATCGTCGAGGACGAAAAGGAGATCAGGCGCTTCGTGCGCCACGTTTTGGAAGCGGAAGGCTTCCGTGTGTTCGAGGCGGACGCCCTGCAACGCGGCTTGATTGAAGCCGGCACGCGCAAGCCCGATCTCGTCATTCTCGATCTGGGTCTGCCTGACGGTGACGGCACGGACTTCATTCGAGAGGTACGCGCCTGGAGCACGATGCCCATCGTCGTTCTGTCCGCGCGTGTCGAGGAGCATGATAAAGTCGAGGCGCTCGACGCTGGCGCGGACGACTACTTGAGCAAACCCTTCGGCGTGGCCGAGTTGCTGGCGCGGGTTCGCGCGTCGCTGCGCCGTTCCGCCCGAGCCGGCGAAGAGCAAGGTCCCCTGGTGCGGTTTGGTGACGTGGTAGTAGACCTGGCGAATCGCCGAGTCTCCAAGGGCGACCAAGGCGTCCACCTGACCCAAATCGAGTTTCGTCTGCTCGCGGTCCTCTTGAGCCATCCAGGGAAGGTGCTGACGCACCGGCAACTGCTACGCGACGTCTGGGGACCGGCCTATGTGGAGCGCAGCCACTACCTGCGCATCTACATGGGGCACCTGCGGCAAAAACTCGAAGATAATCCGGCACGACCCAAGCAGCTGATCACTGAGACAGGCATTGGCTACCGATTCGTCTCTGCTTGATCCCGAATCGTGTGCCGGAGCAGCTCGGAGAGAACCAGCTCCCGGAGGGGGCTCATGCATCCCGTTCCGCCAGGTAGCGATCCTAGCTGTGAGCTACCTCTCCCAGCGGTCTCGGCTTCCCTACCGCGTAACCTTGGGCGTAGTCCACGCCAATCACCTTAAGCTGCGCCAAAATGGGTGCGGTCTCGACAGATTCCGCGATCGTTTCAATACCCATCACATGGCCGATTCGGTGGATCGCTTCAACCATGGCATGGTCGATAGGATCTGCGACCATGTCTTTGACGAAACCGCCGTCGATCTTCAAGTAGTCGACGGGCAGTGTCTTCAAATAAGCGAACGACGACAGGCCGCTGCCGAAATCATCGAGAGCAAAGCGGCACCCGCGCGGCTTGAGGGCCGACAAAAAGCGCCTAGCGTTACTGAGATTGCTGATGGCGGCCGTCTCGGTAATCTCGAAGCAGATCCGATCCAGGGGGACCGACCAGTGCTCCACCTGCTGCTCGACGTAATCCAGAAACTGCCGGTCGCCCAGGGACTGGCCCGAGAGGTTGATGGCAACACGGCCTGGCAGGGGGACCCAATGCGGGTCACGCAATCCCGAAAAAACGGTGCGAATGACCCAGCGGTCGATGGCCTGCATCTGATTGTAGCGTTCCGCTGCCGGGATAAACGCCGAGGGCGGTATCAAATCGCCGTCGCGGTTAAGAAGACGCAAGAGCACCTCGCCGTGGGGCCGACCACTCCAGCCAAGCGCAATGATCGGCTGGTAGTAGAGCGAGAATCGGCTGTTGGCCAATGCCTCCTGAATGCGCGGCACCCATTGCATCTCCCCGTGCCGCTGCGCGAGATCATGATCGTCGGGGTAATAGAGGTGCACGCGGTTGCGGCCTTGCTCTTTGGCCGCATAGCATGCAACGTCCGCGGCCCTGAAGACGCTGGCGAGGGTATGGGTGAGTGGCCCGATAGGTACAAGTCCGAAGCTTGCGCCAACTGCGAAGCCTCGCTCTTGCCACACGAAGCGGAAATCCTGCAAGGCCTCGCGCATCAGGTGGGCGATCCGCAGGGCCTGCCCCTGTTCGCAGTGTTCAAGCAGAACCCCGAACTCATCGCCGCCAAGGCGCGCGAGCGTATCGCGCTTGCGCAGCTGGGTCGCGAGCACGGCGCCGACCTGGCGCAATAGCTCGTCCCCCGCGACATGCCCACACGTGTCGTTGACGACCTTGAATTGATCAAGGTCAAGGTAGATTACGCCATGCTCCTCCCCCTGCGCAGCCGTCGCGAGGATGCGCTCCAGCCGGCGCTCGAACTCCCGACGATTGACGAGCCCCGTCAGCGCATCGTGCGAGGCGTGATAGTTCAACTGGCGCTCCGCTCGGCGTGCCTCGGTCACGTCGCGAAAGATCAACACCGCTCCAATCGTCGTGCCCGCGTGGTCGTGGATCGGGGACGCCGAATAGTCCAATGACAGCTCCCGCCCGTCGCGGCAGATCAATAGGGTAGTGTTCGCAAGGCCGACGATCTTGCCATCATCCTGGAAGCAGCGCTGCACGGGGTCCTCGATCGGATCACGCGAGCTTTCATCAATGATGTGGAACACCTGGCGGAGGTTTCGACCCGCAGCTTCGTCCTTAGACCAGCCTGTCAGTTGCTTGGCGCTCCGATTCAGGTAGTCGACCTGACCGGCGACATCGGTGGTGATAACGGCATCCCCGATGGACGCCAGTGTGACTTCGATGCGTCCCTTTTCTTCAAACAGGGCAGCCTCGGCACGCCGGCGTTCCGCAATCTCCTTTTGCAGATCAGAGACGGTCCGGTCCAGCTCCGCCGTCCGTTCCTGCACGCGGCGCTCAAGCTGCTTCTGGCTGTCCGCAACCTGCTCCGCCATGCGGTTGAATGCCCGGCCCAAGACTGCGACCTCATCCCTCCCGCGCAAACCGGCGCGCGCCTCCAGGTTGCCTCCGGAAAATTTCTGCGTGGCGATCGACAAGGCGTTCAGTCGCCGCGTCACCAAGAGATGAATCAGGACCCCGAGCACCACGGCCAGGCCAACGAGCACACCGGCCATCTCTAGCCTATGTTTCTCGACCGTGCGCCGCGCATGGGCGAGCTCGTGCAAGAGGTCTCTTTGCACAACCAAAACACCTACCCGCTTCGGTGGAAGCGCATCGGCGCGGGCATCCAACTTAACCGGGTATACTCCCAATACATAGCGGCCACCGGCAGCCAGGAACAGCTCACCGGAAAGTTGCGCTCGTACCCGATCGATGATGGCCTGCAACGGCTCGCCCGGCCAGCGTGGCCATTGCGCCCGTGCCGCCTCCGCCAGCGATCGACCGACCCATTCGCCCTTCGTTGCGCCCAGCACGATGGCGTTATCGTTTGCCAATATCGCAATCTGCGGCTCCGGAGCACTGCCGAGGAGTGACATCTCCTGTGCAATGCGCTCGCGGTCACCCGTGGCGTATGAATAACTTAACTGCTCTTGGAGCAGTGTCATGCGGCTTATGATCTGCGAAACCGCTTCTCCCCGGACGACGGCTTCCGCGGCACCCCATTCCTTGTGCACCGTGTACGCCGCGAGGACCGCCGTGAATACGACGATGAGGAGAGGGATCCCATAGCGTAAGGAGACTCGAAACATCCTTGGTGCCCCCGCCTCACGTCGGTGGGTTAGGCGCAAACAGCACGCCCAACCCACCTACTTTGAGATGCCTTCGGCTAAAGTACCCACCCTTACATCGTATTCTATCAACGTCAAAAATTCACTCAGACTCCATTTTCCTTGGCACGATCAATCGAGTCTCTCGTCGATCGCGTCGTCAGGCGGATCTTCCTTAGGATTGCCACCCACAGTGCTCGGACGTCCCCCAACACCCTGGGCGGCGTTTCAATTGTTGTGCTGTGGGAATAGAGGGAGATCGTTGCAGGTAAACTGCCAGGGGAACTCAGGATCAGGCGGCGGATAGTCGTAGATACTGTACCCCTCGGGAAGGGAGCACGTGGACATTGCGGTACTCGTCTTCAGGCGGCTCGAACATGGATCCTTGCCTGTACCGTTACACATATATATAGTGACCGTTCCTACCATGTTACGGACCAGAGCGCGTTCCGGGGCACAAGCACCAAGGTTCAGAAGAGAGCTATCATCGACGAGCACTTCCGCCGATTTTTTACCTGCCGATTTTTGAACATGGGCACTGAGGCTTACCGGAGTATCTAAGTTTAAGGTTACTGTAGACCCGTCTGGACACAGCAGCTCCACCCTGGTCGCGTTCACTTGGCATTCGACTTCCCAGCGATTCGGGGGAAAACGAGTCCCAATTTCCGCATAACAACCGATGCTATGATAGTAGTACCTGCCGCTTACATACATATAGTGCGCCTCGGCCTCGACTCCCAGCATAGCGACCATGCCGATCATCATCACTCTCATTGCTGTCTTGTACATAACACCCTCCGGTTGCTTGTGTACAGCTCCCACGGCGTTACGTGGAGCGCCTCTCTTTTGCCGAGACCAGCCTCCGCCAAGTCTCAGCACCCACGTGAGCAGCAGCTCACGACATACAGGACTTCCCGACCTAAGGGAACGCCAACGTGACCCTCACAAAAAACGTCCTGACCGGTTGAATCGTTGGGTTGTCCACGTCGATCTCGAAGAATTTGAACTCCTCGTTGAAGAGATTTGTCGCTCCAATGGAGATGAAACCATACCGCTTCGGCAGACGGTAACTGACCGCCGCATCGACGGTCCAGAAGTCATCGCGACCGGACCGAACGGCGGTGTGATCGAAGAATCCCTCAAACGTGCCGTCTTGATGCCAGTACGTGGGCGTCAAGGAGGCACTTAAGCCGGAAGGGTCGAACAAGCTCATGCCTATAAGGACCCGGTGCGTATCCAACTCCCTGACTCCCGCCGCGAATCGCTCATCCCTGTCAAAGCGCTCGAACCTATAGTCCGCTCTGAGCGCCAGCCGTGGATGCGGTGTCCAGAACAGGTACGTACGGCCTAGATACTCGTTCCAGTCCACGTCCCGGTTCATTGGGTTGAAGGGATCCGACAGGTCCACGAATACGAGTGGAACCGTCAGATCCCGCTTGGAGAACTCCACGCCTCCGAACAGGCTGCTCGTGAGCCTCTGATCGATCGCCCCCCCGTAACGCCAAGCCTCCGTCAGATCGGGGTCATCGAAGAGCTGATTGAAGCCGGCAACCTGGGTCGGCTCCAGCGTCTGGTCGTTGATCAGCGTTCTCTTCAGGACCCTGAACAGTGCCGCGCGAGGGTGGTCCCCGCGAACGGAGTCCAGGTGATCCCGAACTTCGGGTTGACCTGGTCCTTATCGACATCCTCATCGCCGCTCAGGGAGTCGAAGCTGAGCCCCAGCGTGGCGATCACGTTCTTCAGGAGGTTGGCGTTCGCGTACGCGTATGCGTTGAAGTGTTGGAGATCCCGGTCGGTCACCGACTGGATCTCGATCGGATCGGGTCCGGGAAGCCTGAACGTCACGTCATCCTTCCTATCGAAACCGAAGTATCCGGCACCGGTCTGCAGGTTAAGGTACCGCGAGCGGAACAGGTGCTGGAGCTCGACGCTGAAAGCGTTTTCCGGAACCTTGAAGTCGGCAAAGCTCCCACGCTCTGGGAAGTCATTGTTTCTCACACGAGCATCTTTATCGTTATAAATGAATGAGCCGAGGAGAATAGAATCCGGCGACAAGGCATGCCGTCCACCCAGCCGGATGGTGTTACTCTCTAGCTCGTCTGTCAGGCCAGAGAAGAAGTCTTCCGGGAAGAATCTCTGTTGAATATTACCGTGCTCGACATTTCTGTGGCGATATTCGGCTTGAATGCTGGTTTTGTAAGAAGGTTCCGACTGTACGAACACGTTAGCGATGTTATCCCGCTGGCCGGCGTTTTCTCGAAACCCGTCGGTGGTAAAGTGGAATCCACCGACGCTGAAGGATGTGTTCTTGTAGATGCCGGAAAGGATGCCTTCTCCAGCATACGTGCTATGCTCCCCGATCAGTCCGCTCGTCTGGAACGTGAGCCCGTTTCGGTTGAAAAGGGGGTTAAACTCATTAAAGGACAGCATCGCTGGACCTCCGGCACTGATGAGGAACAGGTTGCTCTCGGCGAGGTGGGGCTGAATGGGTGTCGTGTTGATGGGCTGCAGCAACTGAGACTGGAGGATCTCGCTGACCCTGGCGATCTCATGGCGCGGCAAAACCTGATACGAATCGGCTAGAAACCGGTGGGCAGAAAAGTTGGTCGGATCGGTGTTGACCGACTTCCAGCCTTCCACCAAGGCCAATTGCTGGAACCCCAGATCGGTGTAGATCCGCCCCAGGCTCGCGCTGCGGGCAGCCAGGTCCGAATCGAGCGACAGACGTGACCGGTAGACTACACGGTTGTCGTTCAATTCAATGGCTTTTTGCATGTCCTGCAAGGCCTCCACCGGCCGGTTCGTCGTCTGTTTCGCGATTGCATCGTAGAACCATGGGGTGGGATCCTTGGGGTCCAGTTCCTCCGCAATAGCATACTGGTGCTTATCCAAAGGCATACGTTTCTCTTCATAGTAGGCCTTGCCCAAATAGCTGCGGACGATGGAGCTATTCGGATCCAAGCTCGCGGCAACCTCGATCTCGCGGCGTCCCTCATGCAGATCGCCCTCCCGGATCTTGGCCAGTCCCAGACCGAGCCTTGGGAGGGGATCCGCTTGGTCAAGCGCAATCGCTTTGTCAAAGGCCTCCTTGGCCTGTGTCGTCTTGACCTCGGTCAGGTAGGCGAAACCCAGCACCGTCTGTGTCCGTGAGAGGTCCGGCTCCAGGATCACCGCCTTCTGTGCCGCTTTGAGGGCTTGCTCCAGACGACCGAATGACGACCAGAGCTCTGCCAACCGTGCCCACGCCAGGGCATTTTTCGGGTCCAGTTGCACGGCTTTTTCAAGGCTTGCGCGCGCGCCTTCGAGGTCGAACCTGGCCTGCTGGGCATAGGACAAGGCGATCAATGCGGTGGCGGAGCCGGGAGCCGCCCCGACGGCGCGCTGTGCGACGTTGAGCGCTTTGTCTTTCTCATTCTGCACCACAGCGATGATCGATTGCAGCGCCAAGGCATCGCTGTCGTTCGGGGCCAACCTCAGCGCCTGCTTGATATCTGCACCGGCCTCATCCACCTGGCCCACGGCCAGCAGCAGTGAAGCGCGATAAGCAAAAAAGCGCGGGTCGCGGACCGTCTCCGGAACGCTCGCAATACTCTCGAACGCTTTCTGGAGATCCCTCCTCAGGTAAAACCCTATGGATTGTCGCACCATCCCTTGCCAGCCTGGTCCGGGCGAAAATTCATCAGGGCGAAGATAGAGGAGGGGCGGGTAATAAAGCGCCCACTGGACGGCATCCCGCGGGCGAACAACAGTGCGATACACAGGTGCCTTTCCGGCTTCCGCGGTGGCGGCCTGACCTGAGGCAATCGCGAGGCGCCCCTTATCGTTTGAAACCAGCACGCGGCCTTCCAAAACAATGAGCAGCGAGCGATCATCTTCCGCTTGGACGTAAAACTCTGTACCGTCGATATCCCCTTTGAGGTGGGGTGTGGTAACCCTAAGTAGCCACGGTTTGCGGCTGAAAGATTGCAGGGCGCCGCTCACAAGGTCGAGCCAGGACCGCTCGCCGGCGTTACCGCTGATATTCACCAGGCGTATGCTGGTATTTTGGTCGACGCGCAACACGGCGTCATTGATCAACTGGACAGCGACGCGACTGCGCTCTCCCACACGTATGGAGTCGCCCTCGCACAGGCGCTGATCCAGTTGCGCCGCGCGCCAGCCTCCACCATCACTCTGGACATCGACGTTGCCTTCGATGCTCGCGAACCTTCCCACCGGTTCCGGACAGGCCTCCTGTGCGTGGACACCGGAGGTGAGTGAGCAAAAGGCAAAGGCCAATAAGGCGGGACAACCAAGGCACCGCAAACCCGTGATGGTTTGCCTCCGAATGGGATCGATCCCAGAAACCATGCCTCCCCCCCACACGTGTCTCCGGCGCTCCGCGGACAAGCGCTACTCAGGTCTCGGCATCGCATGGCTATCCCGGTCGTGATCCCGAGTCGGATCAAGTCCGCAAGGCTGCGGGCGCCGAGCTTCTGCTTAACGCGGATCACATAGTTTGCAACCGGATCGCATAGTTTGCAACGGATTTTTGCGACAACCCTGTTGCAGTACTCATCGTGCTGTCATCGGCGCGCGACGGTACCACGGCGGCGCGATGTGCGGTGCGATCAGCCGGCGGCCGTGCCCGCGCTTGCCGCGGACCCGAGCGACTCGCTCGCCGGATGCACCGGGGCGCGCTCGCCCTCGCGCACCTCGCGAAAGCTCGGGCCGAACATCCCGCGGCCCCAGAAGTTGAACCACTCGCGCGCTCCGGCGTCTTCGAAAGCGTACCCCGCGCCGAGCTGTCGCGCGACCGCGAGGCCGGAGATGAACCCGTGCTCCTGCGAGTTCACGACGGTGTGCGCGCCGCAATGCCAGGTGTGCGCGTGCCCCTGCACGAACTGGAACGCGTTCAGCAGAACCGACACGTGGAAGACGTCGTGCACGACATGCTGGAACCAGTGGCGCGCGACGACCTTGCGCGGGTTGATCGGGTGTACCGGGTTGTACGTCACGAGGCACGGCTTGTCCGAGCGCTTCGCCCAGGGCTGCTGGTTGTGCATGATGTACGTGATCTCGTAGTTGTCGGGGCGCGCGCCGTACTGCTCGACGTAGTTGCTGCGGGTCTCGAGCGCGTGCGCTCCGTCCCGGCCGAGCACCGAGTCGTCCCAGTGCACGACCGCGTGGTTGTGCAGCTCGCTCTCGTAGCGCACTGAACCGAGCAACCAGCGCTCGCGTGCCGAGGGCCGGTCTAGCACCATGAGCGACTGATTGGCGTTGCAGGCGAGCACCAGCTCGTCGAAGCGCTCCTCGCGCCCCTGCTCGTCACGCACGAGCACTCCGCTCGCGTCGCGGAGGATCCGCGCGACGCCGCGTCCGAGGTGGATGCGGTCGCGGAAGTGCGCGCTCATCTTCCGGTAGAGGTTCGCGGTGCCCTGGTCCCAGGTCACCATCGGGGTCGAGCGCTCGATGTCGAAGAAGTCCAGGTAGCGCGCGAAGAGCGCCGCGGGCATGTCAAAAAGCCCCGAGGCCAGCACGAAGTTCACGAACAGGGGCTTCAGCACCTTGAACCGGAGCTCCGAGGAGAAACCGTGCAGGTCCAGCAGCCGCCCCATGGTGATGTAGTTGTAGGGGTTCGCCGCGGCGATCAGCCGCGAGGTCGACCCCGAGAGCGCGGTGAAGCGCTGCATGCGCTGCATGAGCGCCTGGAAGCGCTCGATCTCGGGGCGCAGCTCCTCCTTCAGGGGTGAGTCGAAGTCATGGGCGTAGACCCCGTTGCCGTAGCGCACGCTGTAGCTGAAGCGCGTGGGCAGTGCGGCGATCCCGTAGCGGGCGAGCAGGATCACGTAGTGGTGGTAGACCGTGGGAATGTACGCGGTGACGGAGATGTCGACCGGGATCTTGCTGCCATCGTCCTGCGGGATCTCGACGGTCACGGCGTTGCCGCCGATGCGGGGGTTCTTCTCCCAGAGCTCGAAGTCGAAGCGGTCGGGGTGGTGACTCAGCGCCCAGGCCGCGCCGAGACCCGAGATCCCGCCACCGACGATGCAGACGCGCTTACGATGGAACGTCACGATCTCTTCACCTCCATGAGACAGCGAGCGCGCAGCGGCGCCGCGGGGGTCAGATCTTGCCCTGGAGCAGCTCGCGCGTGACGCCGCGGGCATAGACGCTGAAGGTCTTTGCCAGCGTGCGCAAGTCGATCGTGCTCGTGAGCGTGTCCGCGACGCCGAAGGGCAGCATCAGCGGGATCACGCCGCGCGCGTACTCGAGCGCGAAGCAGCGGTCGGGCATGCGGTAGCCCTTCGCCACACCGCGCCGCAGGTAGTGCACGTCCCCGCGGCGGTAGACCTCGCGCTCGAGCGCTCCCTCGGTGTAGGCCCACTGCTCACCATCGAGGATAAAGAACCAGTCGTCCGCGAAAAAGCGCCCGCTGTGACCCTCGGTGCCGATCGGCGATCCGAACAAGATCAGGTACTCGCTAAGCGAGGCGTGCAGCACGCGCATCATCCCCATCGCGCCGCCGGCGTTGCTGAAGATCCACTGGTCTTCGCGCAGGATGTGGCCCGGATAGCCGGCAGCGAGGCGGTCGACGAGGGTCTCGAAGATGTCCGGCAGGGGTTGACCGATCAGCGGGCGCACGAGCGCGTGCAGTTGCTCGGGTTCGAACACATGGCTCATAGGACGCGCCTAGCCGTCAGTACAGTCCCGGCACGATCTTGTAGGGCACGAGCCGGCGGTACTCTTCCCAGGTTGCGCCGTATTTCGCGGCGCAACGCGCGTCGTCGCGCCCGGCGCGGTCGAAGAGCAGCACGCTGAGGAAGACGAAATAGAAGTATGGAACGAAGTTCGCCCCACCCGCGGGGAGCGCCCAGCACAGCGCCAGGAGCAGCTCGGACACGTAGTGGAAGTGCCGCGCGAGGCCCCAATATCCAGAGACCAGCAGCAGGTTCTCGCGCTCCTCGCCGTCGTTCGTGCGGTAGCGCCCGAGCAGGGTCCGCGGGGGACGACCCCACACCGTCGTGTCGCCGCCCGTCGCGCGGACGCGCTGCCGCTGCGCGTCCGCGGCGTAGTTCATCCACAGCGCAACCAGTCCGACGCCCGCGATGGCGGCCGCCCACGCCGGGTGAAGCGAGCGGGGATGGTTCGCCAGGTACTGGCCGAAGATCGTGTAGACGCTCGGCACCCAGACCAGGACGCCCCAGCAGAGGTAGTAGCCGAAGCGGTCGTGCATGATGTCCAACGAGTTGAAGTAGCCGCCCTCCCACACGAAGAACTTGAAGAGATAGGCGACCACCAGCCCGGTCGAGACCAGCATCGAGTTGGAGAGGGTCCCGTAGGTCTCGTACTGGTACGCGGCGAAGCAGACGAGCAGCACGCTCCAGCCCATCATCGAGACGCGGCAGATGATCAGCTGTTTGAGGTTGATTCCGAAGAGCGTCGGGTGCAGCTCGATGCCCTGGAAGAAGTCGAAAAGCGCGTGGCCCGTATAGACCGCGTCGTTCGTCGACGGGTAGCGCCGACCCTTCCAGTAAAGAAAGCCACAGAAGGCGAGGGCGACTACGTTGAGCGTCATCAGGATCGAACCGAACTCACGGTAGACCACCGCTGGAGACCATAGCTCCGCGCCCCACGCGGCCGCCAGCCCCCCATGGGTGACCACCCACGCGGCGATGCCGTTGAGCTTGTACCGCGGCTGCCGCCCGGTCGGCGTGACAGGCCCGAAGTGGGTCCTGCCGGGCAGAACCGCCAGCAGTAGGCCCTGCAGTCCCAGCCACGACGCGATGACGCCGAGCGCCCACCACGAGGGCCTCGGGAACAGCCGGGCGATTGATGCCGCGTCGGCGAGGCTCATGAAGCGCACGATCGAGCCGTCGTAGTGCGCGCAGATCATCCACAGCAACACCACCAGCGGCGGCGTCGCAAAGATCAGGAGCGCCGGCGCGAGCCAGCGCCTCTCGAAGCTCCCTTCGAACGCCGTGCGCGTGGGCACAGGCGGGCGCACGGCGGCGTCCTGGCCTGTGAGAATCCGAGATACGACTGCGCGAATGGCCATCGACTACCTTCCCTGTGCGCGGGGCGACCGTGCGTCGGACGGGCCGGCGTCGCCCGCCGGTGGGTTGCAGGCCAGCGGGCCCACCTCCTCGATCAGACCCTTGAGCAGCGCCTCGTCGTCCGGGCCCAGCGCGGTCCGGTGAGCGAGGCAGAAGCAGAGGTGCGGACGAGCGGGGTCGGGATCGTGCAGGATGACGTAGGCTTCGGCCAGGCGCAGGTGATTCTCCGGTACATCGGGGTGTTGCGCGGTCAGTTGCTCGAGCAGCTCTAAACCGGTCTCCGAATCTCCGTGGTCGAGCAGGGTCGCGGGCGCGATGACGTAGAGCGTGCCGAGCAGGCGGGACGCCGCGCCGCCGCGGAAGTGCGGGTCGAGTGCGCGGCTGCGGCGGGCGTACTTCTCGACGTCGCCGACCAGCTTGGCGGCGCGCAGCCCCTGCTCCTGGACGAAGCGTCCGGTGATGGCGGCGCGGGCAAATGCGGCCGCCGCGGTGTCGGCGTGCTGCGTGCGCACGCTGGCCCAGGCGTACTGGCGGTCGGCGAGCGTGGCGCGCCCGGCGGCGATGAGCGCCTCGAGCGCGTCGGAGAGCGCCAGCGCGTCGCCGACCTCCACCAAGGCGACCAGCTCCGGGTGCGAGGGCCGCACCGGGCGCGCCGCCGTGCAGCCGGCTAGCACGGCGAGCGCGAAGAGTGCGGCGACTGCACTCCGGCGAACGCCGTCACTCGCCATAGGCGGCGACGACGGCTTCATAGTCGCCGGTGTCGGCGCCGCTCAGGTCGTCGATGCCGACCTCGACGCACGCCATTTTGCCGTCGTCCTCGCACACCTCGTCGAGCTTCTTTTTGAAAGTGGTCCGCTCGGCCTGCGGCGCGGCGGGGAACGCCACTACCGGCATCGGCGGCAGCTCGGCGCTCTCCCACACCATGTGCACGCCGTCCTTGCTCCGCAGGTGGTCGAGCTGGTTCTTCTGAGCGTCGTCGATCAGCGCGCACGCGGCCTGACCGGTGAGCACCGCGCGGATTGTCTGCAGCGGCCGCCGGGTCGGCACGAGGGTGTAGTCGGCCAGCTTCGCCTCGCCGCCGAAGACCACCGTGTCGATGAAGCGCGCGTCGTCGGCGTGGTCGGTGGCTAGCCGCCGCCCCTTGCAGCCGGTAAGGTCGTCCGCCGTCTCGCTGATCAAATAGTAGCGCCGCCCGCCGGCGAGCGACACCTCCACCTTGCCGATCACCTCGAGCCGGTGCGCCCCGCGCAGGGCAAGAAAGGCGGGCAGTGACAGGATGCCATAGTGCGGCGTCTCCGCCTTGATGAACGCCTCGGCGGCGGCGCGGTTGGTGAAGTATTTGCCGTTCACGCCCGCCCAGCCGTTCTGCTTCGCGGCCAGCGCGACCATGCGGTCGAGGTACGGTTGAACCAGCGCCTGATTGCCGACGCCATGTTCCTTGAGCACGACGATGGGTACCGTCCCGGCGCCCGCGGAGAGCGCCGGACGCAGAGCGAGCAGCAGGGCGCCAGCGGCGAGCGCACGGCGGAGGAAGGCGGCAGACACGGCGCCTCTCCTAAGGAAGCTCTGCAACGTAGACCTGCTACTTTTATTTGCCATGCCTTTTGAAGGCACAAGCCTTCCTCAGATCCCTGACGATTCTGAATGCCGACGATCGGCGGCAAGTCTAGTCTATTTTATTTGGCGGCCGCAACTTCCGGCGCTGCAACGACCTTAGTCTAAGGTCCGATAATGACTGGAGCTAACGATCCCGTCTGCCGTTGGTGGCTTAACTGACAGTCACGTTTGCAGCCTAGGACGTGTCGCTCGTTTCGTCCGCCATGGCGCGACAGAATTCAGCGCAAGTGCGGCAAGTCTCGGCGCAATAGCTCATTTGATCGTCGTTCGGGTACTGCTCGCAATCAAGCGCACAACGCTCGCACACCCGGGCACAGGTCCCACAGGTCCAGGCGTGGAGGTCCGAGGCGCGTAACATGAAGTTGACACTGGTCTGACATATGTCGGCACAATCGAGCAACATGCGAATGTGCTCGGCAGGCTTGTCACCCGACTGTAAGCAATGCACTACGGTTCCCATGCACACATTGTGGCACTCCAAGCAAACATCAATACAAGGCTCAAGCTCATCCGCCATCGGGGTTTCTACGACAGTGTTCATAATTCATCTCCTGTCCTAAAGGATTATTGAGCCTTGCATAATGAGTGAACTATTTTCGCTTTCATCGATCAGATCTTTCAGGGATTACACTGGAGGAGACGATGAAGAGCGAAGAGAAACGCAAAGTCCTGGAGAGGCGGCGGCT
>Ga0136615_10000304_pt1 | contig 21850 bp, 25 predicted proteins | sample AntDrymUQ2882206_2_FD_106647 | JGI IMG/M metagenome (GOLD analysis project Ga0136615, IMG submission 106647) | Polar desert sand microbial communities from Dry Valleys, Antarctica - metaG UQ288 (22.06) | ecosystem: Environmental > Terrestrial > Soil > Desert | place: Antarctica: Dry Valley... | reverse complement strand
GCCCGCGTGTCGTCGGGCAGGCGGTCGGCCGGCGAGCGGCCGCTGTTGCCGTGCAGCAGCGCAGCTGCTCCCTCGGCGGAGCGATAGCGGGCCAGCAACCGGCGCACCGAACGCAGGGACAGCCCCAGGAACGCGGCTGCCTCGGCTGCCGAGAGCTCGCCCGCCAGGATGTGGTTAAGGATCAGCAGTCGCTGCTGTGCTCGGCCGTCCAACGCGATCGCCTCCCTCGTGTCCATGGGCTCGAGGGTGACAAAGTCGCTGGCCGCTTACGGGTGACAGGATCGCTGGCCCTCCGCACCGGCCATCGTGGGACTTGTCGGGCGGCGACTGCCGCTGTACCCTTCGGTCGGCGCGGACGAGGCCCGTCCCCGGGATGGACTCCCGGCGACCGCGTGGTCACCAACCTACGGACGGGTGGAGGGGCGTCCAGGTGGGCGCTAAGGAGGGAGCATGCGTACAAGGCTCATCGCGTTGCCGGTCGCGGCTGCGATGCTGCTGTCTGCCGCGGGGATCGCGCTCGGGGATGATCCGGGTCACCGAGCCCACCGGATCGACGACGGCGCGGCGGACACCCCGATCGAGATGGACGAGCTGCAGGCGGCTCTGGAGGACGACGACCACGGCCAGCACGGCGGCACTGGCGGGCATCTGCCGGCCTCGAGCTCGAACATGGCTTTGATCGGGCGATTAACGGTCAGCGGAGCCGTTGGCGTCGACAAGCCGAGCCACATCGCCGACGTAGCGGCCTTCCGTGACTACGCCTACCTGTCCGCGCGCCGGCCGAACACTTCGCCGTGCGGTACCGGCGGCTTCTACACGGTCGACATCTCGGACCCGGCGAACCCGACCGAAGTCAGCTTCACCGCATTCCCACCCCAGTCGTTCCCCGGCGAGGGGATGCAGGTCGTGAAGCTCAACACGCCTGCGTTCAAGGGCGACGTGCTGCTCACCAACAACGAGAACTGCAGCAACGCGACGGACGCCACGCGAGTCGGCGGCATGTCGCTCTATGACGTGACGGACCCGACCAACATCGTCCCCCTGGCCATCGGCAAGGGCGACACGAACGGTGGGACCCTCACTCGTGCCCGGCAGATCCACAGCGTCTTCGGCTGGCAGGCCGGCAAGCGCGCATTCGCGATCATCGTTGACAACGAGGAGATCGCCGATGTCGACATCATGGAGATCACCGATCCGGCGAACCCGGTCCACCTGAAGGAAACGTCGATCCTCGACTGGCCCGGCGCCCAGGCGCCCCTCGCCAACGGCGAATCGATCTTCCTCCACGACATGGTCGTGAAGAACATCAAGGGGCACTGGTTCGCGCTGCTCTCGTACTGGGACGCCGGCTGGATCATCCTGAACGTGGACGATCCGGCCAACCCCGTTTTCGTCGACGACTCGAACTACGTCGATCCGGAAGTGCTGCTGGGCTTCTCCCCGCCGGAGGGCAACGCCCACCAGGCGGAGTGGAGCCACAACAACAAGTACATCATCGGCACGGACGAGGACTTCTCGCCGTCCCGGCTGCGGTTCCAGATCACAGACGGTCCCAATGCCGGGTTCTACGGCGGCGGAGAGTTCAGCTGGACCGTCCCGATCTCGGCGTCGAACCCGTTCGTGGGCTCCACCGTGTGGGGCGGGACGGGCTGCATCGCCGACGTCAACGGGAACGGCGTGAGCGACCGGGCGGAAGTCCCGGCCCAGTCGGCGAGCGGCGCCGGCGTGGTCGTCTTCACGCGCGGCAACTGCAACTTCTCCGAGAAGGTGGAGTCGGGCCAGATCGCCGGCTACTCCAAGGTCATCATCTATCAGAGCCACGTGGGCACGCGGGCCGGCCTGACACCGAACGGCTTCACGTGCGGTGCTCAGGGCCACGCTTTCACCATCACGGCCTCGGCCATCTGCATCGGTCACCGGGCCGCGCATCTGCTCTTCAACGACGCGCCGGAGTATGTGGGAGCCCCAGAGGGCGCCGACATGCCGGCGATCGGGGCGCTTGGCGCCTCGGTGGCCGCGGAGTCCACGTTCGATGGATGGGGCACCGTCCACCTGCTCGACGCGAACACGCTCGCGCAGGTCGACAATTTCTCCATCCCCGAGGCGATCGATCCGGCCTACGCGAGCGGCTCCGGGACCATGTCGGTCCACGAGGTCGCCACCGACAAGGAACAGAACCTGGCCTACCTGTCCTGGTATGACGCCGGGATGCGGGTGGTTCGATTCGGGAGTTCCGGCATGGAGGAGGTCGGTCACTACATCGCACCAGGAGGCAACGACTTCTGGGGTGTGGAGGCTCACCGCCTGCCCGGAGACCCGACCGAGACGACCTACATCCTTGGGTCGGATCGCGATAGCGGCCTCTGGATCTTCACCTACACCGGTCCGTGACCCGACCCACGGTGGTGTGACATCCGGAAGGGCCGGCAGCGTCTGCTGCCGGCCCTTCCCTTCATGTGCGGTCCTGCGGCTGCAATGGGCGTAGACCCTGTTGGCCCTCCCGCCGCGCTCGCCGTGCGGGCCTCCACTTTCCGAGAACCGCTTCTCGGCGCTCCGCTCGTTCGGGGTCTACACCTGCCGCAAGAGCCCCACGGCCGATTGCTCGGCGACGGGCTTGGCTAAGGTGGGCACGTTCGTCGACGTGTTCCGCGGCGGGGCGCCTCGTCCGGTGGCACCGCAGCTACCGCTTCGCCAGTTCGATGTCACCGATTCGATGGCCACGCACATCAGGCTCGTGGCCTTCGGATAATCAGAGTTCGGCTCGACGACCGAGTCCGTCTAAGCTGCCGCGGACTCAGCCACCGGCAACACGATCGTCGGGCGCTAGGGGCCGAAGCAACCGAAGAGGCACGTCGGCGATCGGTCACTCGGTGCCGCTCGCTGACTGCGCCTCGCGCTCGCTCGCGGCCTGGACCGCCTCCGCCTCCTGTGGCGCGACCTGCGCCAGCTGGGCCTCGGCCCGGTCGGCCCGGAAGGCTTCCACGATCCAATCCACGGCCTCGCCGATGTCGTCGGTCAGGCGCAACAGCGCAAGATCACTGGGCTCGATCTTGTGCTCCTCGGACATCGTCCCGCGCAGCCAGTCCAGCAGACCCTGCCAATAGTCGATGCCCACCAGCACGATGGGGAAGTGCTCGATCTTGCCCGTCTGCACCAGCGTCAGCGACTCGAAGAGCTCGTCCAGCGTGCCGTACCCGCCGGGAAAGATCACGAAGGCCTGGGCGTACTTGACGAACATCGTCTTGCGCACGAAGAAGTAGCGGAAGTCGATGGCCAGGTTGCAGTAGACATTGACGCCCTCTTCGTGAGGCAGCTCGATGCCCAGCCCGACCGACACGCCGCCGGCCTCGTGAGCGCCTCGATTGGCCGCCTCCATGACGCCCGGCCCGCCGCCGGTGATGATGGTGAAGCCCCGCACCGCCAGACGAGCGGCGAGATCCTGTGCCTGCTCGTACTCGGCATCACTGCGCGCCGTTCGGGCGGAACCGAAGATGCTCACCGCCGGTCCCAGTCGCGCCAGCGCGTCGAACCCCTCCACGAACTCGCCCATGATCCGCAGCGCCCGCCAGGCATCGGTCTCCATGAAGGAGGCGTCCGCGTACGGGGCACCTTGCAGGAACTTGCGGTCAGCGGTGGGCTTGTGCTGCGGTCGACGCTCTTGGCTCATGACGGGGCAGGATAGCTGCCGCGCCCTCCGGACAGCGACCGCGCTTCCGGTCCCCGCGAGCATGCGCTGGCGGAGGACCTGCGAACATGCGGGCGTGCCCATCGTCCAGCGACACATCCGGATCGAGGCGCCCATCCGGCGTGTCTGGGACGTCCTTGCCGACGTGCCCGGGCAACCGCGCTGGATGCGCGACCTGGTTCGAGTCCGCTTGATCGGTGATGAGCCGGTGGGGGTGGGCAGCAGGGCCATCGGCGAAGTCCGGATGTTCGGCTTCCGCCAAAGCGACCCCATCGAGGTGACCGCCTTCGAGCCACCCTACCGCTACGTCGTGAAGCACCTGGGTGCCTTCCGCGGCTCGGGGGAGTTCCAGCTGCGAACCCTCGATGGCGGTCGTGTCACGCACGTGTCGTGGCGCGAGGAGTTGCGCCCCACGCCAGCGGCCATCCCCGGGGCCGGGCATCTCTTCGGCAGCGCGTCCGCCGGGCGCTTCCTGGAAGCACTGGCCGGTTGGTCGTTGCGCCGGATGGACCCGCTGTCCCGGCCGGTCTTCGAGCTGGTCTTTCGGGCCGACCTGCGGCGACTCAAGCGCCTTGTCGAGACGGGTCGCGCTTGAAGACGGTCCTAGTTCGTAGCGCCGGCCTGAGGGAACCATCCCTGGGTGCGCGCCGTCCGAGGTCGGTGCTGAAGCCCGCCGCCAGACCCTACGCCGCCGTGCATCGTCTCCTGACGGTCGTCACCCTGCTGGGCCTGCTGGTCGGCTGCTCCACGCTGGGCGGGGCGACCGAGCAGACCGCCACAGCGTCACCGGTCAGCCAGGCTGACGGCGCCAGCCGGGAGCCGACGACGGCCGCTCCGACTGCGACCCCGGTCTCGTCCCCCCGATCCGCCCCTGACCTCACTCTGACGGCCGACGAGGCCCGTGCCCTGGTCGTCGAGGAGCACCCGCGTTACGAACGTCATCCCTTGCGCGCTGTCGCGCAGCCAGGCGGGTCGGCTGATCCTGTATCGGGGGGTGGTCTCGTCGGTCAGAGTCGCTGGGTCATCGCTCGGGAGGTCACGGCAGGCATCGAGCTCACCTTCGTGACCGGCTCGGGTGACTGTCCGGCGGGCTGCATCGAGCACGCCTACGACACCTATCTGGTGCAGCCGGACGGAACCGTAACCTTCATCTGCAGCGAGGGTGATGCGTCCGCCGGGAGGACCCCCGACTCGACCGGTCCCGTGGAGGGCCTGCCATTCGAGCCCTGCGCAGGTGTGTCTCGCTAGACTTCGCCCCACGAGCCCCGGCGTTCGACCGAGGCCCCAGAGGCGAGGAAGATGGCCATCGCGATCGACCCTGTGTGCGGCATGGAGGTCCAGACCGAAACAGCGCAGAACACCGCGGAGCATGAGGGCACGACCTACTACTTCTGCTCCAAAGGTTGCCGGCTCGAGTTCGGCGACGAGCCCGACAAGTACCTTGACCCGGAGTATCAGCCGACCGGCATGTAGGCGCGTCGCTCGGATAAGCCGCAGATAAGACGCGATGCATGTCCCGACAAGGTCCGCCGACTAGCCTCCTCCTCACGTCGCCCGCCTCCCCGCGGTGCGACGACCCGCTGCCAGGGGTACAGGGATGGAGAGCCATGGACACCGCATCGTCGCCCGTCTTCCGCCACGGCCGGAGCCTCGTGCTGCCGCTCGCGGCGCTCGTCTTGTCTGGGGTCGTTCTGATCCTCCTCGCCTTCATCGCCGAGCTCCTCGGCGTCGGGACGGGCGGTATCTCGCCTGAGAGCCAGCTCGCGCCGTTCCGCTGGCGTCCCATCCCGGACGGACTCGGCTGAGCTGCGCCGCGGTTCTCGCGGCACCGTCCGACTTGATCGCTGCGAGGGCGACCCACTGGCCGTAGAGTCATGCCGTGGATCGACCGCGGCGACCGTCCTCGCGTGCTCCGGTCTACGTGACGCTGGTCGGGTTCGCGATCGCGTTGGGGCTCGTGCTCTTTGCGTTGCGCGGCTTCCCGGCTCCCGAGGTCCTGATCGATCGGGCCGGCTCGGCAGATGTGCCGCGCGAGGTGTCGGTGATCATGCGGGACTATCGCTTCCAACCTGACCCGTTGACGCTCATCGCGGGCGAGCGTGTTCGCTTCACGGTACTCAACGGTGGCCTTGAGCCGCACGAGTTCGTGCTGGGCGACGAAGGCGTGCAGCGCGCCTGGGCGGAGGCCGATGCGGCGGCCACGCCGCCGCTTCCGTTGACCACCGCGCCACCGGCCGTAGTCCCGCTCGGCACTGGCGGCACCCGCCTGTTGCTGGGCTCCGGAGGCCAGGCGTCGGTGGACTTCGATGTGCCCGACGTAGGGGACGTGTTCCTGATGTGCCACCTGCCGGGCCACGTGGAGAAGGGTATGGTCGGCGAAGTGCGCCTCACCGTGCTGGACAGGCCCACATCGTCCGGCGGATGACGACACGAGGGCACCTGCTGCCACGGATCCAGATCGGCCGCGGGTCTGGCGCTAAGATGAGTGACCGGACCCCCGAGGAGACCCTGGATGACCTATGTGATCGCGGAACCCTGCATCGACGTGCTTGACGAGTCGTGTGTGTCGGTCTGCCCAGTGGACTGCATCCACTTCGATCAGGGCGTCGATCGCAAGCTCTACATCGACCCTGACGAGTGCATCGACTGCGGTGCCTGCGAGCCCGAGTGCCCCGTGAACGCGATCTACCCTGAGGACGCGCTGCCCGCCGAGTGGGCGCCGTACACCGAGGTCGACGCACGATGGTATGCGGACAAGGACTCGGCTCGGGCCACCATCGACGAGTGGAAGCCGCCGGCCTGAGGTGAGCGACAGGCCCCGCTCGGACGACGAGATCGCCGTCGAGCGCTACCGCTATCTGCTCCGTACCGCGCCGCCCGAGACCATCGAGGAGACTCACGCGGAAGCCTTCGCGCGACTCTCCCAGGATCAGCGCCGCCAGGTGATCGAGGGCCTGGCCACCGATGTGCCCGAAGCTGCAGCGGCGTCGTCCGACGACCCGCGTGGCATGGCGCGCATGGCGACGCGTGCCGAGCTCCGCCAGCCGGGAACCCTGGAACGCAGCTTCGGCTCGATGGGTGGCGGCTTCGGTCTGGGCGGATGGTTCCTCACTACCATGGCCGCCAGCTTCATCGGAACCGCGGCGGCACAGACCTTTTTGGGCGACCCGGCTCACGGCTCACGAGATGCACACGGCGAAGGCTATGAGGGAAGCGACCCGGAAGGCGGCGCCTCCCGGGTCGAGGGCACGGAGGCCGGCGGCTCATTCGGAGAGGGCGGCTGGGGCGGAGGTGACTTAGGAGGGGGCGACTTCGGCGGAGGCGATCTCGGTATCTGATCGCCGGGCGGCGGGTACTTTCGAGCGCCGCATCAGCTGCGCGCGAAGATCGCTCCCGCGATGGCACCGGCACTGGGGCGGACCCCATACAGGAGGAGAGTCGCACGGAAGACGCGCGCTGAGGCCACGGTAGCGAGGGCCGTGAAGGCGCCCAGCGACACGACGGACGCCAACACGAGGGCCCACGGGATCTCCGGCGCCAGCGTCAGGATCAGCAGCATCGCGGCGGGCGTGGTGAAGGGGAACAAGGCAAGGATCGTGACGATCGGTGAGCCGATGTCGCTGACGAAGAGACTGCTGAAGATGACCGGCACCACGGCAAAGAAGCCGAAGAAGCCGGCGTACTGCTGAGCTTCACGGCTGCCGGGCGCAAGCGCCCCGACGGCGCTGAAGATGGCGCCGTATCCCAGATAGCCGAGCGCAAAGTAAACGAGGCCCAACACGATGGTGATCGGCGCGATGGATACGCCGTCCAGGCCACCGCCGTTTCCCAGCAGGGACAGAGCCGCCAGGGCGGAGATGACCCAGAAGATCACCTGGGTCAAGCCCGCGGCGCCCAGGCCCAGGATCTTGCCGGCCATCAGCGGCAGAGCCGGCACGGAGCTCAGCAGGATCTCCACGACACGGTTCTCCTTCTCCTCGGTCACAGACTGGAGGAGATAGCCGCTGGTGATGAAGATGCTGATCACGAAGAGCATCGTGAAGGCGAACGGCACCAGGAAGGATGCGATGGACGGCCCCGCCGGGCCGGGCTGCCCGGCCATGGTCTCGGTCTGCAGCGTATAGGGCGCCACGATGCGCTCAGCAAGCTCCGGCGGCACGGCAGCGTCATCGAGGAGCGTCGCCTGCAGCAACAGCGTCAATCCCTGCTGTTGCGCGGCCTGCCGCTGAAGAGCGGCCACGTCGAAGCCGCTGCTCGGCTCGCCGATGCGCAGCACGGTGGGATCGTCCGGGTAGCCCTGTGGGATCACGTAGAACTCCTCCGCGGTGCCCGCGCGCAGACGCTGGAGGCCATCCTCGCGGGTGAGCAGCTCGAAACGCAGCGGCGACGCCGGCTGCTCCAGCTCCAGCTCCGACTCGTTTGCTAGGAGCACGACCTGGCCCGTGGCATCGGGCGAACCCACCGGGAAACCCGTGCCCATGCCGGGCGAAGCGGCACCTGGCAGGATGGTGGAAAGGAGCATGAAGACACCGATGCCCAGCGGCAGCATGAGCGTGCCGACGAGGAAGCCTCGGCGCCGTACCGTCCTGACGTAATCGCGCTTCGCCACCAGCGCGATCAGCCCCAGGAAGCTTCTCCCACGGATCCTCATCGGACGGCCTCCGCCCGCCGATCGCCGGCCACGGTCCGGATGAAGATCTCGTTGAGCGTCGGCGTGGAAACCTCGAAGCGCTCCACGTCAGCGCCCTCGTCGGCCAGCTCGCGGAAGAGCTGCTGTGCGCTGGCACCCGCGCGCAGCAGGAAGCGCACGCTGCCATCCACCTCGGCCGCCTCCGAGACACTCCGATAGCGTCCGTCGGCAGCTGAGATGCCCGCGCCACGCACCTCGACGGCTCCATCGCTGAAGGCGCGTTGGATCTCCGGCACCCGGCCGTAGAGCAGGCGCCGCCCCCGGTCGATGAGCAGGATGCGATCGCACAGCTTCTGAGCGTCGGTCATGTCGTGGGTGCTCATGACCACCGCCGCGCCGCGGTCGCGCTGTGCGAGCAAGACGCTGCGCAGCATCTCCCCGTTGACCGGATCGAGGCCCTGGAATGGCTCATCCACGATGAGCAGGTCGGGCTCATGCAGCACGGTCGCCACGACCTGGGCCTTCTGGTGCATGCCGCGGCTCAGCTCGGCGGCCTTCTTCTTCATCGCCTCGCCCAGGCCCACCTCCGTGAGGAGGTGCGTTGCCCGGTCGCGCGCCTCTCGGGTCGAAAGGCCGCGCAGCGCTCCGAAGTAGGTCAGCGTCTCCAGGATCGGCACGTCGCGGTAGAGGCCGCGCTCCTCCGGCAGGTAACCCACGCGGGTCTGGTGCTCGATACCCGGCGGTCCGCCGAAGACCGTGATGGCACCCCGGTCCGGGCGGATGATGTCCAGGATCATGCGCATCGTGGTGGTCTTGCCGGCTCCGTTGGGACCCAGGAAGCCCAGCACCTCGCCGCGGCGGACCTCGAAGGAGAGGTCCTGCACAACGTCCGTCCGGCCGAAACTCTTCCAGACACCTTCGACCCTGGCGGCCGAAACGTCGCCATCGGCACGGCTCCCTCCGGTGGCGGCCCTCTGGTCGGTCATCTGGTGGCAATGGTATGCGCCAGTGGCTGAGGGCCCGGCCGCAGCTAGAATCCCGGGGTGCGCATCGTCTCCCTGCTGCCCTCTGCGACGGAGATCGTCTACGCTCTGGGACTCGGCGGGGAGCTGGTCGGTCGGACGCACGAGTGCGACTTCCCGACGGAGGTCTCATCGGTCCCGATCATGACCGCCGACGTGGGCGGCGCTCCGACCGACAGCGGGCGAGAGATCCACCTGCGGGTGGCTGGTGCGGTCCATGGCGGCAGCTCCCTCTATCGACTCGATGCCGAAGCGCTGGCTGCCGCTCGACCGGACCTGATCCTGACCCAGGAGCTCTGCGACGTGTGCGCCGTCTCCTATCGCGAGGTCACGCGGGCGGTTCGCGTGATCGACCGGGAGACCGGCGCAGAGACCAGCGTCGTGAGCCTGGAGCCGACCTCGCTGGAGGGGATCCTGAACTCGGTCTCCACCGTGGGGGCGATGGCCGAGGCAGAGGATGAAGCCGTGGGCCTCATCGAGATCCTGCGCGAGCGGCTGGGGGCCATCGAGAACCGCGTCCTGGAGCGGCGGCTCAGCGGAGTGCGGCCGCGGCGCGTGGTCTGCCTGGAATGGCTCGACCCGCCCTTCGCCGCTGGCCACTGGGTGCCCGAGCAGGTCCGGCGCGCGGGCGGCTGGGATCTCCTGGGCAGAGAGGGCGAGCGCTCGCAGGAGACGACCTGGGAGGCGGTCCGCGAGGTGGACCCCGAGCAGCTGCTGCTTATGCCCTGCGGTTTCGATACTGCCCGTACGGCAGACGAGTTCGACGGGATGTCGCGCCCTCCGTGGTTCGATGAGCTGCGCGCCGTGCGAGCTGGCGAGACCTTCGCGCTGGACGGCTCGGGCTACTTCAGCCGCCCGGGGCCGCGCATCATCGACGGCATCGCCTTGCTCGCCGAGCTCTTCGACCCGGAAGGGTTCGTGGACGTCGCTCCCCCGGAGGCCTGGGTGCCGGTCGGGCCGGCCTATCCTCGCTGACGTGCCCTTCCGTGAAGCGTTCGACTGCCTCTGGTGCGGGCGCGCTCACCGCACCCGCTCAGGCGAGGACCTGGAGGGTTGGGCGGGGCTCTGTCCCGACTGCGTGGGCCGTGCCGCCGACAACGGCTTCCTCCGCTTTCGCCTGCGGACGGCACTCCAGGAGCGAAGTCGCGCGAGCGGCGGCCTCTCGGCCCGGTCCGACTCGGCGTCTGCGCCGGCGGCCGCGCTCATCGATCCCGCGCGGGCGTCCGCGTCGGAGTCCGCGCTGGACGATCCCGACGCCGCGATGAAGGTTTACTACGCCGCCCGTGCGCCCGAGTACGACGCCGTCTACCGGCAGGGAGGCGGCGGTACCGGCGGCTCCGTGCTCGACCTGTGGTTCCAGCGCGAGCTCGATGAGATCACCGGCTGGCTGGACCAGGTCCCGCTGCGCGGCGAGATCGTGGAGCTGGCCGCGGGCACCGGCTGGTGGTCGCCACTGCTGGCCCAGAAGGGCGAGCTCTCGATCTACGACATCACCGCGGAGCCCCTGGACATCGCTCGGGGGCGGCTGCTGGCGCACGGGCTGCGCGCCCACATCCATGTCCGGGATGCCTGGCAGGAGCCGGACCGCCAGGTCGATGGCGTCTTCTGCGGCTTCTGGCTCAGCCACGTGCGGCGCGCCCGGCTGGGGAACTTCCTGGCCCTGGTCGCTCGCTGGCTGCGCCAGGACGGCCTCTTCGCGTTCCTGGACGAGCGTGCGGGGACCGCGGGTGCCGATCCGGAGGCGGATCCGGAGACGGGAATGACCGTGCGGCGGCTCGACGACGGCCGCGAGTTCCGCATCCCCAAGGTCTACTACGCTCCCGACGAGCTGGAAGAAGCGCTCCGCGAAGCCGGCTTCGGCCGATGCGAGGTGCGCCAGACCGAGCGCTACTTCCTGATGGGCACGGCTGTCCGATGACCGAGTCCCCGGCGGTGCAGTGGCGAAGCCGGCTGGGGAGGATCGGTGTCTGGGCGCATCTCGATGGCTTGGCGGCGGCTGAGATGCGGGGTTTCGTCCGCCGCGTGGAGGCACTCGGTTATGACGGGTTGTGGGTCCCCGAGACGGTCGGCCGCGAGCCGTATGCGCTGCTCGGTGCGCTGACGAGAGAGACCCAGCAGATGATGCTGGGCACGAGCATCGCCTCCATCTGGGGCCACGATGCGATGTCCACGCGTATGGCTGCCATGACCCTGCACGAGCTTTCGGGCGGTCGCTTCCTGCTGGGACTGGGCGTCTCGCACCTGCACCTTGCGCAGAAGCTGCGCGGCCACGTCTACGATAAGCCGGTGACTCGCATGCGCGAGTACCTGGCGGCGTACCGGCGGCTGCCCTACCGCGGACCGACGCTGGACGAACCGCCGGGCCTCGGCGAGCCGCCCGTGCTGATCGCCGCGCTCCGCGAGCGGATGCTCACCCTCGCCGCGACGGACGCCGACGGAGCCTTCCCGTACCTTGTCACGCCCGAGCGAGTGACCTGGATGCGCGCCTTGCTCGGCCGCGAGGCAGGAGCGGCCGGTCCCGGCGGGCGGCCCTCGCCGCTGCTGGCGGTGACGCTGCCGGTCGTGCTTGAGGCGGACGCTGGTACGGCTCGGGCCGCTGCTCGTGGCTATCTCACGCCGTACCTGCGCACTCCGAACTACCAGGCGAGCTGGGCGGCACAGGGCTTCGCGCCCGCGGACTGGGCGCCGCCTGGCAGCGATCGACTGGTCGATGCCATGGTCGCCTGGGGCGACGTCGCGACACTGCGCGAGCGACTCGCGACGATGCACTCCGCCGGCGCCGACCATGTGGCGCTCATCGCGCTGGCGCCCGACGGAACGACCGAGCATCTGCCCACGCTGGAGGCACTGGCCGAGGCACGCCCTGCCGACCCTATACTCCGCGCCTGATGTCACTGAGGGACTGCACCATCGCGACCGTGGGGTCGGGCGTGATGGCGGAGGCCATGATCGCGGGGCTTCTCAAGGGGGAGGAGGTGGGGCCCGAGCAGATCATCGCCTCCCATCCACGAGCGGAGCGGCGGGAAGAGCTGAGCCGCGAGCATGGCATCCAGACCGTGGAGTCGAACGTCGCCGCCATCGACGGTGCCGACGTCATCGTGCTCGCGATCAAGCCCCAGATGCTCCTGCGCGTGGGTCGAGAGCTGGCAGGGACGCTGCGCGAGGGTCAGCTGGTCATCTCCATCATCGCCGGCGCGACGACCAAGGCGCTGGGCAACGTGCTGGAGCACCGGCAGGTGGTGCGCAGCATGCCCAACACCCCGGCTCAGCTCGGCCAGGGCATGACCGTCTGGTACGCCACGCCCCAGGTGACGCTGCCGCAGCGGGCGCAGGCCAGCTCTCTCCTGGGCAGCCTGGGCAAGCAGCTGGAGGTGGACGACGAGAAGCTGGTGGCCATGGCCACGGCGGTCAGCGGCACGGGCCCCACCTATGTCTTCCTGGTGATGGAGGCCCTCGTCGACGCGGCCGTCCACCTCGGCTTTCCACGGCATGTGGCGCATGACCTGGTGGTGGAGACGCTGGAGGGCAGCACGGCCTTCGCCAAGGCCACTGGCATGCACCCGGCCCAACTGCGCAACATGGTCACCTCGCCGGGCGGGACCAGCGCCGCCGCGCTGCATGAGCTCGAGTCGGGGCGCCTGCGGACGGTGCTCTCCGAAGCCGTCTGGGCGGCCTTCCGACGCACGGACGAGCTGGGCCGCCAGCTCGAGGCTGACACGGCCCCCGAACCGCAGACCTGACGTCTGGCCCTGACGCCCGACGACGCCGCGCTGACGCCCGACGACGCCGTCGCGCCCGACCCGGCCCATCGCGGCTGGCTGCAGCTCACGGCGGTCTTCGCCGTGGCCAGCTTCGTCGAGACGGTCGGCTTCGGCCACTTCATCGCGTTCCTGCCACTCCTGGTGACCGACATCGGCGTACCGCGGCCGGACGTGGCCACCACCGTCGGCCTCCTCTCCGCCGCCGCGCTGCTGGTGGGCATGCCGCTCGTGCCGTTCTGGGGCGCCTGGGCCGATCGCTACAGCCGCAAGCTCATCATCGTCCGCAGCGCGCTGGTGGAGGCGGTCCTCTTCGGCTTCCTGGTCTTCACGCACGAGGTCTGGCAGCTCTTCCTGTTGGTGCCGCTGGTGGGGCTCGTACTGGGCAACACCGGCGTGATGCTGGCCGAGATCACCGACCGGACGCCAAGCCTCCGCCTTGGCTTCGCCATCAGCCTGGTGGGCACGGCCGGTCCGCTGGGCTTCGCGGTCGGGCCGGCATTCGGCGGCTTCCTGGCCGACCGCTACGGGGTCCAGTCGCTCTTCCTCATCGACGCGGCGCTGACGGCGGCAGTGGTGGCGCTCCTGGTGCTCGGGTATCACGAGCGCGCCGACCGCCCGAGGACCTCGCAGCGGGTGATGACGCTGGTGCGGCGCTCGTTGGTGGCTGTGGTGCGGCATCCACTGGCACGCGCCGTGTTCGTGGCCTACTTCCTGCTGCTGCTCGCGCAACGCCTGCCGCTGCCGTTCATCGCCCTCTGGGTGGAGCAGCTGAACGGTCCCGCTGGGCTGGCCACGGTGGTCGGGCTCGTGGCGGGAGGCTACGGGCTTGCGTCAGCGGTCGGCTCGCCGCTGGGCGGCCTGCTGGGGGATCGGATCGGCTACCGGCGGGTCTTCCTGGCTGGTGTCCTGCTGGTCTCCGCCTGTCTCGGGCTGATCGCCCTCTCATCCGGCCTGCTTCCGTTCGCGGTCGCCTATGCCGCCTACGGCGTGGGCTTCGCCACGGCCGGCTCCATGCTGTTCACCATGCTGGCCACGGGACTCCCGCCGGAGATCCGCTCGCCGGTGCTCAACCTGGCACTGTTTCCGCTATACGTGAGTGGGGTCATCGGCTCCTTGTTGTCCACCGCCCTGCTGACCGGCACGGATGGCGACATCCGACCGCTGTGGGCCATCGCCGCGCTCGTGGCGGTGCTGGCCATCGTGCCGGCACTGCTGGCCATGGGCCGAGGATCACCGGCCGAGCAGGGCGCAGCGAACGGTTGACAGCGTCGGAAGCCGGGTACACGCATGGTAAGGTCCGGCCGCCTGACATCATCTGGACGGGAGAGTCGGCGATCAGAGCCGCAACGCGCGCGCGTGGACGGACGAGAGCCCGGCCGCCGTCAGCGCGTCGGCCGATCAGGGCACCCGATAGCCGACCAGCCGCGCGCTGATCTCCCCTTCCGGCTGACCGCTGAAGCCGAACTCCACGTCGACCGAGCTGCCACCGGGCAGGAACATGACCTCGACCTCGCTGGTCTCCTCGACGCCGTCCACGGTCGCGCTGGCTTCGACGACGACCGCCTCGGCGGCATCGCGGCCGGTGTTGGACATCGTGCCCGGCACGGACCAACCGAGCGCGACGGCGCGGCCCTCCTCGGGGCGCAGCGTCAAAGCGGGGTCGGCCGCGGACATCGTCCCGAGACCCTCCACCACCAGGAGGACCGCCACCAGGCCGATGGCCACGGCGCTGATGGCCAGCGCGGCCCACTCCAGTACGTTCTGTCTCATCCTTCCGCTCCCTCTCCCTGCGGAGCGCCAGCCTCACCGCCGCCCACCAGCAGCCGTCCTACGGCGGCCCCCAGCGAGGCCACGAAGCCGAGCACCACGGTCATGCCCACGATCGCCCGCAGGCCGGTGCCCTCGGTGCGGTCGAAAGACCAGAACAGCAGCACCGACACGCCCAGGCTGATGGCGTAGGCCGCCAGCGTCTCGCTCAGCGGGTGATCCATGGGGCTGTCGCCGGCCCGAGCCGGCCGCCCGCCACGAAAGTCGGCGTAGAACACGAGCGCGAAGGTCAGCAGGATGCTGGCCACCATGAGCAGCAGCAGCAGCCACCAGTCCGCCTCGATGCCGAGCATCACCGGTTCGTCCGTGGGGGCCACGTTCAGGGAGAAGAGCAGCGCACCGCCGGCGGCCACGAAGAGTCGCCCGAAGGGACCGATGGACTTCCCGTCCTCGCCACCATCGTCCTCATCGTCGTCGCTGGAAGCCAGTTGACTTCGCGCCAGCGAAGCACCGAAGGCGATGGGGATGGCCTCCAGGGCCACCTTGCCGACCACCTCGCGCAGGCTCATGTCCGCCTCCAGCCGTCCCAGCAGGAAGAGGGCCACCAGCGCGACCAGGATGCCCAGGCCCATCGCCTCGACCGAGTCGACCAGCACCTCGAAGAGAGTGCCGTCCTCGCGGAACCCGCTGGTGACGTTGTAGCCCACGACCACCACGAAAGCGACACCCAGCAGGAAGAGGATCTTCAGCGGGTGAAGGACGAAGCCGTGATACCAGACCTCCTGAGTGAACAGGAGAGGCAGACCGATGAGCAGCCCGCCGCCTGTGGCCCGTACCAGGTTCTGGGCGCTCTCGCGCGGGGACCTGCGATCACTCGCGTCCTCGGGACTCACGGCGTCCTTATACCAGAAGCCGATGCGCTACCGTGCCCTCGTGTCACCAGCATCGCCGGCGCCGTGAGCGGTCCCCGTGTCGAGCCACTCGCCGAGGCTGCACGGCCTGGCCGGCTGGCGACCGTCACCGAGTTGCCGGGCCGGGCGATGCGCGCCGGATTCGTGTGGGCCTCGCAGCGGCAGTCGTTGGAGCGTCTCTCGCAACGGCTGCCCGTCACGCGCGGTCTCGTCCGCCGGTTCGTGGCAGGGCAGGACCTGCCCACGACGCTGGTGGCACTGGAGCGTCTCCGATCGTCCGGCCTGGGCACCACCGTGGACGTGCTGGGCGAGTCCGTCACCTCGGAGGCTGCGGCCACGGCTGCCGCGGACCGCTACCTCGAGGTGCTCGATGCACTCGCGGAGAGGGGCCTTGACGGGAACGTCAGCGTGAAGCTGACCCAGATGGGTCTCGACATCGACGCGGGCTTCTGCCGGCGCAACGTCAGCCGGATCGTGGAGCGGGCGGCTGGGCTTGGGGCTTTCGTGCGCATCGACATGGAGGACCACACCCGCACCGACGCCACGCTGGACATCGCCCGCGACCTCTATGCGCAGCACGGCGACGTCGGCGTGGTCATCCAGTCCTACCTGCGGCGAAGCGCGGCTGACGTGGAGTCGCTCATCGCCGAGCGGATCCGCGTCCGCCTCTGCAAGGGCGCCTACAACGAGCCGGCCAGCGTGGCCTTCGCCACCAAGGCGGAGTCGGATGAGAGCTACGTGCGACTCATGGAGCGTCTGCTCAAGGCCGGTACGTATCCCGGCCTGGCCACGCACGACGAGCGCATCATCAGCCGGGCACGCGACTTCGTGGCGCGCGAGAGCATCGGCCACGAACGCTTCGAGTTCCAGATGCTCTACGGCGTGCGACGCGATCTCCAGGCGGCGCTGGTGGCCGCCGGGCACACGATGCGCGTCTATGTGCCCTTCGGTGCCGAGTGGTATCCGTACTTCATGCGTCGCTTGGCCGAGCGGCCAGCGAACGTCCTCTTCCTGCTCAAGACGCTGGCGCGCGACCGGCACTGAGAGCCGTTCAGGGGCGGCCGTCAGACGCCGGCCAACTTCTCCAGTTGCTCGGCGTGCTCCTCGAGGTGGCCGGCGACGAAGCGCTCGAAGATGTCGCGTATGTTCATGACACCCCCCGTCTGGTGTGCGCCGCGTGCCTCCCATTCGCGCCCGTCCAGCTCAGCCGTGAAGATCCGCACCGCCTCGATCGAGGCGCTGACGCGGCTGATGACATCCACCGCCGATCCGTGCCGGCCGCGCTCGATGGCCTCGATGCGAGCGGTATCCGTCTTGATACGTCCGAAGGGCACCGGTTCGGGTGACGCGGCGCCGATCACCTTCTCTGCCTCGCCCATCCAGTAGGGCACGAACTCCGCGACATGCGACCAGACCTGTCCCGCCTGCCAGCGCTCGCCATCACTCGGATCGGGGTCGGTCAGGCCGGGCGGCGGATCGGCGCTGGCGACGCTTCCGAGGCGTGCCTCCACGGCGTCTAGACGCGCGCGAAGGTCGTGCACCGTGGTCCGAGTCGCGTCGTGGGTGGGCGGGTCAGCGTTGTGCATCGACTGAGGATAGCCCAAGGCAACGGCCGCAGGCTCAGTCGGGGAAGGCTTCCGGCCCACGCTCCGCGAGAGCCCTGGCATCCGCGCCTGGGTCGTCCGAAGGCAGCCAGGAGTAGGGATACGCCGGATCCTCCAAAGCCGCCGCTTCGGGCGTGAGGTGCAGGCCATGGAAGGTGTCGACCATGACCGCCAGCTCCTCCGTGCCCTCCTTGCCGATGGACGCCTCCACCGTACCGGGGTGCGGCCCGTGCGGGATCCCCGCCGGATGGACGGTGAAGGAGCTGATCTCCACGCCGCGGCGGCTCATGAAGTTGCCGGCCACGTAGTAGATGACCTCGTCGCTGTTGATGTTCGAGTGGTTGTACGGAGCGGGGATGGCCAGCGGGTGGTAGTCGAACTTGCGCGGCACGAAGCTGCACACCACGTAGTTCCGGCCGGAGAAGGTCTGGTGCACCGGTGGCGGCTGGTGGACGCGGCCGGTGATGGGCTCGAAGTCCCCGATATGGAAGATGTAGGGGAAGAGGTATCCGTCCCAGCCGACCACGTCGAAAGGATGGCGGCGGTAGTGATAGGCGGTCATCCGGCCGCGCACCTTGAGCTCGACCGTGAACTCGCCCTCCTCATCCCGCGCGGGCGTCTCGTCGGGAGCCCGCAGGTCGCGGTTGGAGTAGGGCGAGTGCTCCAGCAACTGGCCCCAGTCGTTGCGGTAGCGCTTGGGCGAGACGATCTCCGTGGGCGATTCCAGGTAGAGGACGCGATGCTCCGCGCCAGCGTCGGGCTCCAGCCGCCAGGTGGTGCCGATGGGAATGACCAGGTAGTCACCGGGGCCGTAGCGCAGTGAGCCGAAGATGCTCTGGAAGGTGCCGCTGCCCTGATGGAAGAAGAGCAGCTCGTCAGCCTCCCCGTTGCGGTAGAAGCGGTCGGGTGGCAGCCCACCGACGGGACGGATGACGCCCATCAGCACATCGCTGTTGTAGAAGAGCGGGATGCGGCCGGACACGATGTCGCCGCGCGGCTCAAGGCCGTCCGACTTCACCAGCCGGTGATGGTGCGCGTCGCCGTCCGCCGCCTGGAGGCGCGTCTCGGCTATGGGCTCGATCAGGTGGGTCTCGGTGGGTGGGCGCAGGTGGTAAAGCAGCGAAGAGCGGCCGTGGAAGCCTTCCATGCCGAACAGCTCCTCGGCGTAGAGCGAGCCGTCCGGTGCTCGATGCTGCGTGTGGCGCTTGTGCGGCACGTTGCCGCGACTGACGTAGTACATGCCGGCCGCCTCCTGCCGGACAGTCTACGGCTCGGCCGAAGCTTCACTGTCGACTTTTCGGTCGCTCCACGATCGGGTTGGTCAACTCGCCGAGGCGCTCCACCCTGAGCGTGACCACGTCACCGGTTTGGAGCCATCTGCCGAATCCGGAGGTGTCCTTGATCTCAAGCAAGCAGCCGGTGCCGACGGTGCCGGACCCGATGAGGTCGCCGGGACGAAGACGCGCGTCGGCGGAGGCACGTGCCAGCATCTCGCCGAAGCTGAAGTTGATGTCCGACCAACTGCCCCGGCTCAGCTCCTGGCCATTGACCTCGGCCGTGGCGGTCAGCGCGTAACCTTTCCCCTGGCGTGCGTCGGCCAGCTCGTCGGGGGTCACCAGGCACGGACCGAACGAGGCCGCGAAGTCTTTGCCCTTGGCTGGCCCGAGCCGGACCGCCGTCTCATCGCGTTGCAGATCGCGTGCCGACCAGTCGTTGAAGATGGTGTAGCCGCCGATGGCCTCCTCGGCCCGCTCCGCCGGCAGGTCCAGCGCGGGCGTGTCGATCAGGGCCGCGATCTCCAGCTCGTAGTCGAGCTCGCTCGAGGCGGCCGGGCGCCAGACGGGATCGCCAGGGCCGCGCACCTCGGAGACGTTGCCGAAGTAGAAGATGGGCAGCCGATACCAGGCCTCGGGCACCTCCTGACCGCGCCGGCCCCACATCGTGGCGACGTGTCGTTCGAAGGCGTAGAAGTCGCGCAGGCTGTTTGGCCGAAGCATGGGCGGACCGAAGTTCAGGCCGTCGGGGTCGAGGGTCAAGTCTTCGTCGCCCTCTTGGTTGCCCGATCGGTCACCCGAACTGAAGGGTTCGACCAGGGCGCGGAGCACCTCGACTCGCGCGCCCGCGGCCAAATGGTCGTCCAGGGTGGTGATCGTGCGCCGGAAGAGGGGCTCGTTGTGTTGCAAACGGTAGTCATCCCGGACGAGCCGGCGCCTGGCGCTCTCGAGGTCCAGCCATCGGTCGCCGGACAGCGCGGCGGCGAGGCGAAAAGGGGCGCCGGTGGGGGCGTTGCGCTCGCGTATGTGGGCGATCCTCATTGAGGTCGCGATTCTAGTCGGCTACAGTACCGAGGGGCGGCGTTCGTGGCGAGGGGCGACGTTCGTCGCCGTGCTTCGATGAGGAGTATAGACTTGCACCATGCAAGCCACTACTTCGAGGCGACTATGACCACGCAGACAGCGGATGCGGCGGCCAGCATCCGCAACGGCCAGCTCATCGACCTGACCACCACAGGCCGGCAGTCCGGCGAAGCCAAGCGCATCGAGATCGTGATCTTCTCTTTCGAGGGTCGCCTGTACATCTCGGGCATGCCTGGGCCGCGTGCCTGGCTGGCCAACGTGGCTGCTGATCCACGGATCATCGTGCACCTCAAAGGGGATGTCGAGGCAGACCTGCCGGGTCGAGCGCGTGTGATCAGCGATCCGGCGGAACGGCGTCCGTTACTCCAGCGCATCACCCGTCACTGGCGGCGTGAGGATCAACTCGATGCGTTCGTCGAGACCAGCCCGCTGATCGAGGTAGAGCTGGAGGAGCCGGTCGCTGCCTGAGTCGGTGACGGCCGCCCGATGCGTCCGCGCGCGGCCGGAAGCGTCGGGTCGCGACCGGCGATGAGTCCGGATGGAGCGCTGGACGATATCCAGTGAATGACCGGCGGCCATGATGCTGCAGCTATGGATGACGCTCGAGTCGGCGCTGCACTCCGCGCGATCCGGATCCGCCGTGGATGGCGCCAGGCAGATGTAGCCACTCGAGCGGGGGTCTCACGTCGCTGGTGTCGGTCTTGGAACGCGGGCACGTGGATGGGGTGACTGTCGCCACTGTCCGGCGCGTCGCCCAGGCACTGGGGATACGCCTCGACTTGATGGTGCGTTGGCGGGCCGGCGACCTCGATCGATTGCTCAACGCAGGTAGGGTGCTCGCGCTCGCGGCTGGGACGCCACGAGCGTCAGCTGCTGGGGTGGTCATCGCGGAGGGAGATGCGAATCGGCGGCGTGCCCTGGCGCACGCGGCGACACTCCGGTCGGCGTTCCCGGCGAACTCCGACACCTTTGTTATGAGGCTCGCTGACGAGGCACCGTTCCACGCTCTTCATCGCAAGATCGCCAGTGCCGGCCTCACGTTCCTGCCTTCCTCGTACCCCTTCGTGCCGCATTGCACTCTTCGCACACGCTCGCCTGTCACCCCTGAGGACGCAGCGGAACTGTTGGCAACCGAGATACCCGGGACGATGCTGCTCGACACGCTCTCCGTGTACACGCTCTCGCGCGCACCGACACCAGCCGGTCTCCGCTGCGTGCTTCGCCACCGAACTCAGCTCCGGGGCCCGATTTCAAACTGAGAAAAAACTGCCGACTCGTGGTCGACATCGCCGCCCGGGACGTGGAGCTGTAGTCTCCAGGCGGCCGCCCACCGGAGAAGAGAGCTGCCGCGTACTTCTGCCAGTCCCGTGATGCGGCCCTCGCTATCCTCACCAGATGGATCGCCTGACGCTGGCGCTCACCGTGGCCTTGGTGGTGATCGGCGTGGTGATGATGGGCGTTTGGGCGCTGGCCCGCTGGGGAGCGCGTGCGATGCTGAGTGCATCGATCGCACCGAGTGCACGGACCCAGCGTCGACTCGGCTACGTCATGCTCGCAGTCGGGCTCTTGCACCTCATGGTCCTTCTGCCCGGCGCGGCAATGAGCGGCTTCAGTGACGCCGGGGCGCGCCGAAGCTCATAGCCCGCGACGGCGGCCGAGGCGCGGTCATCGCCCGGTGCACGGCCAGCATCGCGGCCTGCGCAGCGACGATCCGGCGTGTCTGGTGCGTCCGGACATCGACAGCAGCGTCGATAGCCCAGCCCTTGGGCGCTGGGCGAGCGCGCACGTTGCGGATCTGCGCGGCCAGCTCGGCATCGCCGTCATGGACCAAGGCGCGCGAAATGACGAGGCTCATCAGGGTCTCGGCGGCCGGCGTGATGCGCTCGGGCGTGGAGGGCACGTCGATCATCACCAGGCGCTCCGCGCGCAGCGTCTGGGCGGAGCCCTCGAAGAAGCTGCCGTGGTAGGCGAACTCGGGACCCGGCCTGCCGATCGTCAGCTCCTTCCCGCCCGTGGTCGTCCGATACGTCGCCAGGACCTGCGCGGGGTAGCGGCGCCGCAGGTCGCGCAGGTGGTCCTCGAGCGCGTTGGCCGGCAGGTACTCGCCCTCGTC
>Ga0136615_10000303_pt1 | contig 21934 bp, 20 predicted proteins | sample AntDrymUQ2882206_2_FD_106647 | JGI IMG/M metagenome (GOLD analysis project Ga0136615, IMG submission 106647) | Polar desert sand microbial communities from Dry Valleys, Antarctica - metaG UQ288 (22.06) | ecosystem: Environmental > Terrestrial > Soil > Desert | place: Antarctica: Dry Valley... | reverse complement strand
TCGGCCATGACGAACCCTTCCGACAGCCGCATGTACGCCAGCGTGCTCGTCCCGGGGCGCGTCCGGCCGGGTGATCCCATCACGCTCTTTCCACCGGACCCGGGATCGCTCTCCACGCGGGCTGCCCTGCTCGACCGGCTGGATGCGGTCGAGGGAGAGTCTGGTCTGCGCCTGTGGAGGGCGGCCGAAGCCGGCGGGCAGCGGTTGGCCATCGTGGAGGACGGGGACCTGTCGATCTGCGCTGCCCCGGACCTGCCGGGTCCGATCTTCAATCGGGCGGACGGGCTGCGGCGGCTGCCCAACCTGCTGGAGCGCGTCCTGGAGCACTTCCGGCACCACGGCGTCAGCGGCTGGCTGCCCATGCACGAGCGGCCCTGGGAGGGGGCCGAGGCGGAGTATCGGCTGGCCATCATGGCCGCGCCCGCCGACTCGGTCGGTCCGCAGGACCCGGCTGCGGATCCGCTGGCCGGCATCGAGATCAGACGGCTGCGGCCGGACGAGTGGCAGCACTGGGCCGCGGTCGTGTCAGCCGATGGCGTGCAGGCGATCCCCGGGGCGGTCGCCCGAGCTCCGCATCTGTTGGCGACACGTAACGTGAACGTGCTGGCGGCACAAGCGGGCGACCGGGTGGTGGCTGTGGGAATGCTGCACATCCACGGCAAGGTGGGCCTCCTGCGCGGCGGTGTGGTGCTGCCCGGGTGGCGGGGCCGGGGGATCCAGCGCGCGCTCATCGCGGCCAGAGCACGCCTCGCCCAGGAGCTCGGCTGTGACACGGTCTCCTCGCAAGCGGCCCCCGATACCGTGTCCGCACGAAACCTGGCACGGATGGGTCTCGCGACGGTGGCGGTCCGCGACGTCTATCGCTTCGATCCATGAGCGAGCGCCTGCGCCTGGAGCGCAAAGGCCCGCGGGGAAGCGTCGCGCACGTCGTGCTCGACCGGCCGGAGATCCACAACGCCTTCGACGCGCCGCTCATCGATGAATTGCGTCGCGCCTTCGAGACGCTTGGCCGCGAAGGCCCCGCCGAGCTCCGGGCCATCGTGCTGGCCGGTGACGGACCGTCGTTCTGTGCCGGCGCCGATGTCACCTGGATGCGAGCCAGCCTGGGTCTGAGCCGGGAACAGAACGAGCAGGACGCGATGGCCATGGCCACCATGTTCGATGCCATCGACCGGGCGCCCGTGCCAGTCATCGCCCGGGTGCAGGGAGCGGCCCTGGGCGGCGGCATGGGCCTCTGCGCCGTGTCCGATCTGGTCATCGCCGAGGCCGGCGCCCGCTTCGGCTTCACCGAGACGCGGCTGGGCATCCTGCCCGCGGTCATCAGCCCTTTCGTGATCGCCAAGATCGGCGAGACGCACGCGCGCGCCCTATTTCCCGGCGGGCGGCGCTTCGATGCCACGCGCGCACTGCGCATCGGGCTGGTCCACGAGGTGGTGGAGGGCGAGGCTGCCCTCGATGCTGCGGTCGAGGCGGCCATCCGGGATGTGCTGCAAGCCGGTCCCGCCGCGACACGGGCGGCCAAGGCCATCATCCGCGAGGTGCGCGGCCTGCCGCACGAGTCGACGCGCTGGCACACGGCGCGTCGCATCGCCGGCCAGCGTGCCGGCGCCGAAGGACAGGAGGGGCTGCGCGCCTTCCTGGAGCGGCGTCCCGCCGCCTGGATCGAGGCTGGCGAGGACGACGTCGAGGGGAGACACCCCGCCCGGTGATCGACCCTCTCGCCCGGTACCGGCAGGACACGACCGCTTCCAGGCGGCCCATACGGCGGCTGCTCGTGGCCAACCGGGGCGAGCTGGTCGTTCGCATCGCGCGGACCGCCCGTGCGCTGGACATCGAGTGCCTCGCGCTCGTCACCGCCGATCAGGCCGATGCCTGGTGGGCCGGCCAGGCCGACGGCCGCGTCGTCCTGGAGGGCACGTACCTGGATGCCGGCGCCGTGCTGCGAGCAGCCGAGGTTGCCCGCGCGGATGCCATCCATCCCGGTTACGGGTTCCTTGCCGAGAGTGCCGACTTCGCCGCTGCCGTGGTCGCCGGAGGCATCGTCTGGGTGGGGCCGTCTGGCGCGGCCATGCGCGCCGTCGGCGACAAGACCGCCGGGCGGCGCCTGGCGGAGTCCGTGGGCGTGCCCGTCCTGCCCGGTTACGACGGCGCCGACGTTTCGGACGAGCGGCTCGCCAGGGAAGCGGCCCGGGTCGGCTATCCGCTGCTGGTCAAGCCGAGTGCCGGTGGTGGCGGCAAGGGCATGCATGTGGTGCGCCGGCCGCCGGATCTCAGGGAGACGCTGGCTCGTGCGCGTCGCGAGGCGGCATCGTCGTTCGGCGACGACCGGCTGATCCTGGAGCGTTATCTGGCACGGCCGCGGCACATCGAGATCCAGTTGCTGCTGGACCGCCAGGGCGACGGGGTGCATCTGGGAGAGCGCGACTGCTCCCTCCAGCGGCGGCACCAGAAGGTGATCGAGGAGGCGCCCTCCCCCGCCGTGGACGAGGGCCTGCGCGAGCGTCTGGGCGAGGCCGCGCTGCGTCTTGCCCGAGCGGCCGGATATGAAGGCGCGGGCACCGCCGAGTTCCTGCTGGATGACGCCGGCGACTTCTACTTCCTGGAGGTCAATGCCCGGCTCCAGGTGGAGCACCGGGTCACGGAGCTGGTGACAGGGCGGGACCTGGTGGCTGACCAACTGCACATCGCCAGCGGAGGGTCCCTCGGCTTCAGGCAGGAAGACGTCACGTTCCGGGGCCACGCCGTGGAGGCCCGACTCTATGCCGAAGACCCATGGGAGGGCTTCCTCCCCGCCGCGGGCCGACTGGTGCGCGTTGGCTGGCCACAGACCGAGGGCGTGCGTGTGGATGCCGGCGTGGGACCCGGGGACGAGATCGGCACGCGCTATGACCCGCTGCTGGCCAAGCTCATCGCTCATGGCCGCGACCGTGACGAGGCGCTGAAGCGCCTACGGCTTGCGCTGGGTGCGACGGAGACCTTGGGTGTCACCACCAACCGCGGCTTCTTGCGCCGGCTCCTGGATGAACCGGCCGTGCGGACGGGCGAGGCGCGCACCGACACCATCGAGCGGACCTGGCAACCCACCGACACCGCCGACCTGGACGCCCGGGCAGGCGCGGCCATGGCTGCCGTGGTCAGCAGCGGCCCCGCGGGCGCCACGCCGGTCGGGTTCCGCCTGAATGCCGCGCCCAGCGTGCGCATCCGTGTGGAGCGCGAGGAGCTGACGCTGCCCGTCAGCGCGGATGGCCACCAGGACCCCTGTTGGGCGGTAGACCATGACGCCCGGTCGGAGCAGTCGGTCGTCCTCGACATCGACGGCCGCGCCTATCGTGGCGGGCTTGCCGCAGCGCCCACCGTGGACGCGGCGGCCGGCCGGGCGCAGCGGGAGCATGGTGCCGTGGCCGCCGTATCAGCCCCCATGCCCGGGCGGGTGAGCGCGGTGCGCGTGACCGGCGGTGAGAGTGTCGAGGCGGGTCAGACCCTGATCGTGCTGGAAGCCATGAAGATGGAGAACGCCGTGACTGCGCCGGCCGCGGCCACGGTCTCGCGCCTGCTGGTGGAGGCCGGACAGCAGGTGCAGCGAGGCGATCCCCTCGTGGAGCTGGAGGGGTCATGACCCCTCCCTCCCGGGTGCGCATCTACGAGGTCGGGCCGCGCGACGGGTTGCAGAACGAGGCGCGCTCGATCGCCACGGAGACCAAGCTGGGATACATCGAGCGGCTGGTTGCGGCCGGGCTGCGCGAGATCGAGGTCACCAGCTTCGTCTCGCCGCGCGCCATCCCGCAGCTCGCCGACGCTGACGCGCTCCTGCCTCTCGTCCCGCCGGACCCGGCCGTCCGCTATCCGGTGCTGGTGCCGAATCTGCGCGGCATGGAGCGGGCCGAGGAGGCCGGCGCTCGCGCCATCGCCGTATTCACCGCCGCAACCGACGCCTTCACGCAGCGGAACATCGGGATGAGCGTGGCCGAGTCGCTGGAGGCGTTCCGACCGGTCCTCGCCCGCGCCGTGCAGCAGGGCATGTGGACGAGGGCCTACGTCTCGACCGCCTTCGGCTGTCCCTTCACTGGCCGCGTGGAGCCCCAGCGCGTGGTGGAGGTCTCGCTGCGGCTCTTGGACCTGGGCGCCGCTGAGATCTGTTTGGGCGACACCATCGGCGTGGGCGTGCCGTCGCAGGTGACGCTGCTCACGGAGAGACACCTGGAGGCGGGTATCGAGCTGAGCCAGCTGGCGTACCACTTCCACGACACTCGCGGGACCGCGCTGGCCAATGTCACGGCCGGTCTGGCCGCCGGCATCGCCTCCTTCGATGCCTCGACCGGCGGCGCCGGTGGTTGCCCCTACGCGCCCGGCGCGGCCGGCAACCTGGCCACTGAGGACCTGGTCTACCTCCTGGACGGCATGGGCATCGCACACGGCGTCCGATTGGGCGGGGTGCTGGAGGCCGCCCGCTACATCAGCGCGGCGCTGGGTCGTGCGGTCGCCAGCAAGGTCGGGCAGGCGGGTGGCTGGGATCCCGGGACCGGGCGGTCCACCGGTGGCGCTATCGCGTGAGGACCAGGCCGGGTGGCACGTGCGGACGTTCGGCGCGTGCGCTCTTGTCGGCCACGCTCACCAGGGAGATGTGGAGCGCGAACACGGCCAGAAGCCCGACGACCACCAGGACGCGCGTGCGTCCCAACGTGATGAAGGGCCGATGAGGCAGCGCGGACGCCTCGACGTCAGTGGGTGCCGCGGTACTTCACGAGGTACGGGACCTCGGGTCCCGCTTGCGCCACGGGCTCCTTGACCAGGGCGGGATCGTACAGGCAGGCCGGACAGATGCCCGAGCCCGGATCACGTTCGGTCTCGCAGAGCGGACAGGGTTCCCCCTCCATCGGGTATGCGCCTCCTGCACAGTCCATGAGCGCCGTCCCCGGCCCGAGGGGACAGCATCGCGACCAATGAACCGCGACCGTACTGGTCCCACCCGGTGGGCGCCACTCCCCCATTGGTCCTGTCCGTGGCCCTGCTACCATGCCGCACGATGCGCGGCCGAGTCCCGGCCGGCTCAAGGGGATCGTGGATAGCGTCGTACTTCTGCTCAATTCGAATTACGAACCCCTCAACGTCTGCGACGTGCGCAGGGCGTTCCGGCTCCTCTTCGGTGAGAAGGCAGAGGTGATCCAGTACGACCATCACGAGGTGCGCTCGGCGCGGGAGATCTTCCGAGCCCCCAGCGTCATCCGGCTCCAGTACCACGTGAAGCGTCCGCGGCCGCGCGTCCGCCTCTCGCGACGCGAGATCTTCACGCGAGACCTCCACACGTGCCAGTACTGCGGCGTCCAGACCCACGACCTGACGCTCGACCACATCGTGCCGCGCCACCGCGGCGGGAGCCACTCCTGGGACAATCTGGTGGCCGCCTGCAAGGCCTGCAACCACCGGAAGGGCGGCAAGCTGCTGGACGAGGCCAGGATGCGCCTTCACCGGCCGCCGTTCGAGCCCCGCTGCGATGTGTATACCCAGTTCACGCCGTATCTGGCCGACCCGCGCAACGAGGTCTGGCGGGACTACCTGTTCCTCGGTCGGAACTAGGCACCGGCGCAGCGGCGGCGCCCCCGAGGTCACGGCGATCCTCCATGTCACGATCCCCCTCCAGGTCACGACCACCCTCCATGTCACGGCCGCCCTTTTCCGTGCCGCCCGAGGTGATGCACGCGCTGGAGGAGCTCTGGTCCGCCGGCCACGCGGGATACCTGGTGGGCGGGGGCGTGCGCGACGCCCTGCTGGGCCGGACGCCGCACGACCCGGTCTGGGATCTGGCCACCGATGCTATCCCGGAACGAGCGCTGGAGCTCTTTCCCGGCGGCACCTACGAGAACCGCTTCGGCACCGTGCTGGCGGGCGGCGTGGAGGTCACCACCTTCCGCCGCGACCACGCCTACGGCGACCACCGCCGGCCGGACCGGGTCACCTTCACCGACTCGATCGAGGAGGACCTGGCGCGGCGCGACTTCACGGTCAACGCCGTCGCCTGGGGCCGCGCCGCGGGGGGGCAGGAGGCCGGCTGGGTCGACCCCACCGGCGGCCGCGCCGACCTCGATGCGCGGCTGCTACGGGCGGTCGGTGACCCGGAGCTGCGCTTCGGCGAAGACGCGCTCCGGCTGGTGCGTGCGGCGCGCATCGCGGCCCAGGTCGGCCTCACGATCCATCCGGACACAGAGGCAGCCATGTCGGAGCGCGCCGGGGACGTGTCGTACCTCGCTACGGAGCGTATCGGGCGCGAGCTGCGACGGATGCTCGACGCCGAGCCGCCCTCGGCGGCGTTCCGGATCCTGGAACGTACGGGGCTGCTGCGGTCGCTGTTCCCGGAGCTGGCGGCGCAGCTCGGTGTGGTCCAGGACAAGATCCCGGGCCAGGACCTGTGGGACCACAGCCTGGCCACGCTGGACGCGGCAGCGGCACTCGCGCCCGCGGACCCGATCGCCAAGCTCGCCGCGCTGCTGCACGATACGGGCAAGCCCGAGACCGCCGCGGACGGCCACTTCCTGGGACACGAGGAGGCGGGTGCCCGCATCGCGCAGACGTTCCTGTCCAGGCTCGGTTTCGGCAGCCAGGATGTCCGTCGCGTGGTGCGACTGGTGCGACATCACATGTGGAGCTACGTGCCGGCCTGGGGTGATGCCGCGGTGCGGCGGTTCATGCGACGCGTGGGAGTCGACCTGGTGGACGACCTGCTGCGGCTTCGGGAGGCAGACAACGTGGGCAGCGGCTGGCCGGCAGAGGGAGGCGGTGTCGCGGAACTGCGCGCGCGCATCGCTGAGCAGCGGCATCGCCGCCCGCCCCTCTCGCTGGCGGACCTGGCTGTGGACGGCAACGCGGTGATGGCGTCATTGGGCAGGGAGCCCGGCCCTTGGCTGGGCCGCACGCTGGAGCGGCTGCTCGACTCGGTGATCTCCGACCCGGAGCGGAACACGCCGGAGAGGCTCCTGGCCGACGCCCGGACCTGGGCAGAGAAGCCATGATCCAGCGGCGCCTCCGCGCTGGAAAGCCGTGATCGAGCCGCTGCTCCAGGCTGAGCGGCTGCTGCTCATGGGCCTGCTCGACCAGGCGGAGGCCGTCTACCGTCGAACCGTCGAGGTGGATCCCCGCAACGCCATCGCGGTAATGGGCCTGGCGCGCGTGGCGGTCGAGCGCGGAGACATGGAGGAGGCGCATGCGCAGGCAGCGCGGGCGTTGCGCATCGATCCCGAGAACGCGGCCGCCGCTGCCATGGAGGCGCGGACCGCCGAGCTGCTCGGCCGGCGGCCGGCGGCCGAAGGTTCGCGCGAGGCGAGCAGTGGTGCCGAGTCCGAGCCCGGCGATGTTGCTGTGGGATCCGAACGGTCGCGTGGAACCAGGAGCCTGTTGCGTCGCCTCTTCGACCGCTGACCCCGGCTCTTGACCAACTGCGATCGGCCAGGGCGGCGGAGACCGCGGCCGGCACACGCTGGTATCACGCGGAGTCCTGTCATCTACCGCTGGGGGCGGTCGTAAGTGACCGTTCGAGGGATGTGATCGGGTACGCTCGCCGTCCAACTGGTCCACTGAGCGTGAGGGTCTAGTCGGATGAGCCGTGCTAATAGCGCTGATGCCCAGTGGAGCATCAGCTCGTCGATCTACTGCCGCCCGGAACCGTAGGATGCAGAAAAGTCCACGATGAGCGGGCAAGGCAGCATCGATCGACGCCTCGAGTGGTCCCGTACGACTCCGTCGACCATCCGCACTCGACTAGCATGGCCGCATGCGCATCCTCGTGACCGGCGGTGCCGGCTACATCGGCGCGATCACCATCGAGCGGCTGCTCCGGGCCGAGCACCAGGTGATCGCCCTGGACTCGCTCGTGACCGGCCATCGGGAGTCTGTGGCGGATGGGGCGGAGCTCGTCGTCGGCAGCTTCGGCGACGGCCCGCTCGTGACGAACCTCCTTCGCGACCGCGGCATCGACGCCGTCCTCCACTGCGGTGCCCGCTCGCTGGTCGGCGAATCGGTGACCGATCCGGCTCTCTACTACCGCGAGAACGTCATCGGCGGCGTGGGCCTGCTGGACGCGATGCGCACTGCCGGCGTCCACCGGCTCGTCTTCAGCTCTACGGCTGCCGTCTACGGCGTGCCGAACGAGACGCCCATCCGCGAGGACGCAGCCAACGTGCCCATCAATCCCTACGGCGCCACGAAGCTCGCCTTCGAGGAAGCCATGCGCTGGTACGGGGCGGCGTATGGGCTGTGCGCCTTCTCCCTGCGCTACTTCAACGTGGCCGGTGCCAGCCCCTCGCGCGGTGAGCGGCACGACCCAGAAACGCACCTCATCCCCAATCTCCTGGCCGCCTACAGAGGAGGTCCACCGTTGACCGTCTTCGGGACCGACTATCCGACGCCCGACGGCACGGCCGTGCGCGACTACATCCATGTGCTCGACCTGGCCGAGGCACATCTCGCGGCGCTCCAAGCCACCGCCACGATGGAGCCGGGGCTGGAGGTGTGCAACCTGGGCTCGGGCTCAGGCTTCAGCGTGAAGGACGTCATGCGGGCGGCCGAGTCGGTGGTGGGCTCGCCCGTACCTCACTCTCTGGGTTCGCGCCGGGCCGGCGATCCGCCCATCCTCGTGGCGTCCAACGAACGCGCCGCGGAACGGTTGGGCTGGCGACCAGCACTTGGCTCGCTGGAGGAGATGATCGGCTCTGCCTGGGACCTGGTACGCGGCTCGACCGCCGAGAGTGGCACTTCCGCGGCTGCCCTACCATCGGAACATGCCCTCCCGGAACACTGAGCCGATCCCGCGCGACCCGCTCGATTGGCGCCCTCAGGTGCCGCTGCTCACCCGCCGGGCACCGACCATCTCGGACCCTATCGTGGAACCGCTCTGGTCGGGTACGCGCACGCTGCTTCACTTCGAGGCCGGATCCGACGGCCCGCCCGGCCGCCTGGCGCTCGTCGATTCGGACGGGCACGACGTGACCGATCGAGACCCGGAACTCCTGGGGGAGATCGGCCGGTCGATCCTGGCGCTGGACGCCGTGGTGGATGGGGTCCTCACCGTGCAGGCCACGCGTAGCGGCGAAGGCGCGGCCATCATCCACCAGGCCACTATCGGCCGGGGCAGCATCTTCATGCCACGGGATGCCGGCATCGACGTGGAGCGCAAGGACGCCCATCCCGATCAGGTCCTGGCCTTCGTGGCGCTGGACCTGCTCCAGATCGATGGGCAGCCGCTCTTCGACGTGCCGCTGCTGGAGCGGAAGCGCATCCTCGAAAGCCTCGTCCAGCAGGGCGAGCGGGTGCGAGTCGCGCCGTACACCCGGCCGCCCGTCGATCCCTGGGTCGCATCCTGGAAGGGAGCGGGCTTCAAGGGGGCGATGTTGAAGTCCGCCAACGGTCGCTACAGGCCCGGTGGCTATGCCCCCGACTGGACGACCGTGACCCGCCTCCAACACAAGCGCTGAGCACGGGTTGGAGGCTTCCGAGCGGCCCCATCGCCGTAGCTGGTCGATCACGGTCCGTCGAGCGCGCGCGGACGACAAGGAGGCTGTGCTCTCCTTCGCCACGCGGACGTGGGATGGCTCCGACTACATCCCCGACGTCTGGGAGCGCTGGCTGGCGGCGACCGACGGCGTGCTTCTCGTGGCCACGGCCGGTGGCGCCGCGTCGACCGCTGTCGGCGGCCGGCGACCGGTCGACGCGGATGGGGCACCACTGGAGGCAGCTCGCGCCGTCGCCGTGGCTCGGCTGACGATGCTCTCCCGGGATGAGGCGTGGCTCGAGGGCATCCGGGTCGATCCGCGCGTGCGGGGCATGGGCGTGGCCACGGACTTCCAAGTCGCGGAACTGCGTTGGGCCGCGGCGCACGGGGTGCGCGTCGTGCGCTACGCGACCGGGCCGGACAACGAGGGCTCGCATCGCCTGGGCGCGCGACACGGCTTCGCGCTGCTGGGTGAGTGGCGCTGGTACGGCGTGGACGATGAGGACGAGGAGACTCCGCCCCCGGACGCAGCGCCATCGACCGGCGGCGTGACGATCGTCCGGGAGGTCGATGGGGATCGCTGGTGGGAGCGCGTCACGGCCGACCCCACGCTGCGCCGCGGGCATGACCTGTACGAGCGGCGCGCCTGGGCCCTCCAGGAGCTGACCGAGGAGCGATTCCGCGGCCATGTTGCCCGCGGTCAGGTCACGGCCCTGGAGTATCGCGCCGACGGTGCGGATCGCTGGGCACTGGCCATCGCGCGAGACGAGGGCTGGGGTGACGAGGATCCGGCACTGCCCGCCTCCCCCGCGCTGCTCGTCGGAGATGGGCGCGCCGCCCTGGCGCTGCTTCAGGCGTTGAGCGGCGGCCAGCCAGGCGTGCCGCGCGTCCTCCTCCCCGACGTCGAACCCCCGATCCTCGACGGCGGCACGGTCTCCGCCTGGGCCGCCGCGGGCTGGAGGCCGCGGGATCGCACGCTGCACATCCTGACCCGGCCGCTGGACGCGGCGCACCCGCTTCCCGAGCCGGAGGACGCGGCGCTTCTGGAGATGGAAGAGGACCCGCGCGCCGTCGCCCGTCACTGGTCCGCGCCCAGCTGACGAGCCGTCAGTCGGGTGGCGGGAATCGATAGTGCCAGACGTGCCAGGGCCGGACGCCGGGCAGGTGGCCCGCGCGCTCCATGGCCGCCCGCATGGGCAGGTTCTCCGTATCGACGTCGGACAGGATGGAGCTGAAGCCGCGCGTTAGAGCATCCGCGGTCGCCCGGGCCAGCAGATCGACGATGTAGCCCTGTCCCCGGTGCTCGGGCAGGACACCGATGTGGGTGATCGTCGCTACGTCATCGTCGAAGGCGGAGAGCATGACGTAGCCCACCAACCGGCCGTCCGCGTCGTAGGCGAGTCGCCAGGTGGGCGCGTCGTCCGGCCCGAGGAAGCCCATCATCACCTCGCCCCATCGCTGAGCGCCGGTCAGGTCATAGAAGTAGCGGTCGTTTCGGTCGAGCGTCTCCGCGCAACCCGCCGACAGCGCCGCCGCGAAAGCCGACTCGCCCACCTCGGGCAGCGAACGGAAGATGAGACGGTCTCCCAAGGGCACAGGGCTGCCCTCGTCCTGCCACACGAAGCCGAGCTTCTCCTGGAACAGCCCGAATCCGGCTGCCTCCAGGACCGCGCGACGACGGTCGGGATGCGATTGCGACTCGGCATTGACCCGCGCGTCGATAGGCGGACCCAGTGCAGCCACCGATGGCAGCGCAGCGGAGAGGAGGCGCGGTCCGACCTCCAGGTCGTCGGTCCCCCAGCGCAGCCAGAGGCCGATGAGGAACGCCTCCATGAGCGGGTCTGTGGCTGATCGCGCGTCTGGCGTGGGACTGTCGGTCATGAACGCGACGCGACCGACCGGCGTGCCCGCCTGCTCCGCCACGAACCACCACTCCGGCCGCGCCAGGCCCTGGGCCAACAGGCCGCTGAGCTGCTCCTCGAACGCCGCGGCGCCTTCACCCTGTAGCGCCGCGAAGGCGCTGGCATCACCGTCGAAGACCCCGATCCCAAGCACGGCGCCACTGTAGTGCAGGCGCACGTCGCCATGGCGTGCCACCGATGCGCGTCACGGCCATCTTCGCTAGGCTGCCCGGGATGCCCCAAGCCACCCTGCCCAAGGCGCTGCGGGACGAGATCGATGGGCTCGGCAGAGCCGACATCATGGTCGGCATCCCGAGCTTCAAGAACGCCAGCACGATCGGTTACGTCGTGCGCGCGGCGCAGGCCGGCCTCGTGCAGTACTTCCCGGATCTGCGTCCCGTGGTGGTCAACGCCGACGCCGGATCGCCCGACGGCACCCAGCGCGTGGTGGTGGACACGGAGCCGCCCGACTACATCGAGCGCATCCTGCTCGTACGGCCCAAGAACAAGCTCCAGCGCATCAGCCTGACCTATCCCGAGATCGAGGGCGTCGGGGGCAAGGGTGCCGCGCTGCGCACCATCTTCCAGATCGCCGACGCGCTGGGCGTGCAGGCGCTGGTGGTGGTCGATTCCGACCTGCGCAGCATCGTGCCGGAGTGGATCGAGCTGCTGGCCGGGCCTATCCTGAAAGGCGGCTTCGACTACGTGGCACCGCTCTACAGCCGTTACAAGTACGACGGCACGATCACCAACACGGTGACCTATCCCGTCACCCGGGCGCTCTACGGACTGCGCATCCGCCAGCCCATCGGCGGCGACTTCGGTGTTAGCGGCGACCTCATCCGCCACTACCTCGAGCAGGACGACTGGACGCCGGATACCAGCAAGTTCGGCATCGACATCTGGATGACGCACAGCGCCATCGCCGGTGGCTTCGCGGTCTGCCAGACCCGTCTGGGCGCCAAGGTCCACGACCCCAAGGATCCGGGCTCGGACCTGGGGCCGATGTTCAGCCAGGTCGTCAGCACCCTCTTGCGCCTCATCGAACGCCACGCCGCGCGGTGGCTGGACGTCAAGGGCTCGCATGAGATCCCCGTCTACGGCTTCGAGCGCATCATCGACCCGCCGCCGCTCGAGGTGAACACCCAGCGCCTGCTGGAGGAGTTCGCCAAGGGCCGTCTGACGGTGCGCGACACGTGGGCGACGGTCCTCGCGCCGGAGCAACTGGCGGCGGTCGACCACCTGGCGGAGGAGGCCAGCCAGGCCGTGGAGACGGCCACGCGGGCCGACACTCCGGCCACCGTGGAGGACTCGCGCTTCAGCTTCCCCGACGAGACGTGGGCGCGCATCATCTTCGACTGCGCCCTGGCCGCTCGCCAGCGGCTTAAGCCCATGGACCGCATGGTCGCGTCGCTCATCCCGCTCTACTTCGGGCGCGTGGCCAGCCTCATGATCGAGACGCGCGAGCTGACCACCGACCAGGCCGAGGCCTTCGTGGAGCGCCAGGCGCGAGCGTTCGAGTTAGCCAAGCCCTACCTGGTCGAGCGCTGGCGCGTGATCGAAGCGTCGTCGCGGGACGGCAAGATCGCCAAGGGCCTCAAGCAGCCCGTCAAGGTCAGCAAGGCAGCCAACAAGCGCCGTTCCGAGACCGGGGCCAAGAGCTGATGGCGCGTCGCCGCTCGCCCGCGCACATCCTCATCCCCCTCGCCAACCCGCGTACGGCGGCCGACCTCATCCGCATCGGCTCGGCGCTGATGGAGCAGGGCGGCACGCTCATCGCACTGGGCATCGTGGAGGTACCCGAGGGCATGCCCCTCTCCGAGGGCGCCACCAAGGCGCGCCAGGCGCGGCGACTGCTCCAGCGTGTCCTGGAGTTCGCGCCGCCCGGCGTGGAACTGCGGACCGTGGTGCGTATCGGACGCCGTGCGGCGGAGGGCATCGTGGAGCTGGCCGCGGAGGAGGAGGCGGACCTGATCCTCTTCGGCTGGGCGGGCAAGCCGGCCGGGCGGCGCAGCATGCCGGATGCCGTGTTCAGTCCTACCATCGACGAGGTCGTCCGCGACGCGCCTTGCGACATCGCTGTGGTGAAGCAGCGCGGCGTCGGCTCCGTCGGGCGCATCCTCACCGCCGTTCGCGGCGGGCCCCACGCGGAGCTGGCGCTCCACTTCGCCGAGTCCCTGGGCCGGTCCTTCGATGCCGACGTGACCGTCCTGCACGTCGTCCCGCCGGACATCTCGCCCACCATCCGTTCGCAGGCTGAGCGTGCCTTGGCCGCCTTCGTGCATCTCCACGCCAGCGAGCGCGGCAGGGCCACGCTGGTGGAGGGCTCCGATATCCGCGCCACGATCCTGCGCGAGTCAGAGGGCGCGCAACTGGTGGTCATGGGCGCCACCGCCGCGCTGCCGCACGACCCCACGGACGGTGCTCTATTCGGGGCGCTGCCGGAGACCATCGCTCAGGATGCGCGGCCCACGGTCATCGTGGTCAAGACCCGCGAGCAGCCGACCCGTTCGGTCTTCGAGAAAAGGGCCGAGCAAGCCGAGACCCTGGAGGCCGCCGACCGGGCGGCGGAGGCTGGGCGCAGCATCACCGCGCGGGTCGATCGCTGGTTCGCCGAGTCGAGCTTCCATCACGGGGAGTTCGCGGATCTCAAACGGCTCGTCGCGCTGAAGGAGAAGCAGGGTCTGACCATCAGCGCGGTGCTGCCTACGCTCAACGAGTCGGCCACCATCGGGCCCATCGTGCGCGCCACGCGGCGCCAGTTGATGGAGCAGTTGCCGCTCATCGATGAGCTGCTGGTCATCGACTCGGACTCCGAAGACGATACGCGCGAGCTGGCGGAGGGCGAGGGCGCCCGCGTGGTGCGCCACAGCGACGTGCTGCCCCGTTACGGCACCTATCGCGGCAAGGGCGAGGCGCTCTGGAAGAGCCTCTACGAGACGAGCGGCGACCTGGTGGCCTGGTCGGATACGGACATCAGCGACTGGCATCCGCGCTTCTTCTACGGCACGCTCGGGCCGCTGCTCACGGAGAAGCGCATCGGCTACGTCAAGGCGCACTACCAGCGACCGATCGTGGAGGGCGGGCTGCTCAAGGAGGGCGGTGGGGGACGCGTAACGGAGCTGGTGGCACGGCCGCTGATCAACCTCTTCTTCCCGGAGCTCTCGGGCTACATCCAGCCGCTCGCCGGGGAGTACGCCGGGCGCCGCCAGCACCTCGAGCAGATCCCCTTCTTCACCGGTTACGCGGTGGAGATCGGTCATCTCATCGACCTGGCCGACCGCCTCGGCCTGCAGGGCTTCGGACAGGTGGACCTGGACATCCGGATGCACCGTAACCAGGAGCTGGAAGGTCTCTCACGGATGAGCTTCGTCATCCTCCAGGCGGTCATGAAGCGGCTGGAAGAGCGCCACCGCGCGCGCCTCTTCCCGGAGATGGGCTCGACCATGAAGCTGCCCCGCTCCACCCCGAACCGGCTCTCGCTGGAGGTCATCGACCTGGCGGACCAGGAGCGACCGCCCATGATCCGCATCCCCGAATATCTGGAGCGCCGAAAGAGTCGGAAGCCCGTTCCGGCGACGTGAGGCTGCTGGTCGCGCCCGACTCGTTCAAGGGCTCGCTCACCTCGGTGGAGGTCGCACGAGCGCTGGCCGAGGGCTGGAGCCGCGGCCGTCCTGACGATACCGTTCGGCTGTCACCCCTGGCCGACGGCGGGGAGGGCACGCTGGATGCCGTGGCCGCCGCGGGCGGCTGGTCGCGTTTGCCCGCCGCTGCGAGGGACCCCCGCGGCGAGCCGCTCGACGGCCGCTTCCTGCGGCAGGACGATCGAGCGGTGGTGGAGATGGCCACGGCCTCGGGGCTGTCGCGTGTCCCCGCCGAGCGGCGCGACGCCATGGCCGCATCCACCTTCGGTACCGGCCTGATCCTGGCCGCGGCCATCGGCCTGGGTGCTCGGCGCATCGTGCTGGGACTGGGCGGCAGCGCCACCACGGACGGCGGCTCGGGCCTGCTGCGCGCGCTCGGCGTGCGGTTCCTTGACGCCTCGGGCGGGGAGCTGCCGATGGGCGGCGGGGCGCTGGACAGGCTCGCTCGAGTGGACCTCTCCGGCCTGGCGCCGATCCTCAGTGAGGTCGCGCTGGTCATCGCCTCGGATGTCACGAACCCGCTGCTGGGCGAGCTGGGGGCAGCGGAGACCTACGGGCCGCAGAAGGGGGCGGATCCTTCGCAGGTAGCACGGCTGGATGCGAACCTGGCGCACTATGCCGAGGTGCTGGAGGCCGAGGTGGGGCGTTCCCTTCGAGACGTGCCCGGCGCTGGCGCTGCTGGCGGCACGACCGCGGGCTTGCTGGCCATCGCCGATCGATTCGCCTCATTCGAGGTGAGGCCGGGCGTGGAGGTGGTCATGGAGCTGACCGGCTTCGACGAGGCCTTGGTCGACGCGGATCTGGTGCTGACCGGTGAAGGACGCGTGGACCGCCAGACGGCCTTCGGCAAGACCGCACTGGGCGTCGCACGTCGGGCGGCCGACGCCGGGCGGCCTTGCATCTGCTTCGGCGGCGGCGTGACGGAAGAAGGCATCGCGGCGCTGGCGTCGCTCGGCGTGGTGGTGGCGCCCGTGACCGAGGCGCCTATCAGCGTAGAAGCGCAGATGGCTGCGGGCGTCGGTCCCCTGGAGCGTGCTGCGGAGCGGGCGTCGCGGCTCGTGACCATCGGCCGTGGCTGAACCGGTCGCGCGGCCGAAGGGGCGGAAGGCGGCGGTGCGGACGGCACCATCGCGGCGCTCCGCGGTCGTCCGTCGAAAGCGCAAGCCCGCCGACCCAGCGTTGGCCTGGGCACGACGGCTGGCTCGCTATCGACCGGGACTGGTCGATGACACGCGCGCGGCCATGCGGGCGATGTACGGGACACCGACCTGGCGCCGCGTCCACGACCCGACCAGCGAGCTGGTGCTGACGATCCTCTCGCAGAACAGCGCCGACATCAACGCGGAGAAGGCGTTCGATGCCCTGCGGGCGCACTTCCCGTCAGTGTCGGCTGCCCTTGAGGCCTCCAGGGTCAACCGGCCGGGCTGGGGCGGCACGGGCATCGAAGGCGGCGCCCCGCCGGACTGGTCGGCCGTGGAGAACGCGCCCATCGAGGAGCTCATCGACGTCATTCGGCCGGGCGGCCTGGCGCCACAGAAGGCACCACGCATCCAGGCCTCGCTGCGGGCGTTGCGTGAGGCCCGCGGCGACTACTCGCTGGAATTCCTGGGCGAGCTGCCGCCGATGGAGGCCGTCGCCTGGCTCACGGCCATCGGTGGCATCGGCCGCAAGACGGCCTCGGTCGTGCTGCTCTTCTGCTTCGGGACGCCACTGATGCCGGTCGATCGCCACGTCGAGCGGGTGGCCAAGCGGATCGGTTTGGTGCCGCCCAAGGTGGACCTGCTGCTGGCCCACGACATGTTCCTCCACCTTCTGGAGCCCGACCAGATGTACGAGGGCCACGTCAACCTCATCACCCACGGCCGCCAGACCTGCCACGCTCGCAAGCCCGCCTGTCACCGCTGCGCCGTCGCGCCGCGCTGCCGCTACGTGGACCCCAAGGCACCGTGAGCCGTGACCGCTCATGAGCGGTGCCAGGCCGACCCGACCGACTGACGGCACTAGTCGTCACCCGAAGGCGTTCCCAGCCTGCGTCCCAAGGCGCGTCACAACGAGAGCAGCGCTTCCGGGGCGGGGGGTAAGGTAAATCCACCGCCCGGTAGCTACCCTCATCGAATGGCATCCCCGACCGGCCGCGGACGACCGCTTCATCCGGACGTGCGCACGCCGGCGGAGTGGGAAGTCCTCGACTGGCTGAGGCACGGCCTGACGCGTCGCGAGATCGCCCGTCGGCGCCGAACGAGCATCGACGCGGTCAAGTACCACATCGCCAACACCACCGCGAAGCTCGGCGTCGGCGGAAGCACGGCGCTCCGTCAGTGGCCGGGCTATCCCGCTACCAGCCTCCTCGCAGCTCGAAAGGAGCGTTCTTCCATGTCTGCCACTGCCCTCCAGCTCGGGCCGATCGGTCAGGTCGCCTTGCACGCGCGCGATGTCGAGCGGACGGAGCGCTTCTACCGCGACACCCTTGGTCTGCCGCACATCTTCACGTTCGGCGAACTCGCGTTCTTCGACATGGGCGGCGTTCGCCTCTACGTCCAGGCCGTGGCCGACGATAAGTGGCGCCCAGGCTCGCTGATCTACTTCCTGGTGGACGATATCCACGCCGCCTTCGAGGAGTTAAAGGCACGCGGAGTGACTGTGCGCGGCGCTCCCCACGTGATCTACACGGACGAGGGCACCGGCACGGAGGAGTGGATGGCCTTCTTCGAGGATCCGGATGGCAACGCCCTGGCATTGATGAGCCGCGTGAGGACGTAGTGCGGCGTCACCTCGAGTCACGCCCTCTGTCTGTTTACCGGACCCGCAGCTGTCGCCGGCGCCAAGCGAGCGCGCCGAGTAAGGGAGCGCCCAGGGGCACCAGGGGCGGCGGGGAGGAGGTCCGCGGATCCTCGGCTGCGCTCGTGGAGGTGTCGGGCAGCCCATCGGGCTGTAGGGAGGCGCGACACTCCGGACCGGCCTCCATCGAGCCGGTCACGGTCAGTCGCTCGACCTCAGCGGTATGGAAGATGAACCGGTAGTCGGTGCCACCGCGCCCCGATCCTGTCCGGAAGTACACGGGAAACACGGTCTCGCCGATCTCGGGCGGGGTGCTGAAGCCGAGGTCCAGAAAGGCGTGACTGCCGCGGTAGACCGACTCCAGCGAGCGAGGCTGAACCACCGAGTCGAAGGCGAGCCCGACGACCAAGGACGGCGGGTTCACGAGGTAGCCGGTCACGACGACGTCGCCTGGGCGTCCATCGCAAGTGCAACATGACAACGCGTCTCGGGCGTGACGGGTCCTAATCCGTGGTCCGCTCGTGCTGGCGAGGCCGCAAGGAGCGTGGCCAGTCCGAACACGAGGCACCATCCGATCTGACGCTTCACCACATGCAGTCTACGCGCCGCCAGTCCGGCAGCTGTCCATCTCGTCACTGGTCGGCCGTGATGGGTAGCATCCTCGTCACGGGCCGGCCCGCCCGGCCGAAGACGAAAGGGACAGCACGTGACGGACCTCCAGCAGCTCATCGACGGCTTCCTCGAGAACGAGTTCGAGACGTCGCCGGTCGTCGCCTCCGGGCTCGGGCTAACCGAGTACGACCATCGCCTGGACGACCTATCCGCGGAATCCTTCGAGAAGCGCGACGCTGACGCCGCCGAGTGGCTGGCGCGTTTCGAGGCGATCCCGGACGACGGCCTGGACGCCGACGGCCGCATCGACCGGGACCTGGCCATCGCCATGCTTCGAGGACGCACCATCACCGCCGACTGGCAGGGCTGGAAGCGCGATCCGCTGACCTACACGTCGCCCGCGCTGGGCGGCCTCTTCGGGCTCTTCCTGCACCGCCTTCGCCCGGAGGCCGAGCTGGTCGACGCTGCGATCGCGCGCCTCGAGCAGATCCCGCGCGCCCTGGAGCAGGGCCGGGAGAATATCGACCCCACGCTCGCGCATCCGCTCATCGTGGAGCGCGGGCTGGCCTCGGCCAAGGCCGGTGGACGCTACGTCCGCGACCTGCTACCCAATGAGGTCACCGATCCCGAGGCGCAGGGCCGGATGCGCGAGGCGGGTGCCACGGCCGGCGAAGCCTTCGACGCCTGGGTCCAGCATCTCGACACGGTGCGCCAAGAGGCGACCGGCGAGTGGCGCTTCGGCGAGGAGCGCTACACGCGGCTGCTGCGCGAGAAGGAGAACCTGCCCTACGACTCGCGGTCGCTGCGCCAGCGAGGCCAGGCCGAGTACGACCGGCTGGATGCGGAGATGCGCACGCTCTGCCTGGAGGCGCGCGGCACTGAGGACTGGCGCGCGGTGCTCCACGAGGCGAACGAGGACCACCCGCGCACCGAGGAGGAGATGCGCGTCGCCTACGCCGACTGGACGGAGCGGGCGCGCGTGTTCCTGGAGGAAACGGGACTGGTCACGCTGCCCGACGGAGAGCGCTGCGTCGTGGAGCCGTCGCCCGTGTTCCAGCGGCCAGTCATCGGCGTCGCCTCCTACATGAGCTCGCCCGCCTTCACGGACAAGCTGCTGGGCCACTTCTTCGTGCCTTTCGCGCCGGACGGGACGCCGGAGGAGGAGGTGCAGAAGCGCCTCGCGGCCAACAGCCACAGCGGCATCCCGACCACCTCCGTGCACGAGGCCTATCCCGGCCACCACTGGCACATCACCTGGAGCAAGATCCACGCCTCGCGGATCCGGCTGGTCCTGGGCACGCCCTACTTCAGCGAGGGCTGGGCGCTCTACGCCGAGCGCGTCATGCGGGAACGCGGTTTCTTCACCGAGCCCATCCAGGAGCTCCAGCACCTGGAGGCCACGATCTTCCGCGCCGCACGCATCGTGGTCGACACCAGCCTCCACCTGGGCGACATGGACTTCGAGCAGGGCGTCGCCTTCATGATGGCGAAGACCCCGCTGCCGGAACCGACCGCACGGGCCGAGGTCGGGCGCTACTGCTGGTGGCCGACCCAGGCCTCCGCCTATCTGACCGGCTGCCTGGAGATCCTGCGCATCCGGGAGCGCTATCTGGCCGAGCGCGGCTTGGGCGACGTACCGCCGGCCGAGGTCGACGTCTCCGTCCTGCGCGAGTTCCACGACCGGCTGGCCGCCAGCGGACGCCTGCCACTGGGGCTGGCCGAGCGGGCTGTCCTCGGCGGCTTCCGAGAACGCCGATACGTTCCTGAAAGGTAACGGGGCTCTCTGAGATGAGGAGCGACCCGGCACATCGCTAGATTCCTGCCTACGACAGCGCGGTCTCCCGCGGGTCGCATCGAAACCGATATCTCCGATGCACGGTGTCTGGTGACGGGATACCGAGCGCATCTTTATTGCACGGCCTGGGCCCCCTCCCCGGGCCGTGCAGCTTTTTCACGTCCGGACGCCGGAGGGCCACACGTCAACGCAGGAGCGCCACCCCCAGGCTGACAGCCAGGATGCCCAGCACTCCCAGCGCCAGCCACGCTTCTCGACGTCCGCGGTACTCCAGCACCGTCGCCAGCAGCCCGACCGCCGGCGTGACGATGACGATGACGACCCCCAGGGTGGCCCAGCCCCATGGTTCCGGAACCGTCATCGAGCGGATCACCGCTGTCAAGTCCAGCACACTCGCGGCGGTGGTGGGCCGGCCCACGACCTCCAGCGCGATGGCCACCAGGAAGCAACCGGCACTGATGAGCGAGCCGATGGTGAGCGCCGCGGAGGTTGCCCGCGTGCTTGCCCCGCTCGGGCGTGAGCCGTCGGGGGTCGTGCTCGTCGCGGTCGCGTCGTCTCTCCCAAGCATGCCCTTCATCCCGTGATCGCCCGGAAGAACATCTGCATCGCGAAGATCAGCGCCACGGCGATGAAGGCGACGCGCAGCGCGCCCTGCGACACGCGCGATGACATGCGCGCGCCGATACGCGCGCCGATGAAGACGCCCAGCGCCACCGGGGCGGCGAGGACGGGATCCAGGACACCGGCCGAGAAGTAGAGCAGTGCGCTGGCCGCCGCCGTAGGGCCGAGCATGAACGTGCTCGTCGTGGTCGCCACCCGGATCGGCACGCCCATGGCCAGGTTCATGGTGGGAACGTTGATCACGCCTCCGCCGACGCCCAGAAGACCGGAGACGTTGCCGGCGGCAAAGGACACGGCCCCGCCGGCCTGGAGCCGTCGGGCACGATAGCTGACCTCGCTGCCGTCGGAGGGCTCGATGTAGCTGGACACGAAGCCGCCACCCTCGGGGTCGTCGTGGGGCACCGGCGCGGGTAGCGCGGCCCGCTGGCGGATCATCTGGACGGCCACGAACACGAGCAGCGTGCCAAACAGCAGTGCCAGTACTCGGCCGTCGATGACGCTGCCGAGCAACCCGCCGGTGATGCCACCCGCCGCCGTGGCCAGCAGGAGGAGCAGGCCCAGGCGTCGATCCGCGATACCGCTATCGAGGTAGTGCGCGCTGGCACTCATGGACGTGGCGATGACCCCGATGAGACTGGCTGCGATGGCCGTCTTGATGGGCACGCCCAGCAGGACCGTCAGGACCGGCACGATGATGAGCCCGCCGCCGATGCCGACCAACGCGCCGAACCCGCCGGCCGCGATGGAGACCAGAAAGGCGATGACGACGAGGCTCACCCGCTAGAGCTCATGCGTTCGAGCCGCCACGCCACTCGCGCCAGGGCTGCGGCTGCTCGTCCTGGGCCATCGCTCCTCCTGTCATGGCTCTGAAGGCGGCCTGGGGCCCGGTCGTGTAGAACGCCACGGCTCCTGTGCCAGCTTCAAGTGTCCGCGGGGATACTACCGGCGCTCCTGCTCGGAGGGCCCGCCGCCGGTGGCTGTGGACGATCTTCGGGATAGGACGTGGACAACCGCCCGATCTGCCGGGTTCTCGTGGATAAGTGCCTTGCCCGGGCAGACGATCGTCGGCTATCTTGTTATCAGCCCGGAGGGGCCATCAGGATCG
>Ga0136615_10000302_pt1 | contig 21968 bp, 21 predicted proteins | sample AntDrymUQ2882206_2_FD_106647 | JGI IMG/M metagenome (GOLD analysis project Ga0136615, IMG submission 106647) | Polar desert sand microbial communities from Dry Valleys, Antarctica - metaG UQ288 (22.06) | ecosystem: Environmental > Terrestrial > Soil > Desert | place: Antarctica: Dry Valley... | reverse complement strand
GACGCCCATGCAGGGCCGCGCGAGCGGCAGGAAGCAGTTCGGCGCGTGGACGAGGTCGGCCTGCTCGCGGCGCAGCCGGATCGGCAGCTCGATCTGCTCGAAGAGCACCTCCGGGCCGCGGCCGCCGCGCGCGATGACGCGGTAGTCCAGGTCGGGCCGCGCGGGCAGCGCGTCGACGAGCTCACGCACGTAGCGCCCCCACCCCCGCAGCTGCGGGTCGAAGGCGTCACGGGCGTCGATGGCCACGATCGGCACGTCGGGAACGATCTCACGTCGGGGTCGATCGGTAGGTTGCGCCGGATGAGCGGCGGGCGCCTGCACCTGTTTCGGTCCGACGACCGCCGCTCCGCGGCGCAGCGGGGACGGCGCCTCGCGCTGCAGGCGACGAGCCTCGCGCAGCTGCCGCGGCCGGTCGCGGCGTTCTGGCTGCGCGCGATGCGCCGCGCGCAGGCCGCGCACGACACGTGGAGCATCGACGTCGCCTGTCGCCCGGCCGAGCTGCGCGTCCTGCTCGACACGCTCGCCGGCGCCGGTCGCGTGGCGGAGATCGGCACGGCCGCGGCGTGGACGACCTGCTGCCTGACGCTGGCCCGACCCGCCCGCGAGGTGCATTCCTGGGACGTGGAGGCGCACCCCGAGCGCGAGCGCTACCTGGCCCTGCTGGGCCGAGACGATCGCGCCCGGCTGCACCTGCACGACCGTCCGGGCGGCCGCGGCCCGGACGACCCGCCGCCTGTCGACGCGGTCTTCATCGACTCGTCGCATGAGTACGACGAGACCGTCGCCACCTTCCGCACCTGGGAGCCGGCGCTCGCCGCCGGTGGGATCGTCGCCTTCCACGACTGGCAGGACGACGCCTACCCCGGCGTGACCGAGGCCGTCCGCGATCTCGACCTGCACGGCGAAGGACGCGGGCACCTGTTCGTGTGGCGCAAGCCCGCCGCCTGACGGGACCCGAAGGGCGGCGCCCGTCCGGCGCGGCACTTCGTCTACGATCCCGGGCCGTGCAAGACGTCCTGGAAGCCCCCGCCGCGTCGTCCGAAGCTCGCCAGTCGCGGATCTTCGAGCTTCCGATCGAGCTCGGCCACCCCGACGAGCTGCTCGAACGGATCGTCGGATGGGTCGGCAGCGAAGCGCCGACCAAGCGCGTCATGTACGTCAACGCGCACGTGCTCAACCAGTCGCGCGAGGATCCGGCACTGCGCACCGCGCTGGAGGAGGCCGACCTCGTCTACTGCGACGGCTACGGCGTGCGGCTGGCGGCCAAGGCGCTGAGCACCGACATCCCGCACCGCATGACGGGCGCGGACTGGATCTGGGACCTCGCCGCGCTGTGCGAGGCGCAGGATCGCTCGGTCTACCTGCTCGGCTGCGATCCGGGCGTCGCCGCGCAGGCCGGCCAGCGCCTGCGGCGCGCGCACCCGAAGCTGCGCGTCGTCGGCACCCACCACGGCTACTTCGACATAGGCTCGGGCCATGACGAGCGCGTCATCGAGGACATCAACGTCCGCAAGCCCGACATCCTGCTCGTCGGGATGGGCACGCCCAAGCAGGAGATCTGGGCGCAGCGCACGGTGCAGCGCCTCAACTGCGACGTGCTGTGGAGCGTCGGGGCGCTCTTCGACTTCGTCTCGGGCCGGGTGCCGCGTGCGCCGGCGTCGCTATCGGACAATGGCCTGGAGTGGATCTTCCGCCTGGCGATCGAGCCCAAGCGGATGTGGCGGCGCTACCTCGTCGGCAACCCGGTGTTCCTCAGCCGGGTGATGGCGCAGGCGCGCCAGCGCCACGCCGCCGGCCGCTGACGAGCTAGGGCTAGACGACCGACGCCCGCGCCGGGTCGGCGACGTTGGCCTCGCTGCGCTAGATGAGCTGCTCGAGCGCCTCGTAGCCGTGCTCGCGCGCGTACTGCGCCTCGGCGGCGAAGATCGGCACGAGCCACAGCACGACCGTGCGCCGCTCGCCCCCGTCCATGAGCTCGAAGCCCGGGCCGAAGGGATAGGGCGGCAGGACGAGCAGGTGACGCGCCCAGGAGCTGGCGATCCAGGACCGGCCCAGCGCGATGATGCTGCCGACGCCCAGCCCCTGCGGCGCGTCCGCGTTGACCGTCGCGAGCGCGGCCAGCATCTCGACGATGGCCGGGTCGGCGGCGGGCGTGAGCAGGACGTACTCCGCGCCGGCGTCACCGTCGGTGGCGGACTGCGCCGCGCCGCACGTCGCATACACCCACGGCTTCTCCGGTTCGTCGGGCGCGACGCGCAGCACGCGGAAGCCGGGCAGCCGCTCCTCAACCTCCGAGCGCAGGGGCGCGATCACGGCATGGGAGCGCTCGGGGAAGAAGCGCTCGAGGTGCTCGGCGAAGCTCATCGCGCCATCGTCACATACCGGCCACACATCGAGCACTTCGTAGGCTCTTATCCAACCGTGCTGTCCTGTCTGCAGGAGCATTTGTGACGAAGGTCCTCGTAGTCGACGACGAGCCGGGCGTGCGCGCCGCGCTGCAGCGCGCGCTCGTGCTCGAGCGCCACGACGTCACGCTCGCCGAGGACGGCCAGCAGGCGCTCGACACGCTCGCCGAGGGCACCGTCGACGCGATCGTGCTCGACGTGATGATGCCGCGCGTCGGCGGCCTGGAGGTCTGCCGCCGGCTGCGCGCCGCAGGCGATCGCACGCCCGTGCTGATGCTGACCGCGCGCGACGCGATCGACGACCGCGTGGACGGCCTCGACGCGGGCGCCGACGACTACCTCGTCAAGCCGTTCGCGTTGCGCGAGCTCAACGCGCGCCTGCGCGCGCTCCTGCGGCGCGTCGACCCCGGTGGCCCCACACTCGCCTTCGCCGATCTCGTGCTGGACCGCTCCGCGCACGAGGTCCACCGCGGCCGGCGCCGGATCGAGCTCTCCAAGACCGAGTTCTCCCTGCTCGAGCTCTTTCTCGAGCACCCGCGCCAGGTGCTGACCCGCTCGACGCTCTTCGAGCGTGTCTGGGGCTATGACTTCGGCGCGACCTCCAACGCCCTGGGCGTCTACATCGGCTACCTGCGGCGCAAGACGGAGGAGGGCGGCGAGCGGCGCCTGCTGCACACCGTGCGCGGCGTCGGCTACGTGCTGCGCGACCCATGACGGCGCGCCGTTGCTCGACCGTGGTGCGCGTCGAACCACAACGCTGGCCCTCGCGATGATGGCGCTGCGCCACCGTCTGACGCTGCTCGCCGCCGCGACGGTCGGCGTGACGGTCGTGCTGGTCGCGGTGGTCGCGTACGTCGTGCTGCGCAGCGAGCTACGCGGCCAGGTCGACAACTCGCTGACGACGCGCTACGCGCAGATCGAGCGCGTCGCGCAGCGCTTCGGGCCGGTCGATGCCCTCGGGGTGCGCCTGCCGCAGCCGCAGGCGCGCGCGGGGGATCCGAGCGGACCGGTGCAGTTCCTCAGCGCCGACGGCAGCGTGCTGCACTCCGTGCGCCGCGACTTCACGGTCCCCGTCGACGACGAGGATCGCGCTGTCGCGGCCGGCGACCGGCGCGTCGTGCTGCGCGACGTCGACGCCGACGGCCTGCATCTGCGCGTGCTGACCGTGGCGCGGCCCGGCGGCGCGTTCCAGATCGCCCACAGCCTCGCGAACGTCGACGCCACGCTGGACCGGCTGCGGCTCGTGCTCGTGCTCCTCTGCGCCGCCGGGACGCTGCTCGCGGCGGCCTTCGGGCGGCTGTTCGGCCGCCAGGTCATCCAGCCCGTCAGCGAGCTGACCGCGGCCGCCGAGCACATCACCCGCACCGACGACCTCGGCCGGCGGATCGAGGTGCGCAGCGACGACGAGGTCGGCCGGATGGCCCAGCGCTTCAACGCGATGCTCGACGCCCTCGAGGGCTCGCGCCGCGCGCTGGACCAGTCGGTACACTCGCAGCGCCAGCTCGTCGCCGACGCGTCGCACGAGCTGCGCACGCCGGTCACGTCGCTGCGCACGAACATCGAGGTCCTGCTCTCCGAAGAGGGCGAGCTGCGCGGCGACGATCGGCGGCGGCTGCTGGAGGACGTGCGCGCCGAGACCGAGGAGCTGACGGCACTCATCACGGACGTCATCGAGCTCGCGCGCGGCGACGAGCTGCCCGCCAACGTCGACGACGTGCAGTTTGACCACGTCGTCGCCGAGGCCGTCGCGCGCGCCCGCCGCCGGCGGCCCGCCACGACGTTCGACGCCCAGCTCGAGCCGACGCTCGTCGCGGGCCGGTCCGAGCGCCTCGGCCGCGCCGTCGACAACCTGCTCGACAACGCCGCCAAGCACGCGCCCGAGGGGACCGTCGAAGTCGTCCTGCGCGGCGGCGAGCTGACCGTGCGCGACCACGGCCCGGGCATCCCCGCCGACGAGCGCCCGCACGTCTTCGATCGCTTCTACCGCGGCGCCTCCGCGCGCGGGCGCCCCGGCTCGGGCCTCGGCCTGGCGATCGTGCGTCAGGTGGCCGAGACGCACGGCGGCGCCATCGCGGTCGAGGAGGCGCCCGGCGGCGGTGCGCTGTTCCGGCTGACGCTCAGACGCGTCGACGTGCCCGCGGCGGGGACGCAGCGCGAGCCGGCGCCGGCGCCGGCGCCGACGTAGCTCAGCCCGCCGCCGCCGTGACGACGACCGGCATCACGACCGGCGCGCCGGGCGCGACATCGAAGCGCTGTCCGTCGCTGATGATCGTCAGCGGCGCGCCGTCGAGCAGCGTGTAGCTCGTCGCGTCCTGGGTCATCTCGACCTCCAGGCGACTCCCGCGGAAGATCAGCCGAAAGCGCATGCGGTCCCAGTCGGCGGGCAGCCGCGGCGTGAAGCGCAGGTCGTGGCCGTCGGTGTCGCGCAGTCCGGCAAAGCCGTTGACGAGCGCCATCCACACGCCGCCGCAGGACGCGACGTGGATGCCGTCACTGACGTTGCCGGCGAGGTTGGCGAGGTCGACCGCAACGCTGAGCAGGAAGTAGTCGTAGGCCGCCTGCAGGTCGCCGACCTCGGCCGCCATGACGCTCTGCACGCACGAAGACAGCGACGAGTCGCCGGTCGTCAGCGGGTCGTAGTACTCGAACACGCGGCGCTTCTCCTCCGGCGAGAAGCGATCACCGGCGAGGAACGTCGCGAGCACGACGTCGGTCTGCTTGATGACCTGGTGGCGGTAGATGTTCAGCGGGTGGTAGTGCAGCAGCAGCGGATAGTTGCCCAGCGGCGTGTGCTCGACGTCCCACGGCTTGCGGTTGAGGAAGTGCTCGTCCTGCAGCAGCACCCCCGCACGCTCGTCGTAGGGGATGAACATCCGGTCGGCGGCGCGACACCACTCGTCCGGCTCGTGCGGCTCGATCCGCAGCCGCGCGACGAGCCGGTCGTAGGCGTCGGGATCGGTCTGGCGCAGCAGCTCGAGGCCCTCCGCCGCCGCCGACAGGTTCTCGCGCGACATGAGGTTCGTGTAGGCGTTGTTGTCCACGACGGCCGAGTACTCGTCCGGTCCGGTGACGCCCTGGATGCAGAAGGCGCCGTCGCGGCGCACCGAGAAGAACCCGAGATCGGCCCACAGGCGGGCCGTTTCGACGAGGATCTCGACGCCCTCGCGGGCGAGGAACTCCTCGTCGCCGGTGACTCGCACGAACTGGCGCACGGCGTAGGAGATCGCGGCGTTGATGTGGTACTGGGCGGTGCCCGCCGCGTAGTACGCCGACGCCTCCTCGCCGGAGATTGTGCGCCACGGAAACAGCGCGCCGCGATGACCGAGCTGGCGCGCGCGCCGGCGCGCGGCCTCGAGCATCTCGTAGCGGAAGTGCAGCAGCCGCCGCGCGACGTGCGGCTGCGTGTACGTCAGCACCGGCAGCACGTAGATCTCGGTGTCCCAGAAGTACTGGCCCTCGTAGCCGCGCCCGGTCAGGCCCTTGGCGGCGATCCCGTGGCCCTCGACGCGCGCCGAGGCCTGCCGGATCTGAAAGAGGTTGAAGCGGACCGCCTGCTGGATGTCGTCGGGCCCCTCGATCTCGATGTCCGAGTGCTGCCAGAACGCGGCGAGGCGCTCGCGCTGGACCTCGGCGATGCGTTCGAAGCCGTCGCCGGCGGCACGGTCCAGCGTGCGGTTGACGCGTCGCACGAGGTCGCCGGGCGGCGCCTGCGCGGCGTGGTGGTAGCCCAGCAGCTTGGTCACCGTCGCCGGCACCCCCGGCTCGGCGTCGAGGAAGAACACGACGCGCCCCTCGTCCTCCTGGACGCTGGACTCGATCGAGTGACGCAGCTCGGTCTCGATGCTGTGCTCCATCCCGCAGGCCAGGCCGATCCCGCTCGAGCGCGTGCGCAGCTCCAGCAGCACGCGGGTCTGGTTGCAGAACTGCTCGATCGGCTCGAGCGCCGACTCGTCCATCCGCACGCCGATGCGCGGGTCGTCATGGCCCTTGGGGCGCGGCAGGTGGGTGACCAGCTCAGACGCAATCGCCAGCTCGGCCATCCCCGATACGAGCGTCACCTCGTAGGAGATCGCGGCGAGGTGGCGCCAGTGCAGCGACGCCAGCCGTTGCGAGCGCAGATCGACGACCGCGCCGCGGGCGGTCTGAAAGCGTGCCGTGCGCTCGAGGATGCCGGACTTCATGTCCAGGACGCGCTCGTAGCGCAGGAGCTTGGACTCGGCGAGGACGAGCGGCTCCTCGTCGACGTACAGGCGCATGACCGACCCGTCAGGCGCACTGACGATCGTCTGGCCCGTCGTCGCGAAGCCGAACGCGGCCTCGCCGTACGGGATCGGCCACGTCTCGTGGAAGCCGTTGAGGAAGAAGCCGGGATCGTTGGACGGATGGCCCTCGTCGTGCGCGCCGCGGATGCCCATGTAGCCGTTGGCGATCGCGAACAGCGTCTCGGCCTCCGACGGGCTCTCGAGCGAGAAGCGGCGCGAGACGAGCCGCCACGGGTCGATCGGCATGGCCTTGTGCAGGGCCGGGGCCTCCCGCGCGTCTCGGATGCGATTGAGCGCCGCGAGGCGCGAATCCCTCAGGCTCAAACCAGCAACTCCTCGAGGTCGGCGATCACCCACAGGCCGCTCGTATGGGCGCGTGGGACAATTTCATACTACGCCGCGCTTCGGCGGCCCGTCAGGCGTGGCCCGCGGGCGCATCGGTGCGATCATCCGCGCCGATGCCGGGGACCCTTTGCCACCTGCGCCACGTGCTGACCGGCCGGCTGCGCAACGGGGCGACGCATCTCATCACCGGGATGCCCGAGGAGCGTCGCGCCGAGCTTGCCCAGCGCGTGCGGGCGGGGCGCGCCAGCCGCGCACTGCTGGGTCGCGCCGGGCGCTGGTACGGCCGGGCGCCGGTTCCGGTCGCCGGCGGCCTCGGCCATCTGCTCTACGTCTCGACCGCCGACCTGCCGCTCGATCACGCGCATGCCGGGCTGATCGTCCGCGGCACGCTCGAGCCGCCGGTGCAGGAGGCGCTGCGCCGCCTGCTGGCCCCCGGCGCGGTCTTCTACGACGTCGGGGCGAACGTCGGCTTCTTCACGATCCTCGGCGCGCGGCTGGTGGGGCCCGCGGGCCGCGTGGTCGCCTTCGAGCCGGTGCCCGCCTGCGCACGCGCCGTCGCGCACAACATCGAGCTCAACGCGTTCGCCCACGCCGAGATCCGCGAGGAGGCGGTCGGCGCGCACAGCGGTGCCGCACGCCTGCTCGTCGTCGGCGAGGCGAGCTGGTCGCACCTCGCGTCGACGGGCCGCCACGCGGACGTACGCGAGGAGATCGACGTCGCCGTCGTGGCGATCGACGAGCTCGTCGGCGCGGGCGCGATCCCGCCGCCCGACGTGCTGAAGATCGACACCGAGGGCGCCGAGCTGCAGGCCATCGCTGGCATGCGCGCGACGCTCGAGCGCCATCGCCCGGCGATCGTCTGCGAGCTGCACGACACGAACGCGCAGTTCTGCGCGCTGATGGACGACCTCGGCTACGTGACGACGAACCTCGACGGGCCACAGCCCGTCGCCAGCGCAGGCCCGGTGCACGCGCTCGCGCAGCCGCGCTGAAGGCACGGCAGGTAGCTGCCCGCCGCGTGCCCGTCCGCGGCGACCTTGAAGGTGCCGATCGCGACGGGGTCGCCGCGCCCGGCGGCGGTTCGCGCCGGCCAGCGTTCGCGCGCCATGACGCGAACCGCGGGGCAGGGGCGTGGCGCTACGCGGCGATCGGCGACACGGGCTCGCCGGTCGGCCGGCGTAGGCCGCGCGCGTCGCGCGGGCGCAGGCTGATGACGGGTGCGACGTGCGCGTCGTGGCGGGGAGCGTCGGCGTCGCTCAGGAACGTGTCCCGGCTGACGGGCTCGAGCCTGCGAGGAAGTTCGACAACGCGTGGGGAGGTCATGTACTCAAGAGCACGACCGGGGGTGTGCCAATACGTGCGTCACCGCACACAGCGCGGATCACGCGGCAAGTGACTGCAGCGCGCCACGCAGCGTCTGCGCGGTCTGCTTGGGCGCATACGCCGCGACGCGGGCGGCGCCGCGGGCACGCAAGGACGCGCGCAGCTCGCCGTCCGCGACGGCGAGCGCCAGCAGCTCGGCGACGACGCTCTCGCCGTCCTCGTCGTCGAGCAGCAGCGCGGCGTCACCCGCCACCTCCGGCACGCCGCCGATCGCCCGCGCGATCACGGGGACGCCGAAGTGGAAGGCCTCCAGGAGGGGGATGCAGAAGCCCTCGTGCTCGGACAGGCAGACGAACGCGTGCGCCGCGCGCCAGCGGTCGGCGAGCTGTTCGCGGGTCAGGCCCGACTCGATCGTCACGCGGCCCGGCGAGAGCTCCTCGGCCAGCTCGCGCATCGCGGCGTCGTAGGCCCAGTTGATCGGCGCGCCGACGAGCACGAGCCGCGCGTCGGGGGCATGGCGGCGGCGGTAGAGCTCGAACGCGCGGATCACGGCGTCCTGGCGCTTGTGCGGAGCGAGGCGCCCGACGAAGAGGATCGTCGGCGCGGCGGGCGGGGTCCAGCTCTGCGCGTCGGCGGCGTCGTGTGGCGCACCGAGGACGGCGGGATCGAAGAGGATCGGGATGACGGTCTCCGAGCCGAGCTCGCGCGCGTTGTAGAGCGAGACACCGGCGGCGACGTCGACCGCCGCGGCGAACTCCGGCAGCTGCTTGCGGCCCAGCGCGCAGACGACCGCAGCCTGCGGATCGTGGTCCCAGAACCAGCGGGCGGGCGTGATGTTGTGCGAGATGAGCAGCTTGCGCTGTGGCATCTGCAGCACGCCGCGCAGCTTCGGCGCATAGGCCGAGTAGTGCACGAGCAGCACGTCGTCCTGGCGTGCGTCGAGCGTGCGCAGGGGGGCGATGTGGTCGCCGATGCGCGGGTCGATCTCGGCCGCGACGTCGCGCCCGCCCCAGCCCCAGGTCCGGAAGAGGTCGCGAAACGCGAGCGCCTGCGTCGTGACGGCGTCGTAGGGACCGGCGCCGCTGAGGACCTGGTGGACGTTCACGAGCTGCCCGCCTCGCCGTCTGGCCCGGCTGGGGTGCGCTCCTCCAGCCGCGCGACGCGGTCCTCGAGCTCGGCGAGTCGGATCAGCACGTTGAGGTTGAAGCGCGTCTGCTGGGCCTGCAGCTCGCGCAGGTACTGGCGCATGACGTGGACGAGCTGGCGCTTGGCCCACGTGATCGGCGCGCCCAGCCTGCGCGTGGAGCGCATGAGGTCGGCGTCGGGCTCGATGTTCGCCCACTCCATGAGCTGCTCGATCGAGACGCGCTCGGTCGGCTCGATCGACATCCCGGCCGGCAGCGCGTCCTCTCGCGCGGCCGCGGCCGCGCGCGCGGCCGCGAGCGCCTCCTCGGGCTTCATTGCGGCGACGGGACGCCGTCGGCGGTGCCCATCAGCCGGTGGTAGAAGGGCATGCCGTCGTCGACCGGGCCGTCGAAGACCTTCCTGCCGCCGTCGAGCACGACGAGACGCTCGCAGGTGCGCTCGATCAGCGCCGCGTCGTGGGAGACGAGCACGAGCGTCGCGCCGGCGCCGATCTGCTCGGCGATGCGGGCCTCGCACTTGCGCTGGAAGGCCTCGTCGCCGACGGCGAGCACCTCGTCGATGAGCAGCACGTCGGCGTCGAGGTGCGCGGCGATCGAGAACCCGAGACGCAGGAACATCCCCGACGAGTACGTCGCGACGGGCGCGTCGATGAAGTCGCCGAGCTCGGAGAACGCGATGATCGCCTCCAGGCGCGACTCGATCTGCTCCTTCTGCAGGCCGTGCAGCGCGCCGTTGAGGAAGATGTTCTCGCGCCCGGAGAACTCCCGCCCGAAGCCGGCGCCGAGCTCGAGCTGGGAGACGATCTGGCCGCCGCAGCCCACGCGGCCCGAGTTCAGCGGCACGATCCCCGCGAGCACGCGCAGCGTCGAGGACTTGCCGGCGCCGTTGCGGCCCACCATCCCGACCGTCTCGCCCGGCTCGACGTGCAGCGAGACGTCGCGCAGCGCCTCGACCGGCGGCGGTCCGCCCGCGCGCTTGCGGCCGATCAGCAGCTCCTTGAGCGTGCGGCCGCGATCGGCGCGCACGCTGAACGCACGCGACGCGTGCTCGAGCACGATCTCGCCCGGGCGCAGCGCCTCGTCGAAGGCCGTCACACGACCACCGCCAGCTCGCCCTGCAGCCTGCGAAAGAGCGCGTGGCCGCAGAGCAGCGCGAGCGCTCCGGCGACCACGACGTAGGCCAGCTCCGGGCCGCTGGGCACGATGCCGCCGTAGACCACGTCGCGGATCGCGCCGATGAACGGCGCGACCGGGTTGACCCACTCCAGGATGAAGCGGTACGTCGGCTGATCGGTGATCGACTCGGGCCGGAAGAAGATCGGCGAGACGAAGAACCACGGCAGCAGCGCCGCCGAGAGGATCGGCGCGACGTCGCGGAAGTACGCGTGCAGGATGCTGACCACGAAGGCAACGCCGAGGACGAAGGCGAACAGGCTGGCGAGCACAAGCGGCAGCAGCAGCAGCGCGACGTCGACGGTGCCGCGGATCGCGATCGTCACGGGCGCCAGCAGCGCGAGCAGCGCCAGGAACGTCACGAGCTGAACCGTCACCACCGACGCGGGGATGATCTCGCGCGGAAAGCGCGCCTTGCGCACGAGCGCGCCCTGGTCCAGCAGCGACGGCGCCGCGCTGACGACGGCCTGGTTGAAGAACACCCATACGACGAGCCCGATCAGCAGGAACAGCGGGTAGTCGGGCTCCGACGTCTGGTTGAAGATGACGCCGAACATGAGGTAGTAGGCGCCCATCAGCACGAGCGGGTTGATCAGGTACCAGAGCACGCCGAGCGCCGAGCCCCGGTACTTCTGGCGCAGCTCGCGACGGACCATCTGCTCGAACAGGTAGCGGTAGGCCACGGCGCGATTATCGCGGTGTTGGCGGTTGACGTCGGGCGGGCCGCCGCGGCCGCGGGCTCGAGCGGGTGTGGCGGACGCGCAGGACGTCCAGCAGCGCAGCGTGACGCGCACGTGTTCGCATAGAACACCTGGACGACACGCTCCCCCGGCCGCGCAGCACAGCGCGAGTGATTGCGCCCCGGCGCTGGTCCACCGCTTCACCCTCATCGCCGCCGTTCACGAGCGCCCGCGCCAGCGCGAACCGCGGCGCCCCTGCGCGACATCGCGCCCTCACCCGCCTCCAAGCGCCTCCTGCACGGCCGCGAACGCGGGCTTGGGCCGCAGCTCCTCGTCGAGCAGCGTCGCCGCTCCCATCCCCGCCTGCGTCTCGGAGATCCACGAGCGGCCGTCGGTGAAGCCCCAGAACGTCAGCGAGCGGCAGTCGACGGCGAGGCAGCTGCGCACGATCTGCGCATAGATCCGCGCCTGCGCCCGCAGCTTGGCCTCGTCGGGCGGCATCGGCAGTCCGACGTCGGCCTCGGTGATCGCGACGTCCAGGCCAAGCCGCCTGAAGCGCTGCATGTTGGCCACGAAGTCCGCCGGCAGGCCGTCGAGGTTGGCGTGCGTCTGAAAGCCGACGCCGTCGATCGGCACCCCCTGCTCCCTGAGCCCGCGCACGATCTCATAGAGGCGGTCGGACTTCGCGTTGATCCCCTCTGCGCCGATCTCGTTGAGGTAGAGCTTCGCGTCGGCATCCGCCGCCCGCGCGGTGCGAAACGCGTCCGCGATGAAGCCCGGGCCGAGGCGGCGCAGGAAGACCGAGTTGCGCAGCCCGCCGCGATCGCCGATCGGCTCGTTGACGACGTCCCAGACCGTGACGTCGTCGTCGTAGTGGCCCATGACGCGGCGGATGTGCTCGCGCATCGCCTCGCGCAGCTGTGACGGGCCGAGCTTCCTCACCCACTCGGGCAGCTGCGCATGCCAGACGAGCGTGTGGCCGCGGACCTGCTGCTGGGCCTCGCGCGCCTGCTCGACGATCGCATCGGCAGGGCCGAACGCAAACTCGCCGCGGGCGGGCTCCACGGCGTACCACTTCATCTCGTTCTCCGGCGTGACCGACGAGAACTGCGCCGCGACCACCTGGCGGTAGGCCCGGTTTCTGCGCAGCACCTCGCCGCGGACGGCGGTGCCGACCTCGATCCCGCGTTCACGGGCGAGCTCGCGCAGCGCCGGGCCGGGCAGCGGCTTTGCGTCGTCTCCGCCGCGGGCGAGATACGCGGCGTAGAGGATGATGACCACGAAGACGGCGCCGATCGCCGTCCGCCGCGGGAACCTCAGAAGGCGCCTCGTCGCGTGAAGACGGCGGGAACCGTCTTGACCAGGATGCTCATGTCCAGGAACACCGACCAGCGCTCGAGGTACAGGAAGTCCAGCCGCACGAGGTCGTCGAAGTCCAGCTCGGAGCGACCGGAGACCTGCCACAGGCCGGTGATGCCCGGCGTCACGAGGTAGCGCTTCTTGTGCCACTCCTCGAGGCGCTCGAAGTCGCGCGCGGGCAGCGGCCGCGGGCCGACGAGCGACATCTGCCCGCGCACGACGTTGAACAGCTGCGGCAGCTCGTCGAGGGAGTAGCGGCGCAGGAAGCGGCCGACCGGCGTCATGCGCGGGTCGTGGCGCATCTTGAACAGCGCGCCCGTCGCCTCGTTGTGCGACTCGAGGTCCGCCTGGCGCTGGTCGGCGTCGCGGTACATCGTGCGGAACTTCAGGCACGCGAACGGCGCTCCGCCGATGCCCGGGCGCATCGAGCGGTAGATCACCGGCCCGCGCGAGCTGAACCGGACCGCGAGCGCGCTGGCCGCCATCACGGGGCTGACGACGAGCAGCAGCGAGGACGAGATGACGATGTCGAACGTGCGCTTGACGAAGTAGTCAAAGCCCTCGAAGACCGGCGACTTGAGCTCGAACAGCGGCACCGCCTCACCGGGCACGAACTCGGCGCGGTGGACGAGCAGCTCCATCGTCGACGGCGCGATCCGCACGCGCACGCCGTTGGAATGCGCGACGTCGACGAGCTCGACCGCCTGCGGCTGCGGGAAGTCGGGGTCGGCGATGATCACCTCGTCGATGCGGTGGCGGTGGATGACCTGCGCGAGCTCGTCGAGCGTGCCGAGCGACAGCAGCCCGTTGTTGGGCCGCGGCGTCAGCGAGATGAAGCCCATGACCTTGACGGTCGGATGGGCGGCGTCGCGCAGCGCGTGGCCGACCGCCTCGATGTGATGACCGGTCCCGACGAGCACCGCCCGGCGCTGGTAGCCGGCGGCGCGCAGCAGCCAGCCCGTCACCTTCTCGTAGCTCTGGCGCAGCAGCGAGATGTAGATGACGGCGAAGAACAGCGAGCCGTAGAAGATGTAGTACGAGCTGAACTGGCTGCCGCTGGCGGTCGCATAGATCAGCGCGACGAACGCGACCTGCGCGAGCGAGGAGACGATTCGCGACAGCCCGGGCCGCTCGCCGCGCGCGGAGTACAGCCCAGAGCGCGCGAACAGCAGCACCGTCAGCAGGAAGGCGAAGTCGAACAGCTCGCTGGTCTGCGCCGCCTGAGCGCGGGCCTGCCACTCCCCGATCTGGATGCCGGCCTTCAGCCACAGGGCCGTGAGGATCGCCAGGTAGACGCCGAAGGAGTCGAGCGTCAGCAGCGTGCTGACGCGAACGACCTTGCGCAACGTGTCGAGCTTGAGCAGGAAGGAGAGGATCGGCGGGCGCTTGCGGCGGACGTCGCGCTCGGACAGCGAGAAGTCAGCCGTCGGCGGGGCCACCGGCGCCGGGGCCGAGCTCGTCAATGGCGTGCGCTCGGTTGTCGGCATGTCCTTGCTCTAACGGCTCACGTTTACGGATGTTCCGGTGCAACGCCACGCTGTCTGGAGCTTCGGCGGCGTGCCGATGAGTCCTGCGGCCCCGCTCATCGTCTCCCCGCGCCGATGAGCGTCTCCGTGCCCGCCTGCTCGACGGTCAGGCGCAACCCCTCGCGCAGCTCGATCTCGGGCTCCCAGCCCAGCAGCTCGCGCGCCAGCGTGATGTCGGGCTGGCGCACCTGCGGGTCGTCGGTGGGCAGCGCCTCGTGGACGATCTCCGACATGGATTCGGTGACCTCGATCACGGCCTCGGCGAGCTGCAGCAGCGTGAACTCGTCGGGGTTGCCGACGTTGATCGGTCCGCCGTGGCCGGACTCGGCGAGCGCGATGATCCCGCGAATCAGGTCGTCGACGTAGCAGAACGAGCGCGTCTGGCTGCCTTCGCCGAACACGGTGATCGGACGGTTCTGCAACGCCTGGCGCAGGAACGTCGGTACCGCGCGGCCGTCGTAGGGGCGCATCCGCGCGCCGTAGGTGTTGAAGATCCGGGCGATCGCGGTGTCGACGCCCTGCTGGCGGTGGTAGGCCATCGTCAGCGCCTCGGCGTAGCGCTTGGCCTCGTCGTAGACGCCGCGCGGGCCGATCGGGTTGACGTGGCCCCAGTAGGTCTCGGGCTGCGGATGCACCTGCGGGTCGCCGTAGACCTCGCTCGTCGACGCGATCAGGAAGCGCGCGCGGTGCTTCTTCGCGAGGCCGAGCGTGTGATGCGTTCCGTAGGAGCCGACCTTCAGCGTGTGCAGCGGCAGGCGCAGGTAGTCGATCGGCGACGCGGGCGAGGCGAGGTGGTAGACGACGTCGACCGGCTGATCGACGAAGTAGGGCTCGACGATGTCGAGCTGGAGGAACTCGAACTCGGGCACGCGAATGTGGGCGATGTTCGTCAGCGACCCCGTTTCGAGGTTGTCGACGCAGATGACCCGATGGCCGCGGCGCAGCAACTCGTCGCACAGGTGCGAGCCGAGGAATCCCGCGCCACCGGTGACTAGACAGGTGGCCATGGGCGCGGATGCTAGTCGCTACCCCCTGCTGGGCGGCGCGCGGCGGTGCTCGTCGGTCTTCTAGCGCTTGCGCGCAGCCTTCAGCTGCTTCTTCGTGAGCGCGGGCGAGATGACGACGAATCCGTCCGAGCGACGCTCGGCGAGCCCGCTGCGCTCGAGTCGCTTCACGACGACGGGGCAGCGCTTGCAGCGCGGTTTGCTCTTGCAACAGCCCTTCTTTGGCTTGATCAAGAGCTTCACTTAGGCCAGCCTAACGCGTCGAGGCAAACGAGTACAGTCCGCGAATGCCAGCAGATGCCTTTGTCGAACGCCTCAACGAGCAGATCGGTCACGAGTTCGCCGCCTCGCAGCAGTACCTCGCGATCGCCGTCTACTACGACGACGAGACGCTGCCCCGCCTCGCCGCGTTCTTCTACGCGCAGGCGCTGGAAGAGCGCAACCACGCGCTGATGATGGTCCAGTACCTGCTCGACGCGGGGTCGCTCGCGCCGATTCCAGGTGTCGCGCCACCGCACAACCTCTTCGGTGACGTGGTCGAGCCGGTCGCGCTGGCGCTCGAGCAGGAGCGCCGCGTCACCGACCAGATCAACGCGCTCGCCGCGATCGCGCGCCAGGAGGGCGACTACTCCAGCGAGCAGTTCATGCAGTGGTTCATCAAGGAGCAGATCGAGGAGGTCGCCTCGATGAACGACCTGCTCAAGGTCGTCACGCGCTCTCGTGACAACCCGCTGCTGGCCGAGGAGTACCTCGCACGCGAGGCGCCCGCCGAGGACGGCGCGGACCCGACGGCGCCGCCGGTCGCCGGCGGCCCCCTGTAGCGATCGCGCGTTAGGGTCCGGCGATGCTCGGCCGGACCCTCAGTGCCGTCGCGCGCGTGCGCGCCCGCGCCGGCTCGGCCTCGCCGCCGCGCGAGGCGCTCATCGCCCGGCACGTCGCGGGCCGCTCGTTCGTGGACGTCGGCTGCATGTGGAGCGTGCATGGCGCGCTGTGCTTCGCCGCCGAGGACGCCGGCGCGTCATCGGTCACGGGCGTCGACGTCATGGCACCGACGCAGCGCTTCACCGCCGAGCGCGCGCGGCGCGGCTCGACCGTGCGCTTCGTCCAGGGCGACATGCACGAGCCGGCAACGATCGCGGCGATCGGCGCACACGACGTCGTCTGGTGCTCGGGGGTGCTCTACCACGCGCCGCATCCGCTGCTGACGCTCGAGCGCCTGCGCGAGCTGACCGGCGAGACGCTGCTGCTCGCGACGGAGACGATCGCCGAGACGCCCGGGCGGCGCGACACGTGCGTCATCGCGCCCGCGCGCCACGAGCATCCCAACGCCGAGCCCGCCGAGGGACCCGACGCGGGCTACGGGCCGTGGTACTGGGGCATCACGCCGTCGGCGCTGCGCACGATGCTCAAGCTGACCGGCTTCGCCGTCGCCGACGAGCACCGCACGCCGTTTCACGTGACGGTCGTCGCGACCCCGCGCTGACCTCGTGTCACGCCACTAGGCCCCGCGGGCGGGCCGCGTCCCGAGCGTGACGCTCAGCGTGCGCTCGTCGCCGCCGCGGCTGATGCGCAGCTCGATCTTGTCGCCGGGCGCGCGCGCGGTGACAGCCGGCGAGATGTCGGCCGACTGCGTGACCTTGCGCCCGCCGATCGCGACGATCCGGTCACCGGGCCGCAGGCCGGCGTCGGCCGCGGGACCGCCGGCGACGATGTCGGCCACGACCGCGCCCGTGCCGGTCCTCGCGTCGCCCGTCGAGACGCCGAGGTAGGGCCGCTTGATCTCCTTGCCGCTCTTCAGCGCGGGCAGGATCTCCTTGGCCGTGTCGACCGCGATCGCGAAGCCGACGCCGTCGTTGGCGCCCGAGCTCGACGCGATCTGGGCGTTGATGCCGATCACGCGGCCGTCGGCGTCGAGCAGCGGGCCGCCCGAGTTGCCGGGGTTGATCGCCGCGTCGGTCTGCACGGCGTCGTCGATCGTGAAGTTGTTCGGCGCCTCGATCGGGCGCCCGATCGCCGAGATGACGCCGGTCGTCAGCGTCCCCTGCAGACGGTAGGGGCTGCCGATCGCGATCGCCGGCTGGCCGACCTTCAGCGTCTTGGAGGAGCCGAGCGTCAACGGCGTGAGCTTGCGCTCGTCAGCGTCGATCTTCAGCAGCGCGAGGTCGCTCGACGCGTCGGCGCCGACGACGCGGGCGCTCATCGGCGCGCCCTCGCTGAAGCGCACGCGCACGCTCTCTGCGCCCTCGACGACATGCTCGTTGGTGAGGATGTAGCCGTCGTCGTCGAGTACGAAGCCAGAGCCCGAGCCGCCGCCGGAGCCCGTCAGCGTCTCGACGGACACGACCCCAGGGCTGACGCGCGCGTAGAGGGCCGAGACGTCGGTGGCGGCGCGTGCGCGGGCGACCGGCGGCGCGGGATCGGCGCTGACCGCCGGCGCGGACTGCGTGTCGTTCTCGGGATCGAAGACGCCGGCCAGCGCGAGCCCGCCGAACGGGATCGCGACGGCGAGCGCGCCGACGATCGCGGCGAGGAAGTTCGAGGTGCGGTGGTCAGGGTTCATGCGGACCATCCAACCTAGCGTCACTCAAGCGCAGCTCACTGGGTCGTAAGAGTTCTCGTATGCGCGCCCGATCCGTACGCTTGGAAGATATGTCGACTCAAGAGCGCTTGACCGTCGCCCCGATCGTCGGCCCGGACGATCCGCGACGCTTCACCGACTCGGGCATCGAGATCCAGCCGCTCTACTCCGAGGACGACCTTCCGGGCGACCTCGACCTGGGCGAGCCCGGCTCCTTCCCCTACACGCGCGGGGTCCACGGCGAGATGTACCGCAAGCGCCCGTGGACGATGCGCCAGTACGCCGGCTACGCGTCGGCGACCGAGTCCAACGCGCGCTACAAGTACCTCCTCGCGCACGGCTCGACGGGCCTGTCGATGGCCTTCGACCTGCCGACACAGCTCGGCCTGGACTCCGACGACCAGCGCTGCCTCGGCGAGGTCGGGCGCACCGGCGTCTCGATCGACACGATCGACGACATGCGGATGGTCTTCGACGGCATCCCGCTCAACGCGATCTCGACCTCGATGACGATCAACGCGCCGGCGACGGTGCTGCTGGCGTTGTACTCGCTCGTCGGCGAGGAGCAGGGCTGCCCGCTGGAGGAGCTGCGCGGCACGACGCAGAACGACGTCCTGAAGGAGTACATCGCGCGCGGGAACTTCATCTACCCGCCCGAAGGCACGATGCGCCTGACGACCGACCTCTTCGCGTACTGCCACGAGTTCGTGCCGAAGTGGAACACGATCTCGATCTCCGGCTACCACTTCCGCGAGAAGGGCTGCTCCGCCGTCCAAGAGGTCGCGTTCACGCTGTGCAGCGCGATCGCCTACGTGCAGGCGGCGCTCGACGCCGGCCTCGAGGTCGACGAGTTCGCCCCGCGGTTGGCGTTCTTCTTCAACGGCCACAACAACGTCTTCCAGGAGGTCGCGAAGTTCCGCGCCGTGCGGCGGATGTGGGCGCACATCATGCGCGACCGCTTCGGCGCCAAGGACGACAAGTCGCTGAAGCTGCGCTTCCACACACAGACCGGCGGCGTGACGCTGACCGCCCAGCAGCCGCAGAACAACGTCGTCCGCGTGGCGCTGCAGGGCTTCGCCGCGGTCTGCGGCGGCACGCAGTCGCTGCACACCAACGGCTTCGACGAGGCGCTCGCGCTGCCCTCCGAGCGCGCGGCCAAGATCGCGCTGCGCACGCAGCAGATCATCGCCCACGAGTCCGGCGCGACGGACACCGTCGACCCGTTCGCCGGCTCCTATTACGTCGAGGCGCTGACCGACGAGATCGAGCAGCGCGCCTACGAGCTGATCGGGAAGGTCGACGAGCTGGGCGGCTCGGTCAACGCGATCGAGTTCATCACCAACGAGATCGACGAGTCGGCCTGGGGCTACCAGGAGCGCTACCGCCAGAAGCAGGACATCGTCGTCGGCGTCAACAAGTACGAGGAGGACGCGATCGAGATCGAGGACATCCTGCGCGTCGACCCCGCCACGGAGAAGGCGCAGCTCGACCGCCTGGCGGCGTTCAAGCGCGACCGCGACCACGCGCTCGTGGCGCAGCGGCTCGACGAGCTGCGGACGGCGGCGGCGGGCAAGGACAACCTCATGCAGCCGATCCGCCGGGCGCTGAAGGACCGCTGCTCGATGGGCGAGGTGTGCGGCGCGATGAAGGACGTGTTCGGGGCGTACCGGCCGCGGGCCTGAATGTTCGCGGTCGCCGTCTACGACCTCGTCCTGACGGTCCACATCCTCGCTGTCGCCGTCGCGTTCGGCGTCGTGTTCGCCTATCCGGTGCTCGACGCGTCGTTTCGCCGTGCGGTGCCCGGCAACGTCGCGGCGCTCCACCGGCTGCACCTCCAGCTCGGCAGGCGTGTCGCCTCACCGGCGATGGTCGTCGTGCTGCTGGCCGGCCTGTACCTGGCGCTTGACCGCTGGAACCTCGGCGATCCCTGGATCAGCGCGACCTTCGCGATCCTGTTCGTCCTGTTCGGGCTGATGGGCGGGGTGCTGACGCCGGCCGACAGGCGCCTCGTGCAGCTCGCCGAGCGGGACGCCGCAGCCGGCGGCGCGCCGAGCGCCGATTACGAGCGTGCGCGCCGTAAGGCCGACCTCTTCGGCAGCCTCGCGCTGGTGCTGGTGGTCGTCGCGATCTTCCTCATGGTGGCCAAGCCGGGCGCTTGACCGCAGCGGAAGGAGTCGGGCCGGGACGGGCGAACCCCGGGGCATGGAGCATTCCACGGCGCAACGCCGACTCGTAAAGTCGCCGCCCGAGCTGTGGGCGGAAGTCAGCAGCGAGGACACCCTCGCCCGTCATCTGGCCCCGTTCGGCGAGATCCGCATCACGCGCGTCGAGCCCGAGACCACCGTCGCCTGGGAGGGCGAACGCGCAAGCGGCACGGTGGAGCTGGCGCCGGCAGGGTGGGGCACGAAGGTGATCCTCACGGCCAAGCACGCCGAGCGGGCGGCGGCGCGCGCGGCGCCGTGCGCCGAGCCCGAGCCACCGCGAGCGACGCTCGCCACAGCACCTCCGCGGTCCCAGCCCGAACCCCAACCCGAGCCCACGCTCGCCGCGCCACCCGCGCCAGACCAGCGCAGGCACGCCGGCTTCCTCGCGCGCCTGCTGCGTCGCCGCGCGGAGGACGCCGGGCAGCCGGGGCCCCCGGAGCCCCGTCCACTCGCGCTGGGGCCGCAGCCTCCACCCCCGGTGCCGGTCCCGTCGCCGGCACCGCCGGCGCCCGTGCCCGAGCGCAGACCCGCGCCCGCGCTGGACAGCCCGCGCACGCAGGCGATCCTCGACGAGGTCCTCGACCACCTCGGCGGCGCCCACCACCGCCCCTTCTCGCGCGACTGACCAAGGCTTCCGCCAGTCAGAGCCTCGGCTCGGGCACGGCTGCCCGGGGCGAGGCGCGTACCGGCGGATCGTGGTCGGTTCCGCACGCTCGGCGCGGCGCGTACGTGCGGAACCGACCACTACCCTTCCTCGCACGATGTCCAAGCGCCAGAAGGCCCCGGCCACGTACGAGATGAAGCTCGCCCAGCTGCAGGAGTTGCGCGAAGCCGCCGGACGCGTCGAGCGCGAGTCCGAGCGCAAGCAGCACGACCGCGGCCGCCTCAGCGCCCGCGAGCGCATCCACAAGCTGCTCGATCCCGGCTCCTTCCAGGAGCTCGACACGTTCGCGCGCCACCGCACGCACGACTTCGAGATGCAGAAGAAGCGCCCCTGGGGCGATGCCGTCGTCACCGGCCACGGCACGATCGACGGGCGCCGCGTCTGCGTCTTCTCCCAGGACTTCGCCGTCTTCGGCGGCTCACTCGGCGAGGTGATGTCCGAGAAGATCTGCAAGGTCATGGACCTGGCAGCGAAGATCGGCTGCCCGGTCATCGGGATCAACGACTCGGGCGGCGCGCGGATCCAGGAGGGCGTCGTCTCGCTGGGCGGCTACGGCGAGGTGTTCATGCGCAACGTCAACTGCTCGGGCGTCATCCCGCAGATCAGCCTCGTGATGGGCCCGTGCGCCGGCGGCGCCGTCTATTCGCCCGCGATCACCGACTTCGTCTTCATGGTCGAGGGCACGTCGCACATGTTCATCACCGGCCCCGACGTGATCCGCACCGTGACGGGCGAGGACGTCGAGTTCGAGGAGCTCGGTGGCGCCGGCGCGCACAGCAAGAAGTCCGGCGTCGCGCACTTCGCCTGCGAGGACGAGGAGGCCTGCCTGCAGGACACGCGCTACCTGCTGAGCTTCCTGCCGTCCAACAACCTCGAGCCGACCCCGCGTGTCCTGCCGACCGACGACCCACTGCGGATGGAGCCCGAGCTCGACGAGATCGTCCCGGCGAACCCGAACAAGCCCTACGACGTACGCCTGGCCGTGCGGATGATCGTCGACGACGGCGAGTTCTACGAGGTCCACGAGCAGTACGCGACGAACATCGTCTGCGGCTTCGCGCGGCTGGACGGCAACGCCGTCGGGATCGTCGCAAACCAGCCGGCGAGCATGGCCGGCGTGCTCGACATCGACGCGAGCGTCAAGGCGGCGCGCTTCGTGCGCACGTGCGACGCGTTCAACATCCCGCTCGTCGCGTTCTGCGACGTGCCCGGCTTCCTGCCCGGCACCACCCAGGAATGGGACGGGATCATCCGCCACGGCGCCAAGCTGCTCTACGCGTTCGCCGAGGCGACCGTGCCG
>Ga0136615_10000300_pt1 | contig 22050 bp, 23 predicted proteins | sample AntDrymUQ2882206_2_FD_106647 | JGI IMG/M metagenome (GOLD analysis project Ga0136615, IMG submission 106647) | Polar desert sand microbial communities from Dry Valleys, Antarctica - metaG UQ288 (22.06) | ecosystem: Environmental > Terrestrial > Soil > Desert | place: Antarctica: Dry Valley... | reverse complement strand
TGCTCTCGCTGCCGGCGCAGCCGCTCCTTCTGTGCGCTGCGGTTCGCCACGGACGAGAAGAGTAGTGAGCCGCGACCCAGGCCGATCAACCGACCGCCCGAGCCGATCTGCCCGATCTAGGAGACCGGCCTCTCGCTCGCCCGGGCGAGTACGGCCACGAGCCCGCGAAGCGGTCGTCGACGAAAGGCGCGAGCTCACCCGGCAGCCAATCGGGGGTGACGCGGCTCTACGACTTGGGGTCCTGGCTGAGCCAGTCGAGCAGCATGCGGCCAAGCAGCGTCCGCGGCGCGGCGAGCGGGCCACGCATTGAGCGGTTGAACATCGGCCCGGCATAGCAGACGACCCACTCGCTGCCCGTGGTCGAGCGCCACCGCGCCACCGCGCCAACATTCTTGATTGCTGCTGCGGTGCAAAGTACTTTCCGCACAAGATGACGCGTTCCTGGGGAGGAGGAGATGAGCACGGTCAATCCGTTCGCCACCGCCAACGGTGACGCGCGCACGCCACGGGAGGCGCGGACGGTCACGTTCGTATCTCAGCTGCCGGTTTCGCTGGAGCAGGCCCTGGAGGTGATGATCCCGTCTTCGGAGCACAACGCTGCGCTGGCCGCCAGGGACGGCTCGGGGGTCTATCTCTGCCCCCCGTTCGACGTTGGCGGCCATGTCACTGGCCGGCTGGCGTTGATCATGGCCACCCCGCGCGAGTTCGCCGCCAACCCGCAAAGGGCGCTGGCCGGTGTCTTGGAAGCAGCCAAGGAGGCCGACCCGGAATGGGTCGGCCTGGGTTCCTACACCGTGCGGCCGACGGCCGACGGGGTGGCGGTGGTCAGAGCCTTGCAAGGGACCCGTACGGTCACCCACGGCGACGCCGGATCGGTCGCAGCGATCCTGCGCTGCCTCGAGCTGGCCGACGTTCGCCCGGGGACCAGAACCGCGGTCGTCGGCGCCTACGGTCTGATCGGCACCGCTCTCTCATGGCTCTTAGCCCATGACGGCTGGCCGCTCGTCTTGATCGGGCGGTCCCGATCGAAGCTCGAGCGTCTAGCCGCGGAGCTGCCGGGGACCCACGAGATCTCCGCCGAGGTGACGTCGGTGGCCGGCTGCGAGGCGGTCATCACGGTCACCTCTGCCTCACAGGCGTTGGTCGCTCCCGACATGCTCGATCCGGGGACGGTGGTCGTCGATCCTGCGATTCCACCCAACGTCGCTCCCGATCCTGGTTGGAGCCAGCGGGGTTTGAGAGTCGTCACCAACGCCAGCCAGTTGCTGGTCCCCGGGGTCGACGTCGACCCGGCGCAGTGGGGGTTGGACCGCGTGGATGGTATCCCGACGGCCTACGGTTGCATCGCCGAGACGCTGGCCAAGGCGTTGACGGGAGACCGGGACAACTGGGTGGGCAGGATCGAGCTGGAGTGGGTCCGCAAATCGCAACGGATGTTCGCCAATCTCGGCTGGACCCACGCCCCGCTACGCTCGTTTGATCTGCCGCTGCCCTTGTCGCATGTCCCGGTGCGCTCACGAGAACGGAGCGGCCCTCGGTGCGGTCCGCTCTCGCCGGCGGACCTCTCGCAACGCACGCGCCAGCCGCCTGACCCCCTCGTCTAGCTGGTCGGGCTCGGCGAGGGAGAACGAGAGCCGCAACCCGGTCGGCCCGCGCCGCTCGGCGCGCACGGCGCCGCCTGGCGTGAACGCCATTCCGTGGCGCAGCGCCTCGGCGTAGAGGGCCCGCTCGTCGATCTCGCGGCGCAGCGTGACCCACACATGGTGGCCGCCTTTCGGCGGCGCGGCGTCGACCTCGCCTTCGAGGTGGCGTTCGAGCGCGTCCATGAGCGCGTCCCGTCGTGCACGGTAGTACGGCAGGCTCTCGCGCAGCTTGCGGTCGTAGCCGCCGCCCGCGAGGTAGCGCGCGGCCATGTGCTGGACGAGTGTCGGCGACTGGAAGTCGGCGCCCTGCTTGAGCGTCACGAGCCGGTCCCGCACGGGGCCGCGTGCGGCGATCCAGCCGATCCGCAGGCCCCCGCCGACGACTTTCGACAGCGAGTTGATGTAGATCACGTGCCCCGGTGCGTCGCGGCGCAGCGCCGGCAGTCGTACGCCCTCGTATCGAAGGTCGGCGTAGACCGCGTCTTCGAGCACGAAGAAGTTGCGCTCCACGGCAAGCTGGGCCAGCCTTGCGCGGCGCTCCTGGGAGAGGTCGGTCCCGGTCGGGTTGTGGCAAGAGGTCTGCAGCGCGCACAGCCGGACCTCGTAACGGGCGAGGACCTGTTCGAGCGCGTCGATGTCCAGCCCGCATTCGTCTACCGGGATCCCGACCACGCGCGCCCCCGTGGACCGCAGGGCGAGCATCGTGCCGGTGAAGGTCGGCGACTCGACTGCGACGACGTCGCCCGGCTCCAGCAATGCGCGTGCGGTCAGATCGATCGCCTGCTGGCCGCCCGAGGTGACGATCACCTCGTCCGCGCCGGCCACCGAGCCGCGCTCGGCACCGCGGATCGCGATTCGCTCTCGCAGCTCACCCAGGCCCTCGGCGTTGAGATAGTCCATCGCGGCCTCGCCCACGTCGTCGAAGACCTGCGCGGCGATCTCCGCCATCTCGGTTGCGGGATGAAAGCGCAACGAAGGAAAGCCGGTCGCGAGCGAGATCATCCCCTCCCGCTCGGGCAGGCGGAAGGAATCCGAGAGAATCTCCTCTTGGTAGGTCGCGGGGCGTTCGGGAAGGACGTAGGATTGCCACTCATCCCCGCGCTCTTCCGCTGCTGCGGGAGCGAGCGTGCGCACGAACGTGCCCCGACCGACGCTCGCCGTCACGTATCCGAGCTCCGCCAGTCGGCGGTAGATCCGCGCCGCCGTCAGATGGTTGATGCCGGCCTCGCTGGCGAGGGTCCGCGTCGGCGGGAGCTTGTCCCCGGGCCGCAGATCGCCGCCGTCGATCGCTGTGGTGAAGCGGTCGACCAGCTGCTGGGTGATCGACGCGCCGCCGTCGCGCGTGATATCGGACAAGTCCATCTTGTGGGACGTTGTAGGAGCCACGTCTTCCGCTAAGAATAGGGCAAGAGCGTGATCTGGCGCAACATCTGCGTAACATGTACGACAACGAGGCCCAAGATGAACCGACACAACCACATATTCGAGCTGCCCACGGAGGCCACCGACGTCACCGTTCGCCTGGAACGGAAGCCGGACACGGCCGACCTGGACCGTCTCGCCACTCTGGACTCGTCCGAGCCGCCGGCTGGACCGGTCCTGCTGGCCGAGATGGACGGGCGTGCCGTCGCCGCGCTCGCCCTCGGCGAGGGGGGCCGCACGGTTGCCGATCCGTTCGTCCGCACGTCGGCGGCGGTCCAGATACTCGAGCTCCGGGCCGCGCAGCTCGGTGTCCCGACGTCGCCGGGTTCGATGCGTGCCCGTCGCCTCAAGCGCCTTGCGCGCGTCTCCTAGGCCCACCCTGTAGGTTCTCTGCGACTAGACGGCCGGCCTCTTTCCACCGGGGCCGGCCGCCGTTCTTGGCTGGGGCCGGGTTGTCCTTCGGCGTCAGGGCGCTAGCATTTGGACGTCGCCGCAGTGGTGACCCGATGGGGCTATAGCTCAGTTGGAAGAGTGCCTGGATCGCACCCAGGAGGTCGCCGGTTCGAGCCCGGCTAGCTCCACTCAAGAGGCCCGGGCGCGGGTTCACTCGGTCCGCCGGTGCACCGTCCGCGCGTCGGCCTGGTCGCGGGGCTGAATTACCAACTGGTCGATGTTCACGTGGCTCGGACGGCTACAGACCCACGCGACGCAGTCGGCGATGTCCTCCGCCGTCAGCGCCTCGACCCCTGCGTACACGGCGTCGGCCCTCGAGCGATCGCCTCGAAAGCGGACCTCGCTGAAATCCGTCTTAACCATGCCGGGGGCGATCTCGGTGACTCGCACCGGCTGGCCCACCAGCTCCAAGCGCAACACGTCGCGCAGGGCATGTACCGCGAACTTCGCAGCGTTGTAGCCGCCCCCTCCGGGGTAGGGCTGATGGCCGGCAATGGACCCCATGAAGACGATCTGTCCGTCGCCCGAGTCGATCAGCTCAGGCAGAAGGCGCTGAACCATGCGCAGGCTGCCGATCACGTTGACCTCCCACATCTCCTGCCAGTCCCGCTCATCGGCATTGGCCACCGCGTCGAGGCCTAAGGCTCCCCCGGCGCAGAGCACCAGCAGCGAGCACCGCGGCACCGCCGAGCAGAAGCCATCGACAGAGGCCGTGTCGGTTACGTCGAGCGGCACTGCTTTGGCGCCGCTCTGGCTTGCGACGCTCTGCAGACGATCGAGGCGGCGCGCGCCGATGGTGAGGTCCCAGCTGTCGCGAGCGAGACGGAGGGCGCAGGCCGCGCCGATGCCAGAGCTGGCGCCGGTGATGACGGCGTGACGAGTCACGTGCGCTGTGGACATGAGCTGCATTTCTAGCGGTTGCGTCGCGCCGGGCGCTATACCCGCCGGTGCTAGATGGCCGCCGCCCCTCCCCGCGGTCTCGTCGCTGCTGGAACGTTGGACGGTGCTTGGAGGACGCGGGCGCTGGTGGGCGACAGGTGGGTGACCGCTACATACCGTTTGCGAGGCGCTCCCAGTAGTTGACCCACTCGCGTTCGTGGCCGATGCCCGCCTCGAGCGTGAGCGCGGGTCCGCGTGGGCCACGGCCGTCATCTTCGGCCCGCTGGGCCTCGTAGCGGGAGAGCTTTTCGCGGTGGGCGTCGAGCTGGTTGACGGCGATCCGCGCCGGGTCTGCGCCGAAGAAGACCTTCAACAACGCGAGGTCGCGTAGCTCCGGAAGCGCGGCCGTGGGCTCGTCGCACCATTGACTCAGCGCGCGCGACCCGCCCTCGGTCAATGTGTAGATCCGCCGTCGTCGCCCGCCGGACTCTCGGCGCTCGTCAAGGTAGCCCGCGCCCGCGAGGCGCTGCGCCTCGGCGTAGATCGCGGAGTGTGGGACCGACCAGAAGTTGCCAACCGATGCGGCCACCATCGCCTTGAGGTCGTACGGGGTTGCTTCGCCGGCGCGCTCGATGAGGCCGAGCACGATGACCGAAGTGGGCGTAAGGGCAGTCGCTAGGATATGATCCATAATGTATGATACATTTCAGACTATCAGGAGACTAGGCACGCTGTGAGTATCCCTTCGGCGCTCGACTCTGGCGCAGTGCTCGTCTGTGACCGCGAGCGCGAGCAGCACGTCGACCTGCTGGGCCGCCACGCCGGCTTGGGGCGTCTGACCGTGGACGAGCTCGAGCAGCGCGTCGAGCGCGCCTATGGTGCGCGTACGCGCGACCAGCTCGACGCCGTGCTGGCCGAGCTGCCAGCGCTCGCTCAGCCGGGCGCTGAGTCGTGGGAGGCCGCGGCTAAGAAGCGACGCGGAATCCGCGCCGCCGACCTCGCGCCGTATCTCGGCGGAAGTCTCTCGATGATCGCTGCTTGGGCGCTGACCGGGGCGGATTACTTCTGGCCGATCTGGCCGATGCTCGGATGGGGGGTCGGCATCGCCTCACACGCGCTGCGGGCCCAGCTCGGACGGCCAGGGTGCCGCGCCGCGACCCGGACCGGCGCCCGCGAGCCGTTGGCATGACGCGCACGGGGTACCGGCTCGTCGTCGCGGCGGTCGCGCTCAGCCTTTCCCATCATCTCGACCACGTGTTGCGCGGCGGCACGGCCATGGGCTGGCCGTTGACGGGCACCGTCAACGCGTTCACTTACAGCCTCGCCGTCTACCCGATCATCGCGACGCTGGCCTTCCTGTCATGGCGCGCCCGGACCGGGCCCCAAACGTGGATGCTGCTGTCCTCGGGCGGCGCGCTGCTCGTCCTCGCGTTGCACCTGGGACCCGCTGCCGGCGACTCCGTCGGTGACATCCCCGACGGATACTCGTCCCCCCTCGCCGGGATCGTCGCGGTAGCGGCGCTCGTCGCGCTCGTCGCGGTGCTCACATTCACGGCTGTCTACGAGGCCCGCCTCGCCAGCCGCGAGAGGCTGCGTTCCCGCGCTGCGACACGGCACCGTCGCAGAGTGCTCGCCGGCGTGGCGCTCGCCTCGGCTTTCGCGCTGGGCGCGAACGCCGTCGACGCCGACCGCCAGACCAGGCCGGTGCAGATCACCACCGCCGGGGCGCAGCTCGTCGAGCTCCCCGGTGGCGATCTGCAGGTGACTGACGACGGTCCCCGTCGCCGAGGCCGCGCCGCCGCGCCGATCGTGCTCGTGCATTGCTACACCTGCTCCCTGCGCTGGTGGGACCGGGTCGTCCCGCTGCTCCGCGAACGGCATCGGATTATCCGGATCGACCTGCTGGGGTCCGGGGGCTCGGAGAAGCCACGCTCGAGCTACTCGGTGCCCGAGCAAGCGCGGCTGCTCGTAGGCGTTCTCGACCGGCTCGGCGTCCAGCGCCCGATCGTCGTCGGCCACTCGTCGGGGTTCGACGTCGCGGTCGCCCTCGCCGAACGGACACCCGAACGCCTCAGCGGTCTGGTGAACGTCGGCGAGGCACCCGACAACCGCCTGCTGGCCCTGCCCACCATCGCGAAGATCAGCTACCTGCCGGTGGTTGGGGAGGCTCTCGGCCGGATCGTCCCTGGGCCGGCGATCAAGGACGGGGTTGCACGCACTCCCAGGTTCGAGACCTAGACTGACGTGGCGGGATTCGCAAAGCTGCAAGCCCCGTACGCTTTCACCGAGGACCATGCCCTCGCGCCCGACAACCGCTCGCATCCTCTTCGACGAGTCCCATAGCGAGGCGTGGACCGTACGCCCGGAAGTGGCGCAGGCGATGCAACCCTCCCACCCGGCCGACTCGTCCTATGCCTTGGCAGCCCGCGCGCTGGCAGAGCGCGACCTCGCGCTCGTGGTCAACGCAGACGCCGCGCTCGACGCGCAGACGCTCGCCGCTGCCGACGTTCTCGTTCTCGCCCACCCGTCCGAGCCGACGTGGGAGCGGACGATTCCGGGCGCCGGCTCGCCCATGCTCTCGGCGACGGAGCTCGATGCGATCGAAGCGTTCGTGCGTGCGGGTGGTGGGCTGATCGTCCTCGGCGAGAGCGAGCAGGAGAAGTACGGCAACAATCTCAACGAGCTCGTTGGCCGCTTTGGGATACAGATCGCCAACGACACGGTCTCCGACTACGAGCTCGCGCATCACGAGTCTTCCCCGCACTGGGTACTCGGGACGCTCGAGCACCCTAGAGGCGGCGTCGACCTGCTTGCCCGCGTCGATCGGGCCTGCTTCTACCGCGCCGCGACACTGCTCCTCGACGGCGACGCCCAGCCCCTCGCGTCGACGTCAGCAACCGCCTCCACCCCGCACGCTCCCCTGGCCGCGAGTGTCGAGATCGACGCCGGCCGTGTCGTGGTCGTCGGCGACTCGGACCTCTTCGGCGACGATTGCATCGGTGAGCTTGATCACGAGGACCTGTGGCTGAACATCGTGCTTTGGTCCGCGCGCGCCGCGTTCGAGCGCCCCGTTGAAGAGCTGCCCCCGGCGGCCGCGTCGAGTCCACACTGGTCCACGCTCAAGGCCGAGGTCGACGCGCTACGCCTACTCCAGCGGTCCGATGGCTCGATCGATCCCGGCCGCCAGGACCGCTCCGAGCTTGACGGACGGGTCGACCGAGTCGCCGCCGCGGTGGAGGGTCTGATGCCGTTCTTCGCCCATCAGGCTGACTACCTCGAGGCCGCGGTGTCCGACCTGCGTTCGTGGGCGCGCGGCGGCTACGGCGTGCCGGACTTCACCAACGCGCTCGAGCGCTTTCGTCCCGATCGCCAGCGCAAGGACGGCATCCACCACCTCGTGCTGTTCCCGATGTACAAGCAGAACGGCTCTCCAAACAAGGTCTTCGAAGCGCTGATCGTCGGCGTCCCGTGGCCCGACTGGCTCGACGAGCTAGAGCGGACCCGCTACGACAACCCGAAGTTCGTGCCGGTCACCCTCGTTGGCCACACCGCCGGCTACGACGGCGACTGTGCCGTCCTGTTCCCCGAGACCGTCACCGTCGCCGGCGACCCCGCCAACCACTTCGGCGCGATCTTCTGCGATCGCGAGGCGGAGCGTTTTCGAGTCAGCTCGACGCGCGCGGCAGAGTTGCTCGGCCTTGCGTTGCCGCCGGACGCCGCGGCGCTGCTGGCCAGCGAGCAGCTCTCACGCGACGCCTACGAGCTGTGGGACCTGATCCACGACCGGGCACACAGCCACGGCGACCTGCCGTTCGACCCGTTCATGATTCGGCAGCGGATGCCGTACTGGATGTACTCGCTCGAGGAGCTACGGTGTGATCTGACGGCCTTCTCGGAGGCGGTCAAGCTCCAGCGCGAGGGCATGCACTTCGCCCGTCATGTCCAGTACGCGATCTTGTTCGACCGTCTGTTCCGCTTTCCGGTCACCGGCGCACGCGTGCGCAACTACGACGGACTCGGCGGCCAGCTCCTGTTCGGCTATCTCCACGCCACCGAGCGCCTGCAGTGGACCGACAACCGACTCGCGATCGACTGGAGTGCCGTCGCCGATGGCGTGCTCGAGCTGCGCGAGCGGGTCGAGGCGCTCTACCGCACCGGGATTCGACGGACCAAGGTCGCCCACTGGGCAGCCGCCCACGATCTCGTCTCCGAGTTCGTGCCGCCCGCGGCCGGCACGCGCTGGGCGGCGGGGGTGCGTGACTTCGACGACGTCGATGACCCGCGCCCGTTCATCGATGAGGTCCTGGATGATGAGTTCCCCTTATCACTGTTCTACGTGTCCCTGCAACAGAGACTCGCGGCCCCCCCGCAGTCGGTCGCGGCGTGAACGGTGCTCTCGACGGCCGGGTAGTCGCGATACCGGGGGCGGCGGGCTCGCTCGGGCCCCACGTCGCCCGGGCGCTAGCCGCCGAGGGCGCCATCCTCGCGTTCGGCGGGCGCGACGCCAAGTCGCTCGACGCCCTCGCCACCAAGCTCGGGCTGGAGGACGAGCGTCTTCACGTGCAGGGGGTCGACCTGCTCGACCCGGCCGCGACCGACGCCTGGGCGGCCGCGGTCAACGAACGCTTCGGCTGCGTCGACGGCGTCGCCCACCTCGTCGGTGGCTGGCGGGGCGGGACCCCGCTCGCCTTCTCCCCGCCCCAGGACTGGGCGTTTCTAGAGGCGCTGCTGGTGCGCACGACCCAGCACGTCTCGCGGGCCTTCCACGCCGCCCTGCTCGAGTCCGGCCGTGGTCGTTTCGTGCTCGTGTCTGCCAAGCAGGCGGTGGCGCCGAGCGATGCCAACGCCGCCTACGCGGCCGCCAAGGCGGCCGCCGAGGCGTGGACCTGGGCGCTCGCGGACGGCTTCGCCGCCGCGAAGGCGGGTGCCACTGCGAACGTCGTCGCCGTCAACGCGCTCGTCACGCCCGAGATGCGCGCAGCGGCGCCGCAGAAGGCGTTTCTCTCGTTCACGGACGTCGCCGACGTCGCGGCGGCGATCGCCTTCATCTGCTCGGATGCCGCCGCGAAGATGAACGGCCAGCGTCTCGTGTTGCACGGTTAGATGCGCGGGTTTGCCAGTGACAACTTTGCGCCCGTCCACCCTGCGGTGCTCGGCGCGATCGCGGCGGCGAACGACGATCACGCGCCCGCCTACGGCGCCGACCCGTGGACAGAGCGAGTCGAGCGCCGGCTTGCGGAGCACTTCGGCAACGAGGCGCGCAGTCTGCTGGTCTTCAACGGGACCGGGGCCAACGTGCTGGCGATCCGCGCCGCCTGCCGGGTCGCCGGGGCCGTCATCTGCACCGAGATGGCGCACGTCAACGTCGACGAGGGCGGTGCGCCCGAACGGATCGCAGGCGTGAAGCTGTTCGCCGCGCCGAGCGCTGATGGCAAGCTCAGCACCGCTGACGTCGCGCGGCTCTCGAGCCGGATCGGCGATGACCACCAGGCCCAGCCGGGTCTGGTCACGATCAGCCAGAGCACCGAGCTCGGCACGCTCTACGAGCCCGCGGAGATCGCGGCGCTGGCAGACGCCGCCCACGAGCGCGGACTGCTGCTTCACCTCGACGGCGCGCGCATCTGCCACGCGGCCGCCGCGTTGGACGTGCCGTTTGCGGCGCTGAGCACCGACGTGGGCGTCGACCTCGTCTCCTTCGGCGGCACGAAGGTCGGCCTGCTCGGCGCCGAGGCCGTGATCGTTCTGCGACCTGAGCTGGCCGAAGGCCTGCGGTACCTGCGCAAGCAGTCGCTCCAGCTCGCGTCGAAGGGCCGTTTCCTGGCGGTCCAGTTCGAGGCTCTGCTCGAGGGCGACCTCTGGCGCGAGCTGGCCGGACATTCCAACGCGATGGCGCGACGGTTGGAGGCCGCCGTCCGCGACCTGCCGGTTGTCGAGATCACGCAACGCGTTCAGGCCAACGCGGTCTTCGCCGTGTTGCCATCTGCCGTGACCTCTGACCTGCAGCGCGAGTGGCCGTTCTACGTGTGGGATCCGGCGACCGGCGAGGTCCGCTGGATGTGCTCCTGGGACACCACCCCTGAGGATGTCGACGCCTTCGTTGCCGCGCTGCGTACCGCTCTCGCCTAGAGGCACCGCGCGACTTACGCCCGTGGCGCGGCTGGCGCTCGGCCCACGCGCGAGCGCTAGCCCGGCCCGGGGAGGCGACGCCCTCGTCGCAGCGCCCGCGCCGCGCGCCCGGTCGGCTCTCGCCCCAGCATGCCACTGATCCACCACGCGATCTCGACGAGCGCGTCCAGGTCGACGCCGGTATGGATCCCGAGCCCGTCGAGCATGTAGACGAGGTCCTCGCTGGCAAGGTTGCCGGTTGCACTGTGAGCGAAGGGGCAGCCGCCGAGGCCCCCGACCGAGCTGTCGATCGTCGTCACTCCTAGCTCGAGCGCTACGAACACGTTCGCCAACGCCTGACCGTAGGTGTCGTGGAAGTGCGCCGCGAGCGAGTCAACGGGCACCTCGCCGGCCACCAGGGCGCCGAGCACCCGTCGCACGTCGGCCGGCGTGGCGACGCCGATCGTGTCGCCAAGGGAGAGCTCGTCGACGCCAAGGGCATGCATGTCGCGCGCCACCTCGACGACGCGCTCGGTCGCCACCTCGCCCTCCCACGGGTCGCCGAAGACCATCGAGAGGTAGCCGCGCACGCGCGCGTCGGCGTTGCGCGCCCGCTCGACCACCGGCGCGAACATCGTGAGCGACTCCGCGACCGAACGGTTCAGGTTCCGTTGCGAGAAGGTCTCAGTGATCGACGCGAAGATCGCGACCTCCTCGACGCCCGCCGCGAGCGCCCGGTCGAGGCCCGTCGCGTTAGGGACGAGCACCGGGTAGCGGACGCCGTCGCGGCGGCGTAGACCGGCCATGACCTCCTGCGCGTCGGAGAGCTGGGGCACCCAGCCGGGGTGGACGAAGCTCGTCGCCTCTACCGCCGACATCCCGGCCGCAGTGAGCCGCTCGACGAGCTCGATCTTGACCTCGGTCGGGATCGGCTTGGCTTCGTCCTGAAGGCCGTCGCGGGGGCCGACCTCGTAGACGGTAACGCCGCGCATCGCCCCACCCTACGGGAGCCGCCCGCCCGGTCAGCGAGGCGGGGGCAGTCGCGCGCGCGCGACGCTAGCCGCCTTGTGATCACCCCGACCGTGGGAGCTCAGCATGCGCGATACGGTGCGCGCGGTCTACTTCGGCGAGAAGGTCGTGCGCCTCGTCTGCAGTGCCGCTACCAGATCGATTCTCGGTTCCGGGCCTTTAGTACGCAGCACGGTGCCCGCCGACCGGCTGTTCGAGTGGAGCCGCAAGGACGGACGGGAGCCGATGTGCGAGCTCGTCCCCGCTTCAGCCGGGACCCGGCCGACGTAAGAGAAGGTCTGGACGAGCGCCCGCCGGTTCCCCTAGGCTTGTCGCCGATGGGCGTTCTCGACGACGCGATTCGCCAGCACATCGAGCTCAAGCGCCAGCACGGGGCGAGCCCCGAGGAGCTCGAACGCGAGAAGCAGGAAGCGCTCGGACCGGCGCGTCGTGAGGCGTCCGCCGAGCCGGGACAAGAGCCCGAGACCGCTGAGCCCGCCGCCCCGCCGGTTGGGCACGACGCCGCGCAGCCGCGGGTGGTCGAGGACGACACCTTCGGTGACGCGCCGCCGCGCGGCTTCATTGCGCCGGAGGACGAGCCGTTCGCCGATGCGCCCCTGCCGGCCAGCGACGATGATGCGCAGCCCTCCGAGGAAGCGGAGGAAGACGTGCTGGAGGAGACGCCGGCCTTTCTCCAGGAGACACCGGAGCACGACAGGCTCTGGTTCGAGCAGAAGCCGCCGCGCGACTTCGATTTCGACTAGCGGCACCCGTGACGCCGCTCTGGACGCGTGTCCTAGCTGAGCAGGCGCTTTGCGAAGCGGGGAAGAGGCACGGCCGAAAGAGCCGGTACGACGGAACGCAGGGTTCCGTCGACATGAAGCGGCCCGGGACGCCGCTTTGTACAGAGACGGGGGTCGCCGGGGCGGGCGGCCCCCGTCTCGCTTTCTCGGCACACCGCCATCAGCCCGCTTGCTCCGATGCTCGCGTCCGACGCGTGGCTAACGACAGATGCCTGATGGGGCGCTCTCGTCACGTTCTGATGGAGCCAGCCGGGCTCGAACCGGCGACCTTTCGGATGCAAACCGAACGCTCTTCCAACTGAGCTATGGCCCCGCGCCTCGCATAGTGGCAGGCCGCAACCGGCCACGCCGATCTGCCCGTGACCAGCGCAGGACCTCACTCCACAGCGCTTGCGGCCCATTACCTCCGCGGTCGGGCTGTTAGGACGTCGGTTGACCCGGTCCACTCTGATTCAACGCGCTTGGAACGCAAGGTCGAGCAGCTTCGCCGACTGCCTGCCTGGGTCAGGCGAGTCGAGCACGACTACTCCGAGCTGTCTTCCGTTGCGGCGGGCGACGCCGACGAAACAGCGGCCGGCGTCGTCGGTGTAGCCGGTCTTCAGCCCGATCGCTCCGGGGTATCGCAAGCGGATCAGCGGGTTGTGCCCGGCGAGGTAGAGCTTGCCGCCCTCGATCGGGAAGCGGAACGAAACCGAGGAACGTCGCGCGATCTGCGCGATCCGCTTGTTGCGCATCGCAAGACGGGTCATCACGGCCAGGTCCGCCGCGCAGGAGCGGTTGCCCCTCTCGAGTCCGTGCGCGGAGGCGAAGCTGGTGCAGGTCAGCCCCCAGAGGTGGGCCTGCTCGTTCATCAGTCCGACGAAGCGCCGCTGGCTGCCAGACGTGTGGATCGCGAGGGCGATCGCCGCGTCGTTGGCCGACACGATCATCAGTCCATTGAGCAGCGCCTCGAGCCGCACTCGCTTGCCCTTGGGCAGCAGTCCCACCCCCGTGCCCGAGTACCTGAGCGCCTGTGCGGTGATCCGAACGGGCTCCTTTGGTCGCGACTGGCGGGCGACGAGCAGCGCGGTCATGATCTTCGTCAGGCTTGCCATCGGCAGCACCCGCAGCGGATGGGAGCGGTAGAGGACCTCCCCGCTGTCGACGTCGAAGACGAGCGTCGCACTCGGTGGCTTCCTGAACCTCGCGCGAAACGCGTCGACGCCGGTGAGGCGCACGGGTGCCGGCGAGCGAGGAGCGAGTGAGCCGCCCGCCGCGGGCGCCGGTGCGGTCGGTGTGTCCGGGGACGGCCGGGCGGCGGCACGCTCACGGGGGCCCTCGTGTACATAGGCGAGGTAGACGGCACCCGAAACCGCGAGGATCGCGAGCAGCATCAGCCCGGTGGCGAGTCGACGGGCCGCCCCGCGCCGCCGCCGCCCGCCCTGGAGCGGGCTGCGGTGCTCGGGCGCCCTCACTGACGCGGCGGGTTTGTGAGCGCCCCCAATGCGCCGACCAGAAACAGCGCCAGGATCACAAGCGACACGCCGACGATCGGCGAGAAGCCGTCCTTGAGCATCACCGAGATCGTTAGGAACGCGAGCAGGACAGTCAAACCGACGGTTGCGACAAGGGCTACGTGATGGGCGGTCATCAGTACACCGGGGGACGGTGCGCGCGCTCGTAGTCCTCGTGCACACGGTCCGCGAACGCTTTGATCACGATCAAGCCGAACAGGAAACCGCCGATGTGCGCCCAGTAGGCCACGCCCCCTCCCCCCACGGGCTGGGCGAGGTCGGCGGCTCCGTTGAACGCCTGCAGCACGAACCAGGCGCCCAGCACGAGCAGCGCGGGAAGCTCGATCACCGTGAAGAAGATGACGATAAAGATCAGCGTCACCACTCGGGCGCGCGGATAGAGCAGGGCATAGCCACCTAAGACGGCTGCCACCGCCCCACTGGCTCCGATCGTAGGTATGACCGCGTCGACTTCGATAGCGGTCTGGGCGAGCAGCGCCGCGAGCCCGCCGAGCAGGTAGAAGGCGACGAACTTCGCCCGCCCCATCGAATCCTCGATGTTGTTTCCGAAGATCCAAAGGAACAGCATGTTCCCGGCGATATGCAGCAGCCCACCGTGCATGAACATCGAGGTCAGGAGGGTGAGCCAGAGCGAAGGCTGATCCCCCGCATCCCCTGCGACCCCGGGCTGGCCCTCACAGATCAGCCGGCCGGAGCTGCGCGCCGCCGCGGAGGCGCGCAGCTGGGTCGCTGTCCCGGCTGACCCCGGACCACCCTGCTCACACGACTTCCCCGGGTGGCCAATCTCGTACGGGATCGCCCCGTACTCGACGACCTTGCGTTCGAAGTCGGCCCGGTCGCCGAAGTACGCGCCTTGGAAGCCGAAGAACATGACGACGTTGACCGCGATCAGGGCTACCGTGACGATCGGGAACCGGCGCGTCGGGATGTCGTCCTTGAGCGGGAACATGCGTCACCGCACGGCCGGCTCGGAGCTGCCGCGCAAAGCCGCGGCCGCCGGCGTCACCGACTTGCGGCTTGGGCGGCCCGGCGGTTGCCGGTGGCCTGGTCGAAGGTCTCGTCGGCCTGGTAGCTGGAGCGCACCAGTGGGCCGGCGGCGACCGCGTCGAAGCCCATCCTGTATGCCTCGCGCTCGAGCTCCGCGAACTCGTCGGGATGCCAGTAGCGAACGACCGGCAGGTGGTTGCGGGTCGGGCGCAGGTACTGGCCGACGGTCAGCACCTGGACGCCGTGGTCGCGCAGCTGGCCGAAGGTGTCAAGCAGCTCCTCCTTGCTCTCGCCGAGGCCGGTCATCAGTCCAGACTTCGTGACGACCTCGTCACCGCCCAGCTCCTTGGCGTTGCGCAGCACGCGGCAGGAGCGCGGGAACTGCGAGCCACGGCGGGCGTAGGGGTACAGCCGTGGCACCGTCTCTACGTTGTGGTTGAAGACGTCGGGTCGCTCGGCGATCACGCGCGAGAGCGGCATCTCCTCGCCGCGGAAGTCCGGGGTCAGCAGCTCGATCCGGGTACCGGGCGACATCCGGCGGATCGAGCGCACCACGCCGACGAAGGCGCTCGCGCCGAGGTCGGGCAGGTCGTCGCGGTCGACGCTGGTGATGACCGCGTAGCTGAGGTCCATCTTCTTCACCGACTGGGCGACGCGTGCCGGCTCCAACGGATCGTTGTGCGTCGGCTTGCCGGTCTTGACGTTGCAGAACCCGCAGCGGCGGGTGCAGGTGTCGCCGAGGATCATGAAGGTTGCGGTGCCGCGCTCCCAGCACTCACCGATGTTCGGACAGGCTGCCTCGGCGCAGACGGTGTTCAGCTGGGCGTTCTCGACGTTCTTGCGTACCTCGCGGTACTTGGGGCTGCCGGGCGCCGTCACCTTGAACCAGGGCGGCTTGCGGGCGCCGAAGTCCAGCGTCTCGCTTCCGAGCTCGATCACACGGGCGCCGCCGGGGTGGGCGCGCGACCGCGTGCGATGCTCGCGTGAAGGTGTGGTCGTGGCGGGCCGTGCCTTCGAGGTCGTGGTCCGCTGCTCGCCCGATCGCTGACCGGACCGCGCTCCGCCCTCGACAAGATCGGGGAAGGTGGTGGGCGTCGTCTCGCTCATGCTCACACCGATGCTAACGGCGCCGCGACTTCGGCCAGCCGCTGCTCGGAGACGAGCCGCGGGCGTTGCCCCATCGCCTCGGCGAACCGCCCCGCCACGCGCTCGGTGAAAGACGTCATCGCGTCGCTGCGGCCCGTCTCGAGCGACAGGGACGTGACCCGTGCGTCCGGGGTCCCACACGGCACGACCCAACCGAACGGATCGAGGTCGTTGTCGACGTTGATCGCGAAGCCGTGCGTAGTGACGCCACGCGAGACGTGTATTCCGATCGACCCGATCTTGGCGTCCCCGGCCCACACGCCCGTCAGGCCCTCGTGGACCGCCCCCTCCACACCCTCGTCGGCGAGCGCGGCTACCAAGATCTGCTCCAGCCGCCCCACGTAGGTGCGGACGTCCAGCTCGAGGCCCGGACCCGTAGAGCGCGAGCTGCGCGACAGCTTGACGATCGGGTATCCGACCAGCTGGCCCGGACCGTGATAGGTCACCTGACCGCCGCGGTCTGCCTCGGCGATCTCGATCCCCTTCGCGGCATACCACTCCTCCCCCATCAGCAGCTCACGCTCGTCGGTACGCCGGCCTTTCGTGTAGACCGACGGGTGCTCGAGCAGCAGCAAGACGTCCGGAAGAGCGTCGGTCTGGCGCGCGTCGCGCAAGCGCGCCTGGAGTTCGGTCGCCTCGTGGTAGGCGACCTCGCCCAGCTTCGCGACCCACAGCTCGCGCGGGTCGCTAGCCACGCCAGCCTTCGAGCCCGGCACGCAACGCGGCGAGGAACTGCGCCGCGCGCACGCCATCGATCGCGCGGTGATCCCAGGACAGGCACAGGTAGCTCATCGGCCTGATCGCGATCGAGTCGTTGCCGTCGGCGTCGGTCACCACCACCGGCCGCTTCGCGACCGCCTCGAGATCGAGGATGCCGACCTGGGGCTGGTTGATGATCGGCGTCGAGATCAGCGTCCCGAAAGGGCCCGGGTTGGTGATCGTGAACGTGCCACCCTGCGTCTCGCCCGGCTCGAGGCGCTTGCTGCGCGCCCGCTCGGCGACGTCGGCGATTCGCGCCGCGATGCCCTCGTGCGAGAGCTCGTGAGCGTTGCGGATCACCGGAACCACGAGACCGGCGTCGCCGAGGGAGACGGCGATGCCGAGGTGGACCTCCTCGTGCGGGGTTATCCGGTCGCCTTCGATGGTCGCGTTGAGCTGCGGGTTCTCGCGCAGGGCGCCAACCGTCGCGCGGGCAACGAACGCGAGGTAGGACAGCTTCTTGGGCCCGCCCTTGCGCGCCCGCTCGACGGCCGCCATGTCGGCTTCCGTGACGGTTGTGCAATGCGCGGCGGTCTGTACCGAGCGCACCATGTGCTCGGCGATCCGCTTGCGCATCACCGACATCTCCCCGCCCCCGGGCAGCTTGGCCGCGTCCGCTGAGGTGAGCGGTGGCTCCTCGACGTAGGGCGACTCGATGTGCAGCGCACGTGGAGCGGATGCTCCGGTGCTCCCAGGGGAGGGGGCTGGTGTGCTGCTCGACCCGGCCGACGTCGGCGGCTGCGCTCCTTCCGTCCCCTCGCCTGACTCGATGAAGATGAGCAGGTCCTTCTTGGTCACGCGGCCACGTCGGCCGGTACCGGGTACAGCCCCCAGGTCGACGCTGTGCTCGTCGGCGATGCGCCGCACGACGGGGGAGACCGGCGCTGCGTTGCCACTGTTGGTGCCCCGCGGAGCCTTCGAGCCTGTCGGCTGTGCGGGAGCAGCGCTCTCGGTTGCAGCGGCCGTCGGGACCTTGGGCTCGGCCGCTTGGGAACCGTCGCCGTTGGCTTCCGCGGCGTGCGCCTCGCCGGGCTTCGCTCCGGTGTCGAGCGTCGCCAGCAGCGTTCCGACCTCGACGGTCTCGCCCTCGGCGACGATCAGCTCGGCGACGCGTCCGGCCGCCGGCGATGGGACCTCGGTCTCCACCTTGTCGGTGGAGATATCGAGGATCGGCTCGTCGCGCTCGACCCAGTCGCCGACCTGCTTGCGCCAGGCGGTGATCGTGCCTTCGGCCACCGAGACGCCCATCTGGGGCATGACGACCTCGGTGAGCTCCTGGCTTTCGCCCAGCGAGCCTGTCTGCTCAGTAGGCGAGGAGCTCACGACAGGCCTCCTTCACGCCGTCGACCTGCGGGAGCACGGCGCGCTCCAGCGGAGGGCTGAACGGGATCGGCACATCGGGCGCGGTCACGCGCACGATCGGGCCGTCGAGGTCCTCGAAGGCCTCCTCGCCGATCAGCGCGCAGACCTCCGCACCCACGCCGCACGAGCGCGTGGCCTCGTGCAGCACGACCACCTTGCTCGTCTTGCGCACGCTCTTGAGGATGCCGTCGGTGTCCATCGGGCAGAGCGTGCGCAGGTCGAGCACCTCGACGCTGGCGCCGTCGAGATCCTCGGTCGCCTCGAGTGCGGTATGGACCATCGCGCCGTAGGCGACGACGGTCAGGTCGGTGCCCGCCCGTGCCACGCGCAGCTCACCCAGCGGCGTCTCGTAGCGGCCGGCCCGCACGTCACCCTTGATGCGGCGGTAGAGGTGCTTGTGCTCAAGGTAGATGACCGGATTGGGATCGCGGATCGCGCTCGCCAGCAGGCCCTTTGCGTCTTCGGCCGTCGCCGGCGCGACGACCTTGAGCCCCGGCGCCTGCATGAACCACGCCTCGGGGTTCTGCGAGTGGTAGGGCCCACCCGAGAATCCCCCACCGGAAGGCAGGCGAACGACCATCGGCACCGACACGCCCTGGCGGTAGTTCATCTTCGCCGCGACATTGACCAGCTGGTCGAAGCCACAGGCGATGAAGTCGGCGAACTGCATCTCGCAGACGGGCCGCCACCCCTCGATGGCGGCACCGACGGCGGTGCCGACGATCGCGTTCTCCGCCAACGGGGTGTCCCACACGCGGTCTGAGCCGAACTCCTCGTAGAAGCCGTCGGTGACCTTGAAGGCGCCGCCGAAGGCCCCGATGTCCTCGCCGAGGCAGAAGACGGAGTCGTCGTCGCGCATCTCCTCGCGGAGGCCGTCGGAGATGGCCTCGAGGTAGGTGATCGCGGGCATCAGGGCTCCCGGTCGGTCTGGTTGGCCCAGCGCGACCACGGCGCCTTGCCGTCGCCGAGCTTCGGATCCTCGGTGGCGAACACGCGCTCGGTGGCGGTGGCCGGGTCCGGCATCGGTTGGTCGAGCGCCCAGTCGGTCTCCCTGTCGATCAGCTCCTTGATCTCGGCCTTCAGTGCCTGCACGTCGACGCCCTCGCGCTCCGCGCGGGCCGAGTAGGCGTCGATCGGATCCTTCTTGGACCACTCCTCGATCATCTCCGGCGGCACGTAGTTCATGTCGTCGTGGGCGCCGTGACCGTGCATGCGCATCGTCACCGCCTCGATCAGGGTCGGTCCGCCTCCGGCGCGGGCACGGTCGCACGCCGCGTTCGCGGCTTCGAAGACGGCCTCGACGTCGTTGCCATCGACGCGCACGCCCGGGAAGCCGTAGACGGCGGCGCGCTCGACGGGGTCGACGGCGAACTCCCGCTCGTTTGGGGTCGAGTAGGCAAACTGGTTGTTCTCGAGCACGAACACGATCGGCAGTCTGCGCACGCCGGCGAGGTTCATCGCCTCGTGCCACTGGCCGTTCGCGGTCGAGCCATCACCGAACCAGGTCATCGCCACTCGCGGCTCCGAGCGCATCTGGAACGACAACGCCAGCCCGCAGGCGACGAGCATCATGTCGGGCAGCATCGAGACCATGCCGACGTTCCCGAGCTCGGCCACGCCGAAGTGCATGTTGCCGTCGCGCCCGCCAGTTGGACCGCCGGCTCGGCCCATCATCTGCGCGAGGACCAGGCCGGGCGCCACGCCGCGCAGCAGGTGTGCACCGAGGTCGCGGTGGAGGATGCAGGTGCGGTCCTGGGGCGCGAGCGCGAACGCCGACCCGACCGAAACCGCCTCCTGGCCGCGCCCGTCGTAGAAGCTGCCGGGGATCTTCCCCTGGCGGTAGAGGCTCAGCGCGCGCTCCTCGGTGGAGCGCATCAAGAGCATGTAACGCAGCAGCTCGCCACGGTCGCTCGCCGTTAGCGCGGTCCCTTCGGCTCCGCTGCGCTGCGGATCGAGCGCCGCGGGCTTCGCGGTCGACGTCGCCATTCTTGCTCTCCCTCCGAGGCCGACGCGGGGTCTCCAAGCCGGTCCGTAGCGTTTCCGTTCGCGCACAGCAGGATCTCCGCCGCGCGTGGGATATGAGTCCCAGCGTAACTGGCTGGGCGCTCCGGTCAAGCCGAGGGCCCTTCGAGCGGCGGGCTAGGCTGGGCTTCACGTGGGCAGTGAGGAGCGTTTCTGGACCAGCCGCCTGAAGTGGCGGCTGCGCGGGTCGATGCAGTGGCCGGCGTTTGTCGTTCTGACGTTGCTCGACGGCCTCGTCCTCGACGCACTGCCGCCCGTTGCGACGACCGGTCTGAACTTCATCGAGGGCGTCCTGATAGCGACCTTCGCCAACCTCTTCATCGTCGGCACCGCCGCGCCTTTCCTCGCCCGCCGGCTCGACGCACGCCGCGCGGCCGGCGGCCCCGTCGCGTCCGCAGAGGGCGCCGTGCTAGCCGACCGGCTCGCCACTGCCCTGCTCGCCATCGGTCTCGTCGCGACGCTCGTCTCCGGCCTGGCGAACCGCCCGCTGATCGTCTCAGAGACGCGGGCGACCGAGGACAACGCGCGCCTCGTCCGAGGCTACGTCGCCCACAGCGAGGACTCCGAGCTGCACCGCAACCTCGAGACCGCGAACACGATCCGTCTCGGCGAGGGCTACTTCAGGACCTGCATCGCACGCGACGACCGCAGGCGCTTCACCTGCCTGCTCGTCGATACCCGCGAGGACCCGCCATCCGTTCGGCGCGACCCGAGCGGCGAGTCAAACGCCCGGCTCGCCCCTCGCTAGCTCACGTGCGGGCGATCAGCGCGAGCCCGCCACCCCGTGTGACCTCGTAGAGCCGCACGTCGTTGCGCCCGGGCCTGATCGAGCGCTCGGGCACGTTGATCGCGAAGCTCTCGGGCTCGCGACCCTTCAGGTAGAAGCTGCGCCCTACCGCCTCGATGCGGCCGTTGACGGCGACCGCGAGGTCGCGCTTGGCCTCTCGGCGGCCGCCGCTCAGCGTGCCCGCGATCTGCGTCGGCCGAACGATCGAGTCGGGATTCACCGCGCGCAGGTAGTTGGCGGGGACGATCGTGCCGGAGATCGACGCGCGGCTGACCGTCTGTCCACCGGCCGGCGTGCGTCCGATCAGCTCCCGGTTGGGACCGATGCCGGTGTAGAGAGTGGCCCAGCCGCCGTCGCCGTAGAGCTTGACGCCGCGCCGCAGGAGCGCCGTCCGGCGTCGTTGGAGGGCGCGCTTGGAGATTGTCACGCGGCCGCTGAAGTCGCGCTTGATCATGAAGGCGCTGCGCCGCCGCCGCACGGCGCGCGAGAACGCCGAGCGCCCGTCGGTCCGAAAGCCGACGCGGATGTTCAGCAAGTCGGCGATGGTCGGGAGCATGTCGACCGTTCTGACGTAGGAGTCGACGAGGCGTCCCCTGCGCTGGCCCGGCGCCTTGACGAACAGCGGCACCGGTGCGACCTCGTCGACGTTGCGCTGGGTTGCGATACGACGGTTGTCGACGGCGACCCCAGACGAGATGCCGTGATCGGCGACGACCGCCACGAGCGATTTGTCGAGGATGCCCTGTCGGTCCATGCGCGCGAACAAGCGGCCGAGCTCGCGGTCGGCAAAGCCGAGCTGGAGGCGGATGCGCTGCTGGTTGTGCTGGGTCAGGTAGGGGTTGTAGAAGCCGGGCACGCTCGCCATTCCGGGCAGCGCGTCGCGGAATCCCCGCCGCGACTGCTTGCCCGAGGGGAGGAACAGGAACGGGCCGTGGGGCAGCAGCACGTGCTTGAAGTAGAAGGTCGCGGGTCCTGGCCGTACTTGCGAGAAGAAGCTCTGCAGGCGCTCGCGCCTGCCCTCTTGGAGGAAGGGCAGGATCGCGGGGCGGCGAGGCCTCGACCCGGGGCAGTAGCGTGGCGGGCAGATGGCGGTGGCCTCCTCGGAGGCCACGATCCGGTACCCGCGGGAACCGAAGAGGTCATAGACCGATCGCGGGTGG
>Ga0136615_10000299_pt1 | contig 22061 bp, 18 predicted proteins | sample AntDrymUQ2882206_2_FD_106647 | JGI IMG/M metagenome (GOLD analysis project Ga0136615, IMG submission 106647) | Polar desert sand microbial communities from Dry Valleys, Antarctica - metaG UQ288 (22.06) | ecosystem: Environmental > Terrestrial > Soil > Desert | place: Antarctica: Dry Valley... | reverse complement strand
TGGCATAGAAGGGATCGTCGGGAGGGGTACTGATCAGGATGTTCGCCCGCAGGCCCTGCGCGCCCGCTCCGACAAGAACGGTGAGCAGCAGGGCGGCAAAGGCCCGACTGGCCGCGTACGGATCGGCGCTCAGCCGACGGGCGGCGATCAGCACGGCGGCCCTCCGGGTGCGAGGGGCGACCAGGCCGCCGATGGTCGCGGCCAGCGCAGCATTGCCCAGGACGAGCCCCGCCGAGGCGATCAGGAGCAGAGCGAAGGCGACAAGCGCCAGTGCGGAGGATCTGCCCGGGTCGAAGTCGAGGGTCCGTACGACGGTTGTTACCAGCGCCAGCGCGCCCACTCCGGCCCCGAACAGGATCGCCGGGAGCAGTCGTGGTGGCCGCGACCTCCGGTGCCGGGTCACGCCGAACGGGCTGATCGTGACCCGACGCAGCGCCAGTCGGGTGAAGCCCGCGGCCGCCAGCGGGATCACGAGTACGAGCGCCGCAACCGTCCACGGTGGAGGAAGGACATCAGTGGGGAGCGCGAGCACTGGGCCGGTGACCGGCTGATACTCGACGCCGGCTAAGACTCCAGCCTCGCCCACGCGAATTTCGGTGATGGCCGTATAGGTCTCGATGGACGTGGATCCGAGAACGAGCCGCCCGAGAAGGTAGAGCAAGAGTCCGGTGACCGCGCCGATACCGGCGGCGATTCCGATCTCGCCGCAGGCCACCCTGGTGACGTCTCGCGGTGTCCCCCCGGCCAGCCGGATCGCGGCCAGCCGCCGGTCTCGGGCGGGCGCACCGATCCGAGCACACTGTCCGACAAAGGTCAGCACCGGGATGCAGAGCAGGACCAGGGCAGCCACCACACCTTGGTGCAGCCCCGATTCCTCCAGGACTCGGGTGCTATAGGGGCCGTCGTCCGGACCGATGCTGATCACCGTCGCCGCGCTGAGCAACGCCACCGTCCCCACCGCCGACCCGGCCGCGGTGAGGCCGATCCGGAACAGATCCGAACGGCCACCCTTGACCGCCAACCACAGGGCGGTCGACCACGAGAGCTGCCCGCTCACGGGTGGATCCGATGCTGACCGATCGAGGAAGCCGAGTGGTCCACGTTGGCGTCGGCATCCAGCAGACCATCACGGATCACGATCTCCCGGTCGGCGTAGGCAGCAACCTTGGCGTCGTGGGTCACCAACAGGACTGTGGTATCGGCCTCTCGGGCAACCCGGGTGAGTTGTTCCAGGACCTGTTCCCCGGCCAGGCTGTCCAGCGCGCCGGTGGGCTCGTCGGCGAAGAGCACCTCCGGCTCGGTGACCATGGCTCGGGCGACGGCCACCCGCTGTGCCTGGCCGCCCGACATCTGCGGCGGACGCTGGTCAGCCAGGTCGGCGACGCCGAATCTGTCCAGCCACAAGCGGGCCGCGGTCATCGCCTCGCGGCGCCGTACGCCGGACAGCAGCAACGGCAGCGCGACGTTCTCCTGGGCCGTCAACTCCGGGACGACCTGGCCGAACTGGAACAGCACCCCGAACTCCCGACGGCGAAGGCGCGAGCGCGTCGCCTCGTTCTCGGTGTCGATCCGGCGGTCGCCGAAGCGGACCTCGCCGGCATCGGGACGAAGGATGCCGGCCAGGCAGAGCAACAGGGTGGACTTCCCCGACCCGGAGGGACCGGTGATCGCCAGGACATCGCCCCGGGCCGCGCTCAACGACACACCGCGCAGGGCGGGTGAGTTGCCGTAGGACTTGACGAGCGCCCGCCCCGAGAGCACCGCACCCGTGACCGGCTCGGCAGGTTGTCGTGATGTCGTGGTCGTCATGGACGAATCTCCTTGGCCAGCTGGGTGATGCGTTGCAGGGTGGTGTCGATCCAGCGCAGGTCCGCGTCCAGATGGTTGAGCGCGTAGTCGGCGGCGAGAACTCGGAGCAGATCCGCGTCCGGAGCGGACTTGACTCTGGTGTGCTCCCGCATCCGGGCTAGGTGTGCTTCGCGCTGGCGGCGCAGGAAATCCGCGGCCGTGCTCTCACCGGCGATCAACAAGGCGAGCGTGACCTTCATCGACAGCAGACTCCCGACGTACTCCGACGGCGCTTCGACGTCGGAGAACCAGCGCTCAAGTTCCGTCCGGCCGTGCCCGGTCACCGCGAAGACCGTGCGGTCTGGCCCGCCGACGCGCTCGGTGGCTCCTGCGGCGACCAAGCCGTCCCGGAGCAGTCTCTCCAGCGTCGCGTAGATCTGCGCCGCCGCGAGCGGCTTCGCGGCCGGGAAGCGCCGCTGGTACTGCCGTCTCAGGTCATAGCCATGCCGCTCACCGTCCGCGAGCAGGCCGAGCAAGGCGTGACCAACGGACATGCCCAGACTATGCACTAAGTTACTAGTTTCGGCTAGACGGCTCGCCGAATTCCCCTCCGGGCCTGGATCGCGGCGCCGACCAGTGTCTCGAACAGCGGTGCGGTGGTAGGCACCCTGCCGTGGAGTGTGCCTGTCTGACGCGCGGTAGGCGGCACCCTGCCTGCTCTGCTCGGGCACAGTCGCGGCGTCGAGGACTCGACTGAACCATGTGCAGCTGATTCGGTGATCATCCAGCTGTAGGCGGTTCACTCGATCGGCGCCCGGGCGGATCAGAGTGACCGTTATGCGCATAACGGTCAACAGACCGGCCGATTTCCTCGCCGTCGTATGCATAACGGCGATGAGGGAGTAGGGCAGTCAGGGGAGCAGGCTGACGGTGCGAACCAGTCCGTGCGCCGCCGCTGGGAAGTCCTTGGCGAGCAGGCCGGCTGCGGCCAGGACGTATCGCGAGTCGCAGCTGACCTCGGCATCGAGCAGAACACTGCGGGCTCCGCCGCGGCCTGCCAGGACGGTCCCGATCAGGGTGTCCCGCTCGGTTGGACTGGCATGCCGGATGGCTCCACCGGACAGGACGACCGTTCTTGCCGAACGGGCCGAGGCGCCGGCAGCGCCGGTGACTCCGTACGCGGTTTCGGCCCGAACGTGGCGACGCAGGGCGATCATCACCGCAAGCCCCGCTAGCCGAAGCTCGTACGCATGGTCCTCGTCGCGCAACGGCGACTCGGAAATGACGCCACGCGCGGCGACCCAGCCACCCAGCGAATCGCCCTCGGATTCGGTCAACAGGCGCTCCTCGGCGGCGGCCGCAAGCAATGCGTCGGCACTCCAGCGCAGCCCTAGGTCGCCCTCGACCGTGCGGCGATGACTCGGTACGCCGACCGCCTCCCGGCCCAACATGGCCTGCTCGGCATCGGGTGAGAGCACGCAGTAGACATCGGTGGTGGCGCCGCCGACGTCCACGACCACGACGCTTCCTGCGGTCCGGACGTGCGAGGCCGCCACGCCGGCAGCGTTGCGAAGCCCTTCGGCGAGCACGGCCACACCATCGAGCACCGCATCCGGCGTCACCGCGCGGACCAGCCCGGCGAAGCCCGGATCGGCGGACAGGCCCTTGCCGCCGATCACATGGTCGAGAAAGACCCCGCGGATCGCGGCCCTGGCGGGTTCGGGATCGAGCTCACCGATGTCGGGCAGCACATTCGCGGTGGCTACCACAGTCACACCGTGCTGCTCGAGGCACGCGCAGACTTCTTGGCGCACATGGGCATTCCCAGCGACGACCACCGGCACCGCCATCCCAGCCGACGCCAGTGCGGCAGCGTTGTGCAGCAGCACACTCGACTCCCCGCCATCGGTCCCGCCCACCAGCAACACCACGTCCGGCGCCGCCTCGAGAAGCACGACCAGTCCAGCAGCGTCGAGTCGACCGGCCGAGACGTGGACGACCCGGGCACCGGCCGACAGGGCGGCCCGATGCCCGGCCTCCGCACTGATCTCGCGCTCGTATCCGACGACGGCCAGCCGAAGACCGCCGCCGGCGCTGGAACAGACAAGCAGCTGCGGGTCAGCCGCACAGCCGGCCAGCTCCCGCCGTACCGCATCGAGGCCGACCAACACGTCGGACTCGATCGTGGTCGGGTGATCTGCGGTCCCGAGGAGCCTTCCGGAGGAGAGGTCCACGGCGACGGCCTTGGTGTACGTCGAGCCGATGTCCACGCACAGTGCGACCGGCTCAGACACGAGCCAGAACGTACGCGGTGATCCGTACGGACGCGGGCATGCCAGAGTGGGAGCCATTCCCCCGAACTCGACTGTGAGCTGACGCATGAGCATTCTCGGCACCCGCGTGGTCCGTACCGAGGACCCGTTGTTCCTCACCCAGGGGGCGACCTACACCGACGACCTGACCGACGAGCGGCTGAGCGGGGCACTGCACGCCACCTTCGTCCGGTCCCAGGTGGCGCACGGCCGGGTGCTGACGGTCGACACCGCGGAGGCGGCGCGGGCATCCGGTGTCGTCGCCGTGATCACCGCGGCTGATCTGGTCGACCTCGAGCCGCTGCGGGGTTACTCCTTCGTAGCCAAGACGATGGTGCGGCCATGGCTGGCCGGGGAGACGGTGCGGTTCGTCGGCGACCCGGTCGCCGTCGTGCTGACCGAGCAGCGCTACCAGGGCGAGGACGCCGCCGAACTGGTCGCCGTGGACATCGAGCCATATCCCGCGGTGGTCCGGCTGGCCGACTCGGTGCGGGAGGCAACCCTGCTCTTCCCGGACGCCGGCACCAACGTGGCGAAAACGTTCGGTGACCCACGGCCGAAGGACTTCTTCGACGACTGCGAGGTCGTGGTCAGCCAAGCGATCGTCAACCAGCGCGTCGCCCCGGTCCCGCTGGAGACGCGGGCCGCTGCCGCCTACTGGGGAACCGACGGCCGAGTCACGATCTGGTGCTCCAACCAGGGCGCCCAGCAGGTCCGCGATCAGATCACCGAGTGGTTACACCTTGACGACGGCCTGGTGCATGTCATCACCCCAGACGTGGGCGGCGGCTTCGGGGCCAAGATCGGGGCTGACCCCGAGTTCGCTCTGATCGCCTGGCTGGCCAGGCACCAGGGCCGACCGGTCCGCTGGGCGGAGTCCCGGTCGGAGAACCTCGTCGGGATGGTGCACGGCCGTGGCCAGGATCAGACCGTGTCCATCGGCGGTCGCCGCGACGGCACGGTGCAGGCGTACAGCATCGAGATCGTCCAGGACAGCGGCGCGTATCCGTGGTTGGGGACAGCGCTGCCCAGTCTCACCATCCTGATGGCGCCGGGGGTCTATGCCATCGACGAGGTTCATGGCAGCGCCCGCTCGCTGGTCACCAATACGACGCCCACCGGGGCCTACCGCGGCGCCGGCCGCCCGGAGGCGACTGCCGCGATCGAGCGGGCGATGGACCTGTTCGCGGCCGAGATCGGGATGGATCCGGCCGAGGTCCGGCGCCGAAACCTGTTGCCCGCGTTCACCGAGCCGCACAAGACACCGACGGGCGCGACGTACGACAGCGGGAACTACCTCGCCGCTCTGGAAGAGGTTCTGGCCGCGGCGGGGTACGACGACCTGCGGCGCGAGCAGGCGCTGCGCCGCGACCGCGGAGATGTCTATCAACTGGGAGTCGGGATCTCGACGTACGTGGAGATCACCGGCGGGGAGCCGGACGAAGGCGGTGAGGAGCACGCCCAGGTCGAGGTGCACGCCGACGGGCAAGCGACGATCCTGACCGGCGCCTCCCCGCACGGGCAGGGCCACGCAACCGGCTTCGCGATGCTGGCCAGTGCTCAGCTCGGTATCCCGCTGGACAAGATCACTGTGCAGCACGGCGACACCGATCGAATCCCAGAAGGCGGCGGCACGATGGGTTCTCGAAGCCTGCAACAGGGTGGCGCCGCGGTGCATCAGGCCGCCGGCGAGCTGATCGACCTCGCCCGGCAACGGGCGGCCCGGATCCTCGAGGCCAATCCGGACGACCTGATCGTCGACCTACCTCTGGCCGGCCTGTCGGTTCGGGGCACTCCGGGTACGGGGATCAGCTTCGCCGACCTGGCCGCCGACGAACCGTTGCTGGTCGACTCGACCTTTCGCGCCGCCGCGGCGACCTACCCGTTCGGCGCACATGTCGCCGTTGTCGAGGTGGACACCGAGTCCGGCAAGGCCGAGGTAGTCCGGTTGGTCAGCGTCGACGATGCCGGCACGATCCTCAATCCGTTGCTGGCCGAGGGGCAACGGCACGGCGGCATCGCCCAAGGCGTCGGCCAGGCCCTGCTGGAGGAGATCCTCTACGACGACGCCGGTAATCCGCTGACCTCCACCCTGGCCGACTATCCGTTCGTGTCCGCGACCGAACTGCCCAGCTTCGAATTGATCGCCATGGAGACCGTGACCGGGATGAATCCATTGGGTGCCAAGGGAATCGGTGAAGCCGGCACGATCGGGTCGACCCCGGCCGTGCAGAACGCCGTCATCGACGCCGTTGCCCACCTCGGTGTACGGCACATCGACATGCCGACAACCCCGATGCGGGTCTGGCGGGCCATCAACGAAGCCCGTTCCGCGGCCGACGCAACCGGAACGGAGTCCTGATGCAGATCTCGATGATCGTGAACGGACAGACGCGCACCGACGACGTCGAACCGCGCCTGCTGCTCGCACACTATCTGCGGGAGGTCTGCGGACTCCGGGCCACCAACATCGGCTGCGACACCACTTCCTGCGGAGCGTGCACGGTGATCGTCGACGGGCTGACGGTGAAGTCATGCACGGTATTGGCCGTTCAGGCGCAGGACTCTCGGGTCACGACGATGGAGGGTTTGTCCGCACCGGACAGCGAGCTGCATCCCGTGCCGGCAGCCTTTCGAGCCGAGCACGGCCTGCAGTGCGGATTCTGTACGCCGGGCATGGTGATGGCTGCCATCGGTCTACTCGCCGACAACCCCGACCCCACCGACCGTGAAGTTCGGGAAGGCTTGGAGGGCAACCTCTGTCGGTGTACGGGCTATCACAACATCGTGCGAGCGGTCCGTACGGCGGCGCAGGCCGGTCCGGCTGCCTCGGCCGTTCCCGGGCCGACGAGGTGAGCTCGTGATCCCGGCGCCATTCGAGTACGTTCGGGCCGGATCGGTCGAGCAGGCACTGGACGCGCTGGCTGAGCATGGTGACGAGGCCAAGCTGCTGGCCGGAGGGCACTCGCTGCTGCCGCTGATGAAGCTTCGCCTGGCCGTACCCTCCGTCCTCGTCGACATCGGTCACCTGCATGACCTGTCCTGTGTCCGCGTGGAGGGAGACCAGGTCGTGATCGGCGCGACGACGCGGCAGCACGAGCTGGAGACCTCATCGGTGGCACTCACCGAGGCGCCGCTGCTCGCCCATGTCGCCGGCCGGGTCGGCGATCCGCAGGTCCGACACCGCGGCACGATCGGTGGCACCGTCGCCCACGGCGATCCCGCCTCGGACCTGCCGACTGCGTTGCTGGCGCTGGACGCGGTCGTCGTCGCACAAGGGCCGACTGGGCGCCGGGAGATTGCGGCCACCGAGTTCTTCCTCGGCTTCTTCGAGACCGCGCTGGCCGCCGACGAGATGATCGTCGAACTGCGGGTGCCGCGTACCGGGTCGGTTGGCTGGGGGTACGAGAAGTTCACCCGACGGGAGAACGACTGGCCGATCGTGGCCGCCGCCGCTGTCGACGGACGGGTGGCATTGGCCAACATGAGTGGAACGGTTCTGCGCGCCACCGCCGTCGAGCAGGCGCTGGCCGGTGGCGCGTCGATCGCCGAGGCAGCCGACCTGGCGGCCGAGGGGACCTCGCCATCGTCGGACATGCATGCCGACGGCGAGTACCGGCGCCACCTGGCCCGCCTGCTCACCCGCCGCGCCCTGGAGGCCGCCAGTTCGGGGTTGTCGGGGCCATCGCGATCCGGACGACCCCGATAGCCCCGAAACTCGGCGCAGATCTCGACAGCAGCTCTCCGATCATCGCTGCTCGGGCAGCCAGCCCCAGCTTCCACCGGTCGATTGTCGATGGGGCGACCCGGCGACGACCACAACCGACGCCCGCATCGGTCGCCTTGGTGCCCCGGATGGCCGCAAGGTGGCCGCTGCCAGCGGATCCGTCACACGTGGATGACGTGAAGCTCGATGAGCTCGGCCAGGGCGTCGAAGTCAGCGTCCTGAGTCACAACGGCAACGTCGTGGGCCATCGCAGTAGCGGCAATCCACGTGTCGTTGACGTTGATCCTTTCCCGGTCTGTGCGAGCAGTAATCGCAACTGCCCAATGGTCAGCGACCCCGGTGTCGATCGGGAGTGGGTTGAGCTCTGTCACGGCTTGCAGGGCGGTGAGCCGACGGGAACGGATGGGGACCTCGGTGGCGGCCAGCACACCGGCCCGGAGTTCGGCGTAGGTGACGATGGACACCGCAAGTTCATCCGGTAGCGCAGCGGCATCAAGCCCGCGAGACTCCCTCGCGATGAAGACACTGGTGTCAAGCAGGCCGCGCGTCACCGGATCGGCCCGAGGTCGGCCGTGCCCCCCGCGATGGCGGCTAGATCCGCACTGAGCTCGGCGTCTGCCTGGATGTGCGGCAACCGGGCCAGGAAATCCGTCCGAGGGGTCCAGTGCGAGCGATGGTGACGGAGCGGACCGAATTCAGCGACCGGTTCTCCGTTGACGGTGATTTCCAGCGGCTCGCCACCCGCTGCTCGACGTAACACGCCAGCGGTGTCGTTGCGGAGCTCACGAGACGCGACTCGTACCCTGGCTACGATCGTCGCGCTTCTGTAGTGCACCGCAGGGTCTCGAACGGCTCTACCTCGCACGGAACGCCGACATCACGCCATGTCCTTGGGTCCGAGGATGTGCCAAAGCGGCAAACGGCGTCGGCCCAGTCTCGGCCGTGCTGCGGTTCGACGGCAGTGTGTTATCCGCCCCAGGTGTGACGACAGCACCTGGCGGCTGGTCCTACCCTCGTCGAATGCGCTCGGACACCGTTGCCGATCGTGTCCTTGCGTTCACGCGGGCCCATGTGCTGCTCATGGACGCGCTGTTGGCCACTGTGCTGTTCGTCTTCACGGTGCTGCCCGTCTGGACGTACTCGTCAGACACCCAGGCTGCCCTCAGCCTGGCTCTAGTCGCTCCCTTGGTTCTGCGCCGTACCCGGCCCCTGGTCACGTTCGGGCTCGTCACGGCAGTGAGCCTGATCCAACTCGCCGCGCTGAACACCTTCCTTGCGGCGAATGTGTCTGCGCTGATCGTCATCTATACCGTCGCGGCCTACAGCCAGCGCTGGGAGGCCGGTCGGGTCGCGCTGGCCACCGGGCTGCTCGGGGCACCACTCAGCGCCGGCGTCTACTACAACCCCGCTTTCGGCTCTGATGGATTCGTGACCGTGACCTTCACGATCGCGGTGTCCGTGGTGGCAGCGTGGGCTCTGGGCACCGTGCGCCGCAGCCGCTTACAGCAGGTCGCGGGCCTGGCTGAGCAGGCCCGGCTGCGTGAGCAGGAACGTCAGCAGGAGCTCCGCCTGGCGGCGTCCACTGAGCGGGCCCGCATCGCCCGCGAGATGCACGATGTCGTCGCGCACTCGTTGTCGGTGGTGATCGCCCAGGCCGACGGCGGGCGGTACGCGGGACGGGAGTCACCCGAGATAGCCCTGCAGACTCTCGAGGCGATCGCGGCTACCGGCCGGCAGGCGCTCAGCGACATGCGCGGCCTGCTTGGCGTCCTGCGAGAGGACGGTACGGCGCTGCACAGTCCGCAGCCTCAGGTTGGCGACATCTCCGACCTTGTCGCCGAAGTACGCGCCAGCGGGCTGGACGTGGACTTCTTCGTCGAAGGCGATCCCTGGCCCCTTCCAGCCGGGCCGAGTCTGGCCGCGTACCGCATCGTGCAGGAGTCGTTGACCAACGTCCTCAAGCACGCCGGGTCGGCCTGCCGCGCCTGGGTACGGGTGCACTGGCGTGAGGAATCGCTCGAGTTGAGCGTCATCGACGACGGGCGGGGAGCCTCGGCGGCACTCGTGTCTGCCACCACTACTTGGAACGGTGCACCTACCGGACCGAGCGGTCCGGCGGGATGGCCCGGAGCTCGTGCACCCCAAGTGGTTTCGGGACATGGACTGACCGGCATGCACGAGCGCGCTACGCTCTATGGCGGTCGTCTCCAGGCGGTCCCGAGATCGGGCGGCGGCTTCGCCGTACACGCGGTCATCCCCTACCCTCGCGGCACGCAGTGAGCGAGCATCGTAGTGAGCGCCAGCGAGCGAGGGGCGCAGTGACCGGTGGAGCCGAGAAATTGGTCCGAGCGCAGCGAACACCCGTGCGGAGCACGGAATGATGCAGTGATCGAGCCCTCGACGCCGGCCAGCGCGATCCGAGTCGCTCTGGTCGACGATCAGCAGATGGTCCGGGTGGGCTTTCGCATGCTGATCGACTCACAGGCCGACCTCCAAGTTATGGCAGAGGCCGGCGACGGCGTAGAGGCGGTCGAGGTGGTCTCGCGTACGCCGGTAGACGTCGTCCTGATGGACGTACGGATGCCGCGGCTCGACGGGATCGAAGCCACCCGGCAGATCACTGCACTGCCCGAAGCGCCGCGAGTGGTTGTTCTGACCACCTTCGACATCGATGAGTACGTCCTGGCGGCCATCGGTGCAGGGGCCAGCGGGTTCCTGCTCAAAGACGCACCGCCGGAGGAGATGCTGGCCGCCGTACGAACCGTGCATGCCGGAGACGGGGTGATCTCGGCGAGCTCGACCCGGCGGTTGCTGCAGCATGTCGGTCCGCTGCTGCGCGACCGTACCGGCGCCGGTCCGGACGGTGCTGCCTCGGATTCACCCGCTGGCGCGCCGGAGACCGTACGCGCGGATCGGGCTGCCCTTGCCGATCTCACCCGGCGGGAGAACGAGGTTCTCGTCCAGATGGCTTACGGCGCATCGAACACCGAGATTGCCTCGTTGTTCTTCGTCAGTGAGGCAACGGTGAAGACCCACGTCGGCCGGGTGCTGGCCAAGACCGGGTCTCGGGATCGGGTGCAGGCCATCGTCTTGGCCTACCGCGCCGGCTTGGTGGCGCCGACGGACCTGCTCCGCAGGCGCTCCTGACCCCACTCGACCGAACGACGCCACCGCCAGTTCAGGGTTGTCGGGGTCATCGCAGGCGGGACGACGCCGAAAACCCCGAACTCGCCGGCTGAGATCTAGTCAGTCCTTGGGTGGACGGCACGGCCGCGCAAGATCCTCCCGCGGCCAGACGCGTCTCCATCGCGATCTCCCTAGCGTCGGTAATCGACCGGACCGAGCCGTCCGCGACCGCCGAGCCAGGGAGACCCTGTGTCGCACCCCGTGTCCTATCCCTTACCGAACCGCGCAGCCGCACGTATGCCCTGCTGCGGAGTCGGTCTGGCGTGAGAAGCCCGTCGGCTATCGCCTGGCTGCCTCGAAAGACCCTGTTCCGCAGTGCACACGGGACCAGCGCCGGGCGGGCTGACATGCAGCCAAGCTTGGGCGAGTGCTCGTGGATGCCGCAGCGGTCATCCACAGGGCCCAAGAGTGCGCGAGTTCGGGGGCTGTCGGGCTCATGGCGGCGGAGCATGGGCCCGAGAACCCCGACTGGCCGCTCGACCCGATCGCGACGCATAGGCCGAGCCCGCCCTGGCCATGGGCACAGGGCGGGCTCGGAGTCTGCACCGGCGAACGGGGCCGGCATTCTGGCTGACTTAGTGGTAGATCGCCTTCTCGGCTCCCACTCCGGTCAGCGAGCGGACCTCGAGCTCGCCGTACTTCTCCACGTTCGGCCGCTCCTTGGACAGCTTCGTCCCCAGCCAGCCGAGGAAGAACGACACCGGGATGGACACGATCCCCGGGTTGTTCAGCGGGAACCATCCGAAGTCCACGTCCTTGAAGATCGACGGGCTCACCCCGGTGGCCGGATTCACCGGCGCGCCGGACACCACCGGCGAGAAGATGATCAGCCCGACGCAGACGATCAGCCCGCCGTAGATGCTCCACACCGCGCCCTGGGTGGTGAAGTTCCTCCAGAACAGTGTGTAGAGGATCGTCGGCAGGTTCGCCGAAGCCGCGATCGCGAAGGCCAGCGCTACGAGGAAGGCGATGTTGAGCCCGGCCTGCAGAGCCAGGATCCCCAGCACGATGGCCACCGCCCCGATGACGACCGCGGTGATCCGGGCCACCTTGACCTCGTCGACGCCACTGGTGTCGGTCTTGACGCCCTTCTTGATCACCGACGCGTAGATGTCGTGTGCAAAAGACGCCGACGCGGTGATGGTCAGACCGGCCACCACAGCGAGAATCGTCGCGAAGGCGACCGCCGAGATGATGCCGAGCAGCGCCGTGCCACCGAGTTCGAAGGCTAGCAACGGAGCTGCCGAGTTGACCGCGCCCGGCGAGGCCAGGATCGTGTCCGCGCCGACCAGCGCGCCCGCGCCGTACCCGAGGATCAGGCTGAACAGATAGAAGACTCCGATCAGCCAGATCGCCCAGACGACGGACTTGCGAGCATCTTTGGCGGTAGGAACGGTGTAGAACCGCATGAGTACGTGCGGCAGGCCCGCCGTACCCAACACCAACGCCAGGCCGAGCGAGACGAAGTCGAACTGCGAGAGGGCCGTAGCGCCGTACTGCGCGCCAGGGGCCAGCACATCGCGCGGGGTCGCGGCGGCGGCGGAGGATTCTGCCGCCGAGCCGAAGAGGCTGGACAGGTTGAAGCCGAACTTCGCCAGCACCCAGACGACCATGATCAACGCACCGACCATGAGCAGCGAGGCCTTGATGATCTGCACCCAGGTCGTGCCACGCATACCGCCGACCAGAACGTAGACGATCATCAGGCCGCCGACGACGACCACGACCGCCGCCTCAGCGCCCCGGCCGCTCACGCCCAGCAGCAAGGCGACCAGGCCGCCGGCGCCGGCCATCTGGGCTAAGAGATAGAACAGCGAGACGACCAGCGTGGACACCGCGGCCGCCGTACGAACCGGGCCTTGACGCATCCGGAACGCAAGAACGTCGGCCATCGTGTACTTGCCGGTGTTGCGCAGCAGTTCGGCGACCAGCAGCAGGGCAACCAGCCAGGCCACCAGGAAGCCGATCGAGAAGAGGAAACCGTCGTAGCCGTAGACCGCGATCGCCCCGGCGATGCCGAGGAACGAGGCCGCCGAGAGATAGTCGCCGGCAATCGCCAGACCATTCTGCGAGCCGGTGATCGTCCGCCCGGCGGCGTAGTAGTCGGCCGCGGTCTTGTTGTTCCGGCTGGCCCGGAAGGTGATGTACAGCGTGACGACCACGAAGGCCAGGAAGATGGAGATGTTGACGAGCGGCTCGCCGACCGTCGCATCGGCCTCGACCGCCAGAATCGCGCGCTCAGGCATCGTGGCGCCCTTCCATGTCGTCGCGGATCTTGTCCGCGATCGGGTCGGTGTTCTTGTTCGCGTGCCGGACGTAGAGCGTCGTGATCAGGAAGGTCGAGACAAACTGCAGCAGCCCGAGGACGATCCCGACGTTCACGTTGCCGAACAGTTCCTGGCTCATGAAGTCCGAGGCGTAGGTCGAGAGCAGGACGTAGAGCAGGTACCAGGACAGGAAGACCACGGTCATCGGGAAGGCGAATCGACGGAACCGGCGGCGCAGCTCGGTGAACTCGGGTGAGTTCTGCGCCTCGACGTACTGCTCGGGGGTGAGCGTCTGCCGCTCTGCTTGCTCGGTCACCAGGGGCACTCCAGAGGCAAGGACCCGGCGGATCCGCCGGCCGGGTGGTGGCGGTCACGGTAGAGATCACGCCGGTACCACGCAGGTGGCCGGTCGTACGGCGCGCCGAGAGGATGCTGCGCTTCGCCGGACGGGCCCGCCGGTACGACGAGCGGTCCAGTTGATTTGAGTGCGGCCCAACGGTCGCCGGACCTGCCGTCGTCGACGGTCAGCTAGGTGTGCCGCGGCCGAGGCCGAGGGACTCCGGTGCGTGCAAGATCAGCATGGTGCGCCCGATGTCCGGAGGGAGCCGCGAGGCCGTGGCCCGGGAGACCACGACCATCACCGCGAAGGCGACCGGAACCGTCCAGGCCGCTGGCTGGGCGAGGAGAACTCCCGGCCAGCCGTCGAGTGCACCGCCGAAGACCGTGACCAGGACAGCGGACAGGGAGAGCGCTCCCCCGGCCAGCACGCCGGACAGCGCGCCGATGTCGGTGAGTCGGCGCCACCAGATTCCCAGGACCAGCAGCGGGCAGAATGTCGATGCCGCCACCGCAAAAGCCAGTCCGACGACCTGCGACACGTCCAACCGGTCGATCTGGGCCGCGATCACCAGTGGAACCAATCCGGCCACCGTTGCCGCTCGCCGGAAGTCGCGCACCGTTCCGCGGCCGAGTACGTCGGTGGACAGCACGCCGGACACCGAGACCAGCAAACCCGAGGCGGTGGACAGGAACGCTGCGAAGGCACCCGCGGCCACCAGTGCCCCGAGAAGCTGACCGAGCAGCCCACCGAGGGCCGCCCCGGGGAGCAACAACACGACGGCATCGGTCTGGCCGGTGATCAGCAGTTGCGGCGTGTAGAGCCGGCCGAGCGCGCCGTACAGCGTCGGGAACAGATAGAAGACGCCGAGCAGGGCCAGCACGATCAGCGTCGTACGACGGGCCGCCCGTCCGTCTGGATTCGTGTAGAAGCGGACCAGGACGTGCGGCAGCCCCATCGTGCCGAGGAACGTCGCAAGAATCAGTGAGTACGTCGCGAACAGCGGATGATCCGGGTTGCCGCCCCCGCTGCCCAGCGGCGCGGCCCAGGTCTGGCCGGACAAGGCGGGTAGCCCGCTGACGTGCGGCACCGCAGCACCTTCCGGGAAGACCAGCACGGTTCCGGCCTCGATCTGGTGTTCCCCGGCGGCCCACCTCACCGGGCCGTCGAGCTCGGCTCCGTCGGCAGATCCATCGACCGACGGCGTCGACGGCTCCTGCACGACCACCGTCACCGCGGTGTCGACGCGCACCTCGGTCTGCTCGTCGAAGGCCGGTGCCTGGGCTCCGGAGAGGTCGGCGAATCCACCGGACTGCCAGACGATGAGCAGGAAGAACGCGGGGACGGCGATCGCGGTCAGCTTGAGCCAGTACTGGAAGGCTTGGACGAAGGTGATCGAGCGCATTCCGCCGTTGGCCACGTTGACGGTCACGACGACCCCGACGACGACCGCGCCGACCCAGTACGGGGCACCGGTCAGCGTGCGCAGGGTCAGCCCCGCCCCCTGCAGCTGCGGGAGGAGATACAACCAGCCGATCACGACGACGAAGAAGACCGACCAGCGGCGCAGCGCCCGCGACCCGAGCCGCGCCTCGGCGAAGTCCGGCAGGGTGAAAGCACCGGAGCGGCGCAGTGGGGCGGCGACGAACAACAGCAAAGCGAGATAACCGGCCGCGAAACCGACCGGGTACCACAGCACGTCAGCGCCGTACTTCATCACCAGACCGGCAACGCCGAGAAACGATGCAGCAGACAGGTATTCCCCGCTGATCGCCGAGGCATTCCATCCAGGACTGACCGAGCGGCTCGCGACCAGGAAGTCCGAGGTCGTACGGGAGAATCGCAATCCGTACGCGCCTATGCCGATGGTCACAACGGTGACGACGACGATCGCCGGCAGTGCGTACGGCGACCCGCTCATGTCCTGCTCATGTCCGTGATCGGATCCTGAGTGGGTCCGACGGCCTTGCTGAAGTCGTCCTCGATCCGCTCGGCCTGGCGTACGTGCAGGCGGCCGACGACGTAGAGGAGCGGGTAGGCGAGTACACCGAGCAGCAGCCACGGCAAGCGCAGTCCCAGGACGTACACATCGCCCAGTGCGGGGAACAGCGCAAACGCGATCGGCAGGCTGCCCAGGAGCAGGACCACCACCCCGGCCAGGCTCAGCGCGAGGGCGAGTTGGGCTCGGACCAGTCCTCGGATCAGCACCTCGCCGACCTGGGTCTGCTCCTCGAGTTCCTGCCGGGAGTACGAGGCCCGCCGCACCGCCCGGCCGGCTAGATCGACTCGGACCCGGCGAGGAGGCCGCCCGCCGTCGGCTGCTAGCGGGTCCATCCGGCCTTGGCCGTACGCACGAGGCGGTCCTTGAGTTCGCGAGTGTGCCGGCGGCTGACCGGGAGTTCTCGGTCGTCGACGATCACGACGTACCCGCTCGGGGTCAACCGCAGTTGCGTGATCAGCCGCAGCGCAACGAGATACGACCGGTGGATCCGGACGAACCCGGCCTCCGACCACCGACTCTCCAATGTGGACAGCGGAATCCGTACGAGATGGCTGTCGTCCCTCGTGTGCAGTCGCGCATAGTCGCCTTGGGCTTCGACCCAGCGGACCGACGAGCGGGACAGCATCGTGGTGACGCCGGCCAGTTCGACCGGGATCACCTCGTCCTCCGGGGGCGTCGAGGCGGCATCCCGGAGTAGTAGTACGCGGCGCAGGGATTCGTCGAGGCGGTCAGCGCGTACCGGCTTGAGCAGGTAGTCCACCGCCCCGAGGTCGTAGGCGTCCACCGCCCGGTCGTCATGGGCGGTCACGAAGACCACCGCCGGGGGTCGGGCGAAGTTGACCAGCACCTTGGCCAGTTCCAGACCGTCCAGGCCAGGCATCCGGATGTCGAGCAGCACGACATCGAATCCCGGCTCGTGCGGGCCACCGTCCTGAATGGCGCGCAAGGCGTCGCTGGCGTTGTTGGCCGTCACGACTGCGGAGATCGCCGGGTGCGAGCGGAGCAGAAAGGCGAGTTCGTCCAAGGCCGGCGGCTCGTCGTCGACCGCAAGCACCCGCATGGTCGTCACACTGCCACCTTCTCCCTCGCCCTCGGCGACACTAAGCGCCGGACGTCTGGTGCCGGATCCCGCTCCGCGGTAGGCCGCACCCTGCCGTGCTCTCCCTCGCGGTGCGTGGCGGGCGGCACCCTGCCTGAGTTCATCGAACGACGATCAGCCGGCGCGTACTCCGGCGTGGAACTTCGGGATCCGCAGGCTCACCTTGGTACCGGCCCCGGGTGCGGTCTCGACCACCAAGCCGTAGTCATCGCCGAAGACCGAGCGCAATCGATCGTCGACGTTGCCTAGCCCGACGTGCTCCCGTCCGTCACCGCCGTCCTCCACGGTCAGTTCGCGCAGCCGAGCCGGATCCATCCCGACGCCGTCGTCCTCGACGGTGATCAGGCACTGCGCGCCGGCGTCTTCCGCGCGGATCGAGATGCTGCCGATTCCGGGCTTGCCGGCCAGGCCGTGGCGTACCGCGTTCTCGACCAGCGGCTGCAGGGTCAGGAACGGTACGGCGACCGGCAGCACTTCCGGGGCGATGCGCAGGGTCACCTGCAGCCGATCACCGAAGCGCGCGCGTTCGAGCAACAGGTATCGCTCGATGTTGCCCAATTCCTCTGCCAGCGTGGTGAATTCGCCGTACTGACGAAAGCTGTACCGGGTGAACTCGGCGAACTCCAGCAACAACTCACGGGCCCGGTCCGGATCGGTACGGACGAACGAGCCGATCGCCCCGAGCGCGTTGTAGATGAAGTGCGGGCTGATCTGGGCTCGCAACGCCCGGATTTCGGCCCGCGCCAGGCGGGCTCGGGACTGGTCGAGCTCGGCGAGTTCGAGTTGGGTGCCGACCCAGCGCGCGGTCTCCAGGGTGGCGCGCACCAGGCCGGCACCCGGTTCTTGCCAGGTCAGGGCGACCAGCGCTCCGGCGACCCGGCCCTCCAGCGTGACCGGGGCGATCACTGCACCGCGCAGCGGACAATCTGGCTGCTCGCAGGCCATCTCCGCGGCCTTGGCCACGTCGGGGCGGGCGGAATCCAGAACGCCGGCGGCCAGCGTCATGACCGTGTCCCGGTGGTGGGCGCCGATGCCCTCCCAGGCCAACACCTCCTCGGCACTGGTGATCGCCAGCGCGGGCGTACCCAGAAGCTGACGGAGGTACCGGATCGACTTCCCGGCCGATGCCTCGGTCAGGCCGAGTCGCAGCGGAGGTGCGGCCTGGCTGGCCGCATGCAGGACATCGAAGGTCAACCGCTGCTCGGTGCTCGAGAACCCGCGCGTCGAGCGGTAGCGCACGACCCCCCAGAGCAGCGCGGCCGCCACGACGACCAGGCCGACCCCGACCAGCGCCGTATCCACGGGTGGATGGTCCCCCAGCGGCGATGCGCAAACCACCCCGGCTCCGCCGCCGCCCGCACGCCCTCCCTTGGTGATCTTGACCTTTTTGCGGCGACACGCCGTACAAAAGCAGTCGAAATCCACCACAAGGTCAAGATCACCGAAGGGTGTGCGGTGATCGCGGCGATAGCCAATCTTGGGCGCGGGAGTGGGACGCTGGTGAGGTGAGCGCCCGCAGCAGTCCCGCGAAGACGATTGTTCGTAGGGGAGGCGCGCTGGCTCTGGGCGCGGCGCTCACCTGGGTCGGCCGGGCAGCCTGGGGCTTGCCAGTGGCGCTGGGCGCTTTCCCGTCCGCGCTTCGAGCGGTGACCGAGGGATCCGCGCAGTTCCACGACGGCCGGTTCGTCAATCTCGAGCCGAGCCCGGTGATCACCGCCGCCGACGGCACCACGATCGCGCGGGCGTTGCTCACACGCGGCGACCGGGGCCGACCTGTGGGTGCGGTACCGCTGGCACGTTCGGCCCGTACGTCCGGGGCCGCCGCTGACCTGGCCGCCACCTGGTACGGCCATGCCAGTGCCCTGGTCGAGGTCGACGGGCAGCGGGTCCTGCTCGACCCGGTGTGGGGAGACCGGATCTCCCCGTCGCCGCTGGTGGGTCCTCGCCGCTTGCATCCCCCGCCGGTACCGATCGACGACCTGCCCTCGGTCGATGCGGTGTTGATCTCACACGACCACTACGACCATCTCGACCTGCCGACGGTACGCAGCCTCGTCCGTACCCAGACCGCGCCGTTCGTGGTGCCGCTCGGCATCGGCGCCCACCTGCGGCGCTGGCATGTCCCGCGGGAACGGATCATCGAGCTGGACTGGGGGCAGCACGCTCATGTCGGCGGGCTTCGGCTGACCTGCACCCAGGCGCGGCACTTCTCCGGGCGAAGCCTTCGGCGCGACAACACACTCTGGTCGTCCTGGGTGATCCGCGGTCCAAAGATGCGGGTCTACTTCGGCGGCGATACCGGCTACACGACCGGGTTTTCCGAGATCGGGGAGGAGCACGGACCGTTCGCCCTCACTCTGCTGCCGATCGGTGCGTACGGCGCGCAGTGGCCACACATCCACATGAATCCCGAGGAAGCCGTCCGTGCGCACCGTGCTCTCGGCGGTGAGGTGCTGCTGCCGATCCACTGGGCGACCTTCGACCTGGCCTTCCACGCCTGGGCCGAGCCAGTCCAACGGCTCTGGGCCGCCGCCGCCGAAGCCGGTGTCGCGTTAGCTCTACCGCGACCGGGCCAGCGGATCACGAACGCCGACCCGCCGCCGATCGAGGACTGGTGGACCGCCGTCGCCGGACCCTGAGGAGCCCCCTGCTGGACGTTATGCGCAAACGTCCCGAAATCTGGCTCCAGAGTGGACGTTATGCGCATAACGTCCAGCTTTGGTCAGCGGAGGAGCTTGGACATCCGCCGGTCGGCCAGCGGTTTGCCTCCGGTCTGGCAGGTCGGGCAGTACTGAAGCGAGTTGTCGGCGAAGGACACCTCGCGGATCGTGTCGCCGCAGACCGGGCAGGGCAGGCCCGTACGCGCATGCACCCGTAGCCCCGACCGCTTCTCCGACTTCAGCGTCGCTGCGCCCTTCCCGATCGAGCGGTTCACCGCGTCGGTGAGCTCCTCCTGTATCGCCGAGTGCAACCGACTCACCTCGGCTTCTTCCAGCCGGTCAGTCATCTTGAACGGCGACAGTTTCGCGGTGTGCAGGATCTCGTCGGAGTACGCGTTCCCGATGCCAGCCATCACCCGCTGGTCGGTCAGCGCCCCTTTGAGCTGCACCCTCCGCTCGGAAAGTAGCGCCGCCAATTCGGTCTCGGTCAGCGAAAGGACATCCGGGCCGAGCCGGGCGATACCCGGCACATGAGCCGGGTCTTTTACGACATAGATCGACAGGCCTTTGCGGGTCCCGGCCTCGGTGAGGTCGAAACCCGCTCCCGCCGACGGTCGTTCGTCGGAGTCCTCCCGTTCGGCCAGGTGCACCCGCATCGCCAGCGGCCCCTTCCCCGGCCGAGGAGGAGCAGCTGGCATATCCTTGCGCCAGTGCAGCCACCCGCCTCGGGCCAGGTGCAGGATCAAGTGCAGGCCGCTGACGTCGAGGTCGAGGAACTTGCCGTGCCGGGAAGCGCCGGTGATCTCCAGACCCGCCAACGACGTATGCGGTGGATCGAAGGTCTTGATCGCCGCGATCTCGGCGAGGTCCAGGCGCGTGACGACCCGACCCACTGCCTCTTCACGGAGGTGATGGGCGAGAGCTTCGACCTCAGGCAACTCCGGCATCGGCTCGATTGTGCCTGACCGTTATGCGCATAACGGCGAAGATTTGGCCCGAAATGTCGCCCTTGTGCGCGCATAACGGCGAACAGGGGGTCTCAGGTCTTCGGGTCAGCGGAGTTGGCGGCCGCCGAGGTGGCCGCTCGGGCCGCATCTGCGACGGCACCGGCAACCGCCTTGTGTACGGCGGAGTCGAACACACTCGGCACGATGTAGCTGGCGTTGAGTTGATCGTCGGTCACGACTGCGGCCAAGGCGTGTGCGGCTGAGAGCAGCATCTGCGAGCTGATCTCGGTCGCGCGGGCATCCAGCAGGCCGCGGAAGACCCCGGGAAAGGCCAGCACGTTGTTGATCTGGTTGGGCAGGTCGGATCGGCCGGAGGCGATGACCGAGGCGTACGGCCGCGCCGCGACCGGATCGATGTCCGGAGTCGGGTTGGCCAGCGGGAAGACCACTGCACCGTCGGCCATCACCTCCAATGCCGCTGCCGGCAGTACGTTTCCAGCACTGACCCCGATGAAGACGTCGGCTCCGACCAGGGCGTCGGTCAGTTCGCCACGCTGGTTGGCCGGATTCGTACGCTGCGCCAACTCCAGCATGGTCGGGGACAGCCGGTCGTCGTTCCGGCTCAAGATCCCGGTGCGGTCCCAGACCAGCACGTCGCCGATACCGGCGGCCAGCAGCAGCGTGACGATCGCTGTACCCGCCGCTCCGGCACCGGCCACGACGATCTTCACCGAGTCGAGGTCCTTGTCCACCACCCGAAGTGCGTTGGTCAACGCCGCCAGGACCACGATCGCCGTACCGTGCTGGTCGTCGTGGAAGACCGGGATCGACAACGACGCGCGCAGTCGTCTTTCGATCTCGAAACACCTTGGGGCAGCGATGTCTTCGAGGTTGATCCCACCGAAGACCGGCGCGATGATCTCGACCGTTCGTACGATCTCGTCGGTGTCCTGGGTGTCCAGGCAGATCGGCCAGGCGTCGATGTCGGCAAACCGCTTGAAGAGCGCCGCCTTTCCCTCCATCACCGGCAGGGCAGGGCCGGGACCGAGATTGCCGAGCCCGAGTACAGCGCTCCCATCGGTCACCACCGCGACGCTGTTGCCCTTGATGGTCAATCGTCGTACGTCGCCGGGGTTCTCGGCCAGCGCAAGGCAAACCCGGGCCACGCCCGGCGTATAGGCCATGGACATGTCGTCGCGGGTCTTGAGCGGAACCCGGGAGGCAACGGCTAGCTTGCCGCCCAGGTGCAGCAGGAACGTACGGTCGCTGACCTTGCCAACCGTCACGCCCTCGACTGTGCGCAGCAGCTCGACGATCTCCTGGGCATGGGTTCCGTCGGCGGCCGAGCAGGTGACGTCGACGACCAGACCGTCCGGGCGGGAATCCACCACGTCGATCGCGGTGACCGCTCCTCCGGAGTCACCAACCGCTGTTGCGATCCGCCCGATGCTCGCCGGATCGCCGTCGGCGGTGAGCCGGACGGTGATCGAGTAAGAGGCCCCGGTCACCAGCCCGCGCGGCACGGGAGCAGGTTCCGGGGCGCGCTCGGCCAGGGGCTCAAGTGGTACGGCAGGCGTTCCATCCGGCACGGGCACCGCGATGGGTGGGGGCGCAGTGTCTGCCATCGAGGGGTCACTCATAGCCGGCCAGTCTGCCGCACCGCACGTTCCCGACGCGGGCAAGCGCCGGTTCGCTACCCAACCGCCACTTCGGGCCGGCCGAAACCGCCGGTTCGC
>Ga0136615_10000298_pt1 | contig 22104 bp, 17 predicted proteins | sample AntDrymUQ2882206_2_FD_106647 | JGI IMG/M metagenome (GOLD analysis project Ga0136615, IMG submission 106647) | Polar desert sand microbial communities from Dry Valleys, Antarctica - metaG UQ288 (22.06) | ecosystem: Environmental > Terrestrial > Soil > Desert | place: Antarctica: Dry Valley... | reverse complement strand
GGTCAGGGGTCTCAACAGCCGGGCAGCGGCTCCGGCTCTCCGCCCAGCAGGCCGGCGCGAGCCTTGGCCTCCACCACGTGTCGGACCGCGTCCATGACCCGCTCGCGGTCCAGCTCGCCGCTCGTCAGGGCCGCCAGCAGGGCGTCGCGCATCGTGCGCTGCCGTTCCAGATCGCCGCCCACGATGAGCATGTCCACTCCGGCGGCGATCGCCAGCACAGCGGCCTCGCCGGGCGCGAAGTCCTCCGTGATGGCCGCCATGGCCGCCAGATCGTCGCTTAGCACCAGACCCTCGAAGCTCAGCTCGTCGCGCAGGATGCCGCTGACGACCGGCTGCGAGAGCGTGGCGGGCAGTCCGCTGGGATCGATGCGCGGCAGAGCGATCTGCCCCGTCATCACGGCCGCCAGGTCGGTGTCCGGCGCGATGGCCCGTTCGAAGGGCACCAGCTCGACGCTGTCGAGGCGCCGTCGCCCGAGATTGAGCACGGGCAGGCCGAGATGGGAGTCGACTCTGGTATCGCCGTGGCCAGGAAAGTGCTTGCCCACGGCCAGGATGCCGCCGGACTGGAGGCCACGGATGTAGGCCGACCCGAGTCGTGCCACGAGCTCGGCCCGTGAGCCGTACGAGCGCGGCCCGATGACCCGATTGTCCGGGTTGGTCTTCACGTCCAGGACCGGCGCCAGGTTCATCTCGAAGCCCATCTCCAGCAGCTGGCGCGCATGGCTCGCACCGCGCTGGCAGGCTTCGGCTACGGTCGGGCTGGTCTGCGCGAAGGCCAGGTTGGAACCGAGGTTCTCGATGTCGTCGATGCGCTGGATGGCGCCACCCTCATGGTCGATGGCCTTGAGCAGGGGCACCAGGCCCTTTTCCGCAGCAGCACCGTCAAGGCCCACGTTCAGGGCGGCGGCACGCTCAGCGGCACTGGCGTTGGCGATGAACAAGACCGCGCCGGGCCGCAGGGTTTCGATGGCATCCCGGGCAGCATCCACGCTGGCGCCCGCCCAGCCGATGAGCAGCATCTGCCCGACCAGAGCCTCATCGGTGTCGAGTCGCGCAAGGGCGGACTCCACGCGGGGATCCCGCGACGGACCGGGCTCGCTGGGGGGGACGTCGCCGGGATCGCGGGTCGCGCCGGGTGAGAGCGCCGGGCCCGTCGCCGAGGGACCCGTGGCCAGACCGGCGGACGGTGACGGCGCCCCGCTGGCGAGCGGCGAGGCGGTGGGATCGGGCTGGCCCGAACAGGCGCTCAGGCTGGCGACGAGCAGGGTGAGGGCGACGAAGGAAAGCCGGGCGGTCAATACAGCGGCCCGTCACCGGGGGGTCGGCCCGTCACCGGGCGGCCCAGCCGGGGATCCGGCTCGACTGGCGGACCCTGCCGGCCCGGGCGATCGGGGCGACGCGGGCGACCCCGCCGACGCGGCGCGACTCTCCACCGCGTCGCGATAGAGCTGCTCGTAGAGCTGTGCCGGCCGCGACCAGGAGTGGTCCTCGGCCATGCCTCGGCGCATCAGCGCCGTCCACCGCTCCCGGTCGGCATAGTGCTCGATGGCTCGACCGGCGGCTGCCAGGAGCGCCTCTGGGCTGGCCTGCTCGAAAACGAAGCCGTTGCCGCCGATGGCGCCCTCGGCTCGCGGCGCGTCGACATCGCGGATGGTGTCGGCCAGACCGCCGGTTCGGCGCACCAGCGGCACCGTGCCATAGCGCAGCGCGATGAGCTGGCCCTGGCCGGAAGGCTCGAAGCGCGAAGGCATGAGGAAGATGTCCGCGCCGGCATAGATACGCCGGGCCTCGTCGCGATCGAAGCGATCGAGAAGCGCCACGCGATCGGGAGATCTCCGGGCGACCTCGCGCAGGTCGGCCAGCAGGCGGGCGTCACCGGTGCCCAGGACGATGAGGCGTCCACCCAGGACGATCAACTCCTCCGCCGCGGAGGCGACCAGGTCGAAGCCCTTCTGCGGGTCGAGCCGGCCGACCATCCCCAAGATGGGCCCGTTCGGGTCCAGCCCGTGTCGGGCGACGAGGTCGAGCCGGTCGGCAGCCTTGCCGGACAGGTCGCAGCGATCGTAGGTCGCCGCCAGGGCCCTATCGGTGGCCGGATCCCAGATGGTGGGATCGATGCCGTTGAGGATTCCGCGATAGTCGTCCGCGCGAGCCCGCAGCGCGTCGTCCACGCCGCCGCCGTACTCGGCGGTGAGCGACTCGAGGGCATAGGTGGGGCTCACGGTGTTGACCATGTCCGCCGCCGCGATGCCCTCACGCAGAAGGTCGACGCCATCGGTGCCACCGACCGACTGGGGCAGTCCCGACTGCCGCGCTTGCTCGCGTGGTACCCAGCCGTGGAAGGCCAGGTTGTGGCAGGAGAGCACCGTCGCCGTGTCCCGCAAGCCAGCGAGGCGGTGTCCTCCGTGCGCCATGGCCAGCACCGCCGGTGCCGCCTGCCAGTCGTGGCCGTGCAGCACATCGAGGGACACGCCATCGGTCGCCGCGGCGGTCAGGGCCACCTCACCGAGCAGGCCGAAGCGCGCGCCGTTATCGGCATAGTCGGAACCGTCCTGGCCGTACAGGCCCTCTCGGTCGAAGCTGGGCGGATGGTCCACCAGGCGAAGGCGGTAGCCGTTCGTCGGCGCGTTCCACAGCGCCACGTCCGCCGACCCTGCCGCTGAGGCGTCACTCGGATCGGCCGGTCGGATGACAGAGACCGTCTGTCGCACCGACCCGGCGGGCGGCTCGAGCGCGCGGTAGCGCGGCAGGAACACGTCCACCTCGTGACCAAGCATGCTGAGCGCCCGGGCCAGCGCGTCCACCACGTCCGCCAGCCCACCGGTCTTGGCGAAGGGTTCGCATTCCGACGCGACCATGGCGATGCGCACCACAGGATGGTAGCCGCTGTCGCGGCGGTGCAGTCCTCCTGAAGTCCGCTCGTGTAGGATGCCGCGTCGTGCCCTTCAGCCCAGAGATCCCCACCATCCCGACCGTGCCGCTGCGCCTTCCGGCACAGCTGGAGGGACTCCACCGACTGGCTTACAACCTGTACTGGTCGTGGCACCCGGGCCTGCGGGCACTGTTCGCGCGCATCGACCGCAACCTCTGGCAGCGTCACCGCAATCCGGTGCCGCTGCTCCAGGTGCAGCGCGACTGGTCCGAGCTGCTGGACGACCCGGACTTCATGGTGGAGTACCGCTCGCAGCTCTCCGCGTTCGACGCCTACATGGCAGCCGGTCGCGGCTCCTGGCTGGAGCGCCACCACCCGGGACAGCTGACCGGCCCGGTGGCCTACTTCTGTGCCGAGTTCGGCATCCACGAGTCGTTGGGCATCTACTCCGGCGGCCTCGGCGTGCTGGCCGGCGACCACTGCAAGGCCGCTTCCGACATGGCACTGCCCTTCATGGCCGTGGGGCTGCTCTATCGCCACGGCTATTTCCGCCAGACCATCGATGCGGACGGTCACCAGGAGCACGCCTATCCCGACTACGACCCCCAGCGCCTGCCTCTCCAGTGCGTGGCCGGTCAGGCCGGTGAGCCGCTGACCGTCCCCGTGGAGCTGCCCGGGCGTACTGTGCAGGTCGGCGTGTGGCTGGCGCGCGTGGGCCGCGTGCCGCTCCTCTTGCTCGACACGGACCGGCCGGAAAATCCCGTGGAGGACCGGCCCATCAGCCACATCCTCTACGTGCGCGGCCGCGAGATGCGGCTGCACCAGGAGCTGGTGCTGGGCATCGGCGGCGTGCGCGCGCTGCGCGCCCTGCGCATCACGCCCGCCGCATGGCACCTCAACGAGGGCCACTCGGCCTTCATGCTGGTGGAGCAGACGCGGGAGCTCGTGGCCGACGGCCTCTCGCTCGAGGAGGCCTTCGCCCGTGTCCGCAGCGGGTCGGTGTTCACCATCCACACGCCGGTCTCGGCCGGCAACGAGCGCTTCGACACGGACCTGGTGCGGCGCACGGCGGCCCCCGTGACCTCTGGCGTGGACCTGGATCTGGAACGTATCCTGGAGATGGGTCGCGGCGTGGATGACGACCCCGGGCAATTCGATATGACGGCCTTCTCCCTGCGCCTCACCAGCGGCGCCAACGCGGTCAGCCGGCTCCATGCCGAGACGGCCAACGCGACCTGGTCGGCCGTGGTCGACAAGCCCATCCTGGGCATCACCAACGGCGTGCATGCGCCCAGCTGGCTGGGCCGGCCGGTCCGCGACCTCTATGCCCGACTGGGCGTGGAGCTGGACACCTTCGACGCCGACCTGCCCAACGACCGCTTCTGGGAGCGTCTCGAGCGCATCGAGGACGAGCGTTTGTGGGAGGCCCATCAGCGCCAGAAGCTGGAGCTGGCCTACTTCGCGCGGGGCAGGCTGCTCAACCAGTTCGCCCGTCACGGCGAGCCACCGGCGACCCTGGCGCGACTGGCCGAGGCCCTCGATCCGGACGTGCTGACCATCGGCTTCGCTCGGCGCTTCGCCACGTACAAGCGCGCGGCCCTGCTGTTCGCGGACGAGGAGCGCCTGGCGCGGCTGCTCCATGATCCGGAGCAGCCGGTGCAGATCGTGTTCGCCGGCAAGGCTCACCCCGCGGACCGTCCCGGTCAACGCGTGATCCAGGACATCTTCGCGCGCAGTCGCCAGGCACGGCTGGCCGGTCGCGTCCATGTCCTGGAGGACTACGACATCCGCATCGCGCGGTACCTGGTGCAGGGTGCCGATGTCTGGCTGAACACTCCCCGCCGCCCACTGGAGGCCTCGGGCACGAGCGGCATGAAGGCGGCCATGAACGGGGCGGTCAACGCCTCCGTGCTGGATGGCTGGTGGGACGAGGGCTTCGTGGGCGACAACGGCTGGGCCATCGGCGGGCGGAGCGCGGCCGCCGACGAAGGCACCCAGGACTGGGCCGACGCCCAGGACCTCTACCGCCTCCTGGAGGAGGAGATCGTGCCGGCCTACTACGAGCGTGGTGCGGACGGCATCCCGCGACGCTGGCTGGCGCAGATGCGCCGCTCGGTGGCCTCCACCATGTGGCGCTTCTCAACGACCCGCATGCTGGCGGACTACACCGAGCAGCTCTATCTGCCCGCCGCGCGTGAGGAGAGCGCCGAAAGCGAAGCGGCGCTGGCGGCGCTGGCCGACTGAACCGGCGACCACGTCGCTTCGAAGAACAGCCGCGCAGAGGAACGATGGGCGACCGGATCTCGCTTGCACTCGTCTTTCACAACCACCAGCCGGTGGGCAACTTCGGGTGGGTCATCGAGGAGCTCTGGGAGCGTGCCTACGGCCCCATGATCGCGGCCCTGGAGCGGCATCCCAGCGTCCGTGTCGGGCTTCACTACACGGGGCCGCTGCTCGAGTGGCTGGCCGCCAACCAGCCCGAGGCGCCGGCACGTATCGCCGCCCTGGTACGTCGCGGCCAGGCCGAGCTCCTGGGCGGCGGCTGGTATGAGCCCATCCTCGTGGCGTTGCCGGACGCGGACCGCTTGGCACAGCTCTCGCGCATGGCCGACGAGGTGGAGCGGCTGTGCGGTGTCCGCCCCCGCGGCGCCTGGCTGGCGGAGCGCGTCTGGGAACCGTCGCTGGCGTATGACCTGGCCGCGGCGGGCTACGAGTACACCGTCCTGGACGACAACCACCTCCGCGGCGCCGCCGTTCGCGACGAGGACATGTGGGGCACCTATGTCGTCGATGACCGCGGCCGGATGCTGACCGTCTTCGGGGCCGAGCAGGGTCTGCGCTACCTGATCCCCTGGCGGCCTGTGCCGGAGGTGATCGGGCACCTGCGCAGCCACGCCACGCCAGACGGGCGACGCCTGGGGATCATGGGCGACGACGGCGAGAAGTTCGGAGCCTGGCCGGACACGTACGAGTACTGCTGGGGCGCCGCCGGCTGGGTCGAACGGCTCTTCAGTGCCCTCGAGGCCGAGTCGGGCTGGCTGACCACCGTGCGACCGTCGGACTGGCTCGATGAGCAGCCGCCGCTGGGTCGCATCGCCGTGCCGGCCTCGTCCTACGTGGAGATGACCGAGTGGGCGCTGCCACCCGCCGATGCGCTGGTCTTCCACGAGCTGCTGGCCGACGCCCGGCGGCGCAACGATCCGGCGGCACGCTTCCTGCGCGGTGGCACCTGGCGTGCCTTCCAGGCCCGCTACCGCGAGATCAACGAGCTGCACAAGCAGATGCTGCGGGCCTCGGCGGCGGTCGCTGCGCTGCCTGAGGGCGACCGACGACTTAGAGCACAGGACCACCTGCATCGCGGTCAGTCCAACGATGTCTACTGGCACGGGCTCTTCGGCGGCATCTACCTGGCCGACCTGCGGGTGGCCGCGCTGGCCGAGCTCATCGCGGCGGAGGATCTGGCGGCGGGTGGCCAGGTTGCCACCGCGCGTGCCGACTTCGACCTGGATGGCCTTGACGAGGTGCTTCTGGGCGGACCCGGGCAGACCCTGCTGATCGACCTGGCGGAAGGCGGCGCCATCGGCGCATGGGACCTGCTGGCCGGCCGCCTGCCGCTGGCCTCAGTGCTGCGGCGGCGCCCCGAGGCCATCCACGCGCGGCTCAAGGCGGCGGTGGAGGCCGGCACGGCCGGCCCCGCGTCCGACCAGCCCATCTCGCCCCACGACGCGGTCGTGGTCAAGGAACCGGGCCTGGAGCGGTACCTGGTCTACGACCGGCACGAGCGGCGGAGCTGTCTGGTGCACCTCCTGGACCCGGCCGTGGCCGCGGGACTGGGAGCAGCCGAGCTCTCAGCGGAGGAGTTCGACGACCAGGCGGACCTGGCTGAGGAGCCCTATGAGGTCGAGGAGCTGACCGAAGGGCGACTGGTGTTGCGCCGCGACGGCGCCGTTCATCCTTCTGGCCCCCGGCGCGACGGGAGCGCGGGCGGCGACGGGGGATGGCCGGTCACGCTCATCAAGCGGTTCGAGTTGGGCGGGACGCGTCTATCTCCGGAGTTGGCCCTGAAGGCGGAGTTGCGCAATCGTGGCGACACGGGCCTGGAAACGGAACTGGACCTGGAGTGGGCGTTCCAGATGCTCGGTGGCGGCGGTAACCCGGCAGCCTGGTACGCCGTGCCGGATGACGCAGCGGTCACGACCCGCACGCCGCACGACGGCAGTGGAGATGTCGCTGGGGTGGACCGGCTGGCCTTCGGCAACGACCAGCTTGGGGTGCGGCTGGAGGCGCTCCTGGAACCCGCGGCGCGGGTGATCTGGCATGCCATCGAGACCGTCTCCAATTCGGAGGGGGGTTTCGAGCGCGTGTACCAGGGCAGTGCCCTGCACCTTCGCTGGCCGCTCGTCTTGGCGGCCGGCGCGACGGCCTCCGTGGGCGTGCGCTTCAGCGCGACGCAGGATCGCGACCGTCTGGAGGAAGAGACCCGCGGCTTCGCGGACAAGACCCCGGCCGATCAACGCGGCGCCGCCAGCCAGCGGCTCCATCCGAAGGCGGGACGGAAGCCCAGCCGCTCGTAGAGACGCCGGGCGGCCGCGTTATCGTTCTCCACGGAGAGCCACACCAGCGAGCCGCCGCGCGCCAGCGCGGCACGCATGGCGACCGCCGTGACGAAGCCACCCAAGCCCTCGCGCCGACGCTCCGGCGCCACGCCGATGCCGTATAGCCCCGCCGATCCGTAGAGCAGTGAGAGCCGAGCCACGGCCACGGCGACTCCACCCGAGCGGACCAGGAAAGCCCGAAGAGTGCCCCCAGCGATGCCCGCGCTGAGGCCGCGCACACGTCCCGCGGCGTCCCAGGCCGGAAGCCCGAAGATCCGTCGCTCCAGTGCCTCGTACTCAGCGACGCTCCGCTCGGTGGCGGCCTCCAGGCGCAACCGCGGATCGAGGTGCGGCACGGCGACGGGGCGGCGGGTCCACATCGTCGTCTCTTGCCTGAGCTGCGACCAACCGGCCTCGGCGACTCGGGCCGGAAGGTCTGCTGGCCGGCTCAAGCCCTCGGCGAGGAGCAGCGACGGCCACGTTCCGTCCGCACGCGCATGCCGCTCCAATGCCGCCAGGCGGTCGCGCAACTCGCCGGCCGGCCAGCGCACCATGGCCGCGAGGTCATGACCCTGGCCTGGCGGCTCGGCCCGGACGATCAACAGACCGAGATCGTCGTCCTGCCAGGCCCGCCCGCCTGCGTGGAGCGGCAGCACAGCAAGATGCCGCTCGATGTCGTCGAGCTCCTGGGCAGACGGCTCCGGCGAAGCCTCATCGTCCCTGCGGCTTTGAGCGGACTCGGGCCGCCGGGTCGGCGCCGAAGGCCGCATCTCTCCTCGCGCGGCCTCCGCGTTCCCGTCCCGCCGCATCACGCTACGACGGTCCAGCTGCCTGCGGCCGCAGTGGCAGGGAGCGAACGGTGGGGCGTGACCATCGTCGTGTAGATTGCCGCGGTATGGCGGTCATCTCCCGAAGCCACAGGCTTCTCTTCATCCTGGCGCCACATACCGGCTCGTCGGCCATCGCCAAGGTCCTGAACGAAGAGCTGACCGGAGAATGGATCCCGCCGAGAGAGATCCAGGACGCGGACGGGCGGATCCTGGCGCGGAGGAAGCACACCACGATGCGTCAGTTGCTGACGGCCGGCCTCATCAGCGCCGCCGAGCGCGCTGACCTGTTCGCGTTCTCTGCTGTCCGCAACCCGTTCGACGCACTCGTCTCCACGTACTTCAAGCATGCCAGCGCAGAGCCCACCAGGATCGCCAAGCGACGGTCTACGGGTCGGTCGCGCATCGTGGACTTCGCGGAGTTCTGTCAGGACCATAGCTTCGAGGAATGGATCGACTACGCCTTCAAGCCCGGCACCCTCGACCGACTGCGAGGTCGCGCCGCTCAGCAGGGCCCGTCCTACCATGATGACGTCGACTTCATCATGCGCTTCGAGCACCTCCAGCACGACTTCGACGAGGCCCTCCGCCGCGGCGGGATCGAGGGTTCGTACGTGATCCCGCGCCACAACGTCACGCAGGAGCGGCAGACCCGAGACTATCGCGAGTTCTACAGCGAGGATTCTCGCCGGGTCGTGCAGCAGGCGTTCGCACCGTACCTGGAGCGCTTCGGCTACTCCTTCTGAGCCCAAAGCGACCGCACACGGTCGGCGACGTCAGCCGCTGTTCGCTTCGAATGCATAACCCCAGCGGCCCAGGCGTTCGGCCCAGACTCGCTCGATGATGTGACGCGCTTCGGCCGTGTAGTACTCGCGATAGTGGCGGCCCTTTCGTGCCGGCGTGACGTTCACCACCGGGATCATCACACGCGTCAGCACTCCGACGCTGCGCAGAGCCTCGTCAAGATCCGCCTGCATGCGCTCGAACCGGATGATGAAGTCCACTCCCTCGGTGTAGTCGCTGGGCAGGCCACGGCGGCGCCTGCGGGTGGCGCGCCTGGCCAGGCCGGCTGCGTATCGGCGACGCACGAACCGCTCGAAGTCCTCTGGCGAAGGCTCAGGGAGCCAGGCATCCGGGTGCTTCCGTTCCTCGGTGTCATCCGGGGCATCGAGGTCGATGCCGCGTGCGTACTCGGTGACCACCAGGTCGAACGGGTTGCGCACTCCGGCGGCGACGAAGAGGTTCGAGCGCTCCTCCGCGCTGATGGTGCTGGTGGCCAGCAGCTGTGAGAGCGTCTGGTGCTTCCTTCGCATGATGATGCGACCGGCCTCATCGCGGGCGTAGTCGTGCACCAGTCGGGTGCAGGCGAGCTGCTTGCGCAGCGCCCTCCCGATCGCGCTCGATCCGGTGTGCGGTGCCTGCAGGAAGAGGAACCCGACATCCCGGCAGATGATGGCCATCGATCAGTTGCGGTGCCCCAGGATGCGCGCCACCCACTTGATGGGCGGGGACCCGTGCCTGATGACCGACTCGAGATGCGCCCGGTACTCGAAGCCGGGCGTCTCGCCCAGGTCGCCCACGATGCGCTGCGCGGGCACCGCATCCAGGCCGGCCCCTGACGCCAGGGCCGCACGCTGCCGAGCGGCCACCTCCATGTCCCACATCTCCAGCGATCCGAGGTAGTACGTGCACAGCTGGGTCGAAGTGAGCCGGGCCCGCAGCCACTTGGCGCGCGCCTCATCCGGCTCCTGGAAACCGCCCTCGACCATCAGCTCCATGGCCGCCGCCTCGTCCATGCCGGCGGTGTGGATCTCCACGTCCATGATGGCGTTCGTGATGGCCCGCAGGTAGAACTTCCAGTGGTTCAGCATCAGCGCGGGATCGTCGCCCCCGTAGCCCAGGTCCATCATCACCTGGGTCACGTAGACGGCCCAACCCTCGGCGAACATGCCGTTGGAGAAGATCGAGCGCACCAGCGATGGCGACCGGTTCGACCAGGCCAGCTGGAGGTAGTGGCCGGGCACCCCCTCGTGGATGCAGAGCAGCCGCAGCATCCGGTCGTTGTCCTCCCGAAGGTAGGACTCGACGTCCTCCGGCGGCCCGCTCTCGTCCGGCGGCGTGATCCAGAAGTAGCTCGACTGACCCTGGTCCAGGGGTCCTGGCGAATCTAGGAAGGCGCGACCGTAGGCGCGCATGAAGACGGGCGTCCAGGTGATCCTGAGTGCCTCATCAGGCAGTCCGATGAGGCTCCGCTCCCGGCAGAAGTCCTCGATGCGAGCGACCTCCTGCTGGCACCACTCGAGCAGCTCGTCCGGACGGCGGTGCTCGGTCGCGATGGCGTCCAGGACGCCGCGCACGATGCGGCTGTCGACATCGTCGTTCTCATCGGTTTCCTGGGGCAGGGGCTCTTCCGGCTTCCAGGTCGCCCACAGATCGCGGGAGAGCCGCACCATCTCACCGCGCACCAGCTCGTAGTCGCGCCGAGCGCGACTGCGCAGCTCCGCATAGCCCAGGTCGCTCGACAGCGTGTGGTGCAGCTTCTGCTGAAAGAGTCCCGGGCCCAGACGCCCGTCTCCCTCCGCCCGGCCGCGGATCTCCGTGTCGAGCGCCGCGCGGAACCGCTCCAGTGCCTCTCGCGCCGGTCCCGCAGCATCTTGCAGCGCGGCCAGCAGGTCCGGCTCTTCCCCGGCTTCGGCGCGGCGCTGCGCCTCGGCGATGCCCTCATCGATCAGGTCGCCCACGCCTGGCAGCTGGGAGAGGGCGGTGTCGGTGTGCAGCAGCGAGACCGGTCGGTCGGGCAGCCCCAGGAGGTTCGCCCGAGCGTCCTCGAACACCTGCGCCAGGCCTTGCACCCGGTGGAGGAAGGCCTTGCCTCGATGCGACCAGGGCGCGTAGTCGCGTGCCAGCAGGCCGAACAGCCCGCTGCCCGCCACGTAGACGTAGGCCAAGGGGTCCCAGCTGGGCTCGCGCAGCACGCCTTCCTCGAAGCGCAGGTGGTCAAGGAGTTCCAGCATGATCCCGCGGTCGATCCGCTCGTCGGCCGACAGGTCGGCTTCGGGCATATCCCGGAAGCTCCGCTGATGCTCATCGACCATGGCCAGTCGAGCCAGCCGACCACTCTCGCTGAAGTCGCCCCACTGATGATCCAGCAGGTGATGACCGGTGAGGGTGGCCCAGACGGGATACGCCCCGAAGTAGTCGTCGAGGAAGGCATGGAACAGGTGCTGGAACGGCGTCGCGGGCGAGGGACGCGTGTCCTCGACCAGAGAGACGAACGGCTCGGTCGTCATGGCAGCTCCGGTGACGGTGCGCTGGGCGTAGTGATGGCGGTGGGCCTATGCGAGCAACGATGAACGGGCCCACGCCGGGGCAGGGGAAGATGCTACCCGCCGGCCGTACCATGTCGCAGGCGCGACCGCAGCGCCATCACGGAGACACAGATGTTCGACTTCCTGGTCCGCCTGGTCATCAACGCCATCGCGCTGGTGGTGGCCGTGATGCTGGTGCCCCGGATCCAGGTCGACTTCGGCGACGAATGGTGGCACCTGCTCCTGGTAGCGGCCATCTTCGGGCTCATCAACACCTACATCCGGCCCATAGTGTCGCTGCTCAGCCTGCCCCTCAACCTGTTCGCCCTGGGCCTGGTCGGGCTGCTGGTCAACACGGCCATGTTGCTCCTCCTCGCCTTCGTCAGCGGCTGGCTCGCGCTGGGCTTCAGGATCGCCGGCTGGCCACCCGGTCAGTTCGACCTGGATGTGGTGATATACGCGGCCCTGGCCGCGCTCGTCATCTCGCTGGTGTCGACCGCGTTGGGCCTGGTGCGCCGGCTGGTGCCGGGCGTCTGAGCGTCCGAGCGTATGACAGGGCTAGGCGGTCACTGCTTGCGCGCGATGGCCCGTGCCAGCTCGTTCTTGCTCATCGATGAGCGGCCCTTGATGTCCAGGTCCCGCGCTCGCTCGTAGAGCTCGTCCCGGGTGTGGCCCAGAACGTCCACGCCGCCGAACGTCTCACTACCGCTGTCGCGGGCATCCCGACCGCCCTTGGCCGCCTGGGGGTCGGAGGGTCCCTTCTGGTCCTTGGGCTCCCAGCGGTCGCCGACCTTCTCGAAGGAGTGCTTGAGCGACGAGAAGGCCGTGCGATGTGCCCGCTCGCCTTCCCCGTAGCTCTCCACAGCACTGTCGTGCGTCTTGGCCCAGGTCCGCTGCGCCTTCTTGGGTGAGCGCCGGATGGTGTCCGGCATCTCCTTGTCGGCAGGCATCATGATCCTCCGATCACTCATATCGAGGCGTGGTCCCGGCTTTGATGATGGCCTTCCGGCCACTGCCGAGGCGACGGAACGCTGTGCCCTGGACATCGCGGTCGCCTTTCGGCAGGCGGCTCCTTGCAGACCCGCACCCCCTACGCTTGCCCGATGCAAGCGCTGACCCGTGAAGCGATGCGTCAGGCGACGCGCCGGTACGGAACACCACTCTACCTCTACGACCTGGCGCGTCTGGAGGCCGACGCCCAGGCCATCCGCGATGCGTTCCCGGATCCCTGGCTACGCCTCTACGCGCTCAAGGCCAACGGGCTGCCGGGGCTCCTGGAACGGTTGACCGGGAACGGATTCGGGGCCAGCGCCGTGTCCGGAGGCGAGCTCCTGCTGGCGCGCCGCGCGGGATTCCCCACGGCACTGACCGCGCTCGAGGGGGTCGGCAAGAGCACCAACGACCTGGGCACAGCGGTGGCAGGAGTTAGGGCTGGCAGCCCACTGCTATGGGTGAGCCTGGAGTCGGCCGAGGAGGCGGCGGTGCTGGCCCGCTTGATGGAGGCCGCTGGACGGCGCGAGGGACGGCGAAGCGATCGAGATGAGCCACGGCTGGACGTGCTGGTGCGCCTCAACCCACAGGTCCGTCCCGAGACCCATCTCGGACTTGCGGTCGGCGCGGCCGATTCCAAGTTCGGAGTGCTGACCGAGGAGCTCCCAGAGGTGATCGAGGCGGGCGGCGGCGTGTCAGGGCCGCTGCGCTGGCGAGGGCTCCACGTCCACGTCGGCTCGCAGCTCGGCGCGGTCGACGCGTGGCGCGCGGCCGTGCGCGTGGGGCTGCGCGTGCTGGGACTGCAACGCGCGTCGCTACCGGACTTCGATACGCTCGACTGCGGCTCTGGCTTCCCGGTCGATCATGGGCTGGCCGGCTCCGTCCCGAGCGCCCGGCTGTTCGCCGCGGCCGTCCACCAGGAGCTGAACGAGCTTCCGGAGGATGTCCGACCCAGGCGGCTGGCGATCGAGCCGGGCCGGGCGGTCGTGGCTGGCGCCGGCTGGCTCGTGGCGTCCGTGCTCCACGTACGTTCGCGCGAGAGGCCGATCGTGGTGCTGGACGCAGGCATGACGGAGCTCATCCGACCGGCGCTGTATGGAGCCGAGCACCCGCTCCTTGCGCTGACGTCGATGGGGCGCGCGGTCGAGCCGGCGTCCGGGGTCGGCCAGCCAGCGGTCATGGTCCGCGTCGATGGGCCTATCTGTGAGTCCACGGACCGTCTGGGAGAGGCGGCTCTGCCACCGCTGCGGCGCGACGACCTCGTGGCCATCGGGGTGGCGGGGGCATACGCCTCGTCGATGGCCTCGACATACAACGGCCGGCCGCGACCGCCGGAGATAGCCTGGGACGGCGTGAGGCTGGCCCTGCTGCGTCGGCGGGGACGCATCTGATCCCCGTGGATCGGTCGCCGCCGGCGCCGATGCGCAGGTCTTCGCTTGTACCCTGTGGCCATGCGTCACAAGGACTCACACGCCCGCCGCGCCTTCGCTGAGCGTCTGGCCAAGCGGCCGATGCTCTTCGACGGGGCCATGGGCACCCTGCTCTTCAGCCGCGGGGTGCCGCAGCGCAGCTCGCTCGACGAGCTGGTCCTGACGCGCCCCGACCTCATCGGCGCCATCCACCGCGAAGCCATCGCCGCCGGCGCGGACGCCGTCGAGACCGATTCGTTCGGTGCCAACCGCTTCCGCCTGGAGCCGTTCGGGTTGGCCGGCCAGGTGACCCGCCTCAATCGCCGTGCGGCTCAGCTCGCTCGTGAGGCGCGCGACGTGTCCGGTCGCGATGTCCTGGTGGGCGGCAGCATCGGGCCGCTGGGACACGCTGTGCGTGGGCCGGAACGCGCTTCGGAGACGGCGATCCGCGGCGCCTTCCGCGAACAGATCGAGGGCCTGCTGGAGGGCGGCGCCGACCTGCTCATCTTCGAGACCTTCAGCGACCTGGAGGAGCTCCTGGCCGGCATCGCCGAGGCACGCGCCCTGGGCGACCTGCCCATCGTGGCGCAGATGACCTTCGGTGAGGATTTGGTGGCCATGGACGGCACCAGCCCGCAGACCGCCGCCACCGCGCTGGCCACGGCCGGGGTCGATGCCGTGGGCGTGAACTGCGGCGTGGGGCCGCTGGTCTGCCTGGACGCGCTGGACCAGATGGGCCTGCCCTCGGCCGGACTAGCACGCTCCATCATGCCCAACGCCGGGTTGCCGCAGCGCGTGGAGGGCCAGTTCGTCTACGCCGCGGGGCCGGCCTACTTCGGCGACGCGGTGACCCGCTTCCTGGCCGCCGGCGCTCGCATCATCGGCGGCTGCTGCGGCACCACGCCGGAGCACGTGGCGGCCATGCGCCAGGCGCTCGACCGTGCCATGGCCCGCGAACAGGGCACCGCGGCGGCCACCTCACAGCCGCTGGGCACCGGCGCCGCGCCGCGCGCCACCATCGCGGAGCGCGGCGGGGGCTCTACACAGGAGCCGCCCCCACCCACGGCCCTGGCCCGGGCCCTTGACGAGGGGCGCTTCGTGATCAGCGTGGAGATCGACCCACCCCGCTCGGTGCGCATCGAGCGCACCATCGAGGCGGCTCGCCTGCTCCAGGAGGCAGGCGTCGACCTGGTCAACATCAGCGACAGCGCCATGGCCCGCGTGCGCATGGGTGCGCTGGCCGTGGCCTTCGGCATCCAGCACGACCTCGATCTGGAGTGCCTGGTGCACCTCACCACGCGGGACCGCAACCTGATGGCGCTGGAGTCGGAGCTGCTGGGTGCGCATGCCCTGGGCGTGCGCAACATCCTGGCCCTGACCGGCGACCCGCCACGGGTCGGCGATCTTCCTACCGGCACCGGCATCTGGGACATCGATTCGACCGGCCTCATCGCCATCCTGCGACGGCTCAACCGCGGCGAGGATCAGGCGGGCAAGCCCATCGGTGCGCCGGCCGGCTTCACCATCGCCTGCGCCCTCGATCCCACGGCGGCCGACCTCGACTTCGAGGTGGAACGACTGGCGGGCAAGCTGGAAGCCGGGGCGGACCTGGTGATGACGCAGCCGATCTACGCGCGCTCGCAGTGGGAGCGCTTCATGGAACGGGCATCCGTCCGCTGGGGGGATCGCCTGCCGCGACCCGTGCTGCTGGGCGTGCTGCCCCTGCACACCGCGCGCCACGCCGAGTTCCTGCACAACGAAGTGCCCGGCATCACCATCCCGGACACCGTGCGGGCAGCGATGCACGCGGCCGGTGAGCGTGGCGCAGAGGTGGGGCTCGACATGTCCCTCGAGCTGCTGACCGAGATGCGCTCGCTGGTGGAGGGCACCTACATCATGCCCTCGTTCGGACGCTACGAGATGGGCGCCGAGCTGGCGCGTCGCATCCGTTCATCCCTGGCGCAGGCCACGCTGGCCTGATCGCGGGCTGGTCGTTTGAAGGGACGTCGGACAGCCATCACGGCCGGCATCGCCATGGTCACGTGGCTGCTGGCCTTCGCCTCGGTCGTTGCCGCGGCGGCCGGACCGCCGTTCCCCGATCCGTCCCCCGATCGCCTCCTCTACGACACGGCCGATCTCTTCCCGCGCGAGGCGCGGCGCGCCTCCAACCAGGCGCTCAACGACCTGCGTGAGCGGAGCGGCGCCAGCCTGGTGGTCTACACGCAGGTCAAGCCGGTCGCGGTCGCACCGGAGGCCGCGGACGCAGACGCTGCCGCGTTGCTGGACGCCTGGGACCTGGGCGGCACGGACGCCGCGGCGCTGGTCTGGAACGTGGACGAGGCGGGCCAGCGAGCGGCCATCGGCACTGCCACATCGTCCTCGCTCCCGGCGCGGGGCCTTGATGACGAACGCCTTCGATCCATCGTGGAGGGGGCCACCACGGATGACCTGGCGGCCGGCCGCTGGCTGGCCGCCCTCACTCGCTCCACCGTGGCCATCTCGCTCGCCCTGGCCGCGGACCCGACGGCGGCGCCCAGTGGCGCGGCCCCCACGCCGAGTTGCGCGGCCGGCTCGCCGCAGCCCGTCGAGACGCCGCCGCCGGGCGGCTTTCCGGGCAGCGGCCCGGCTCCCGCGGCCGGCCCGCCGTATCCCGATCCCGTCGATGGTCAGGTGGTCTACGACTTCGCCGATGTCCTCGCTCCAGCCACGGAGGCCGGGGCCACCTCGACCATCGCGGGCATCGAGGAGCGCACCGGCGCAGAGCTCGTGGTCTACACGCAGGTCAAGCCGGAAAGCGACTCGCCGGCGGAGGCGGAGCAGGACGCCATCGCCCTGATGGATCAATGGGGCGTCGGGCGGGCGGGCTTCGATGACGGCCTGGTCATCCTCTTCGACATGGCTGAGCCGGACGGCTGCCACGGGCAGGTCCAGCTCTATGCCGGCCCCGGCTATCGAGCCACCTTCCTCGCCAACGAGGAACGCCAGGCCATCTTCGAGACGGAGATGCTGCCGCTTCTGCGGGATTGCGACATCCAGGGCGCACTCCAGGTGGCGCTGGAGCGGGTCGATGCCAACGCCACGCCGGAGCACGCCGTCACGCTCGAGCGCGGACGGCAGATCGATGCGGTGATCGGCCTGCTGGTAGCGCCCCTCGCCTTCCTGCTCCTCGTGGCCTGGGCGGGCAGGTCGTGGCTGCGCTACGGCAAGGATCCCATCTACCTTGACGATCCCTCGATCCACATGCCGGCTCCGCCGGCCGAGCTGACTCCGGCGGCTGGCGCACTGCTGGTGGACGGCCGCTCTTCCCGCCGAACGCTCACCACGGCCATGCTGCATCTCGCCAGCCGCGGCGAGCTGGCTTTCCGCCGACACGATGAGCTGCTGCGCGACAAGGTGGGAGTCCAACTGCTCGCCGCCGACAGCGACGACCCCCAGCTCATCCGCAATCGCCGCAAGCTGCCCACCACGGAGGCCGAGGAGTACGCGCTGGTGCGCCTACGCGCCATCGGCGGCAGCGGGCCGGGTGGCTACATGGACCCCGACGACCTGCTGCAGTTCGGCAAGTTCGTCGACAAGTTCGACGATCGGCTCGAGGCTCACGTCGCTCGACAGGGGTGGTTCAGAGAGATGCCCGGCAAGTCCGTCGAACGCTGGAGCTACCGTGGCGGCGTGGCTCTGGTGGCGGGATTCGTGCTGGGCGTCCTGGGCGTCACGCTGCCTTCGTCCGGCGTCCTGCTGCTAGGCGTGGCGGTCGGCGCGGCGAGCGTGGTCATGCTCATCCTGGCCCGAGTGATGCCCGCCCGGACGATGCCCGGAGCGATGCTCTTCGCCATGCTTGCCGCGTACAAACGGACGCTGCACAAGACCATGGCCGGGGCGCGCTCCATGGACCAGGTGGTCACGGAGACTCGACTACCCTGGCTGGAGACGCCCGACCAAGCCGCCGTCTGGTCCATCGCCCTGGGCCTCAAGGACGACGTCCAACGGGTCCTGGAACGCAGCGTGGAGGACGTCAGGGAGGGACGGGTGGCACCGGGCGCGGTCTGGGCGCCCGTCTGGTACGGCTCCGGCGGCGGCTCGAGCCCGGGCGGGTCAGGCGGCTTTGGCGGCCTCGCGCCCGGCCTGATGTCGGCGTCCGGCGTGCCCGACTTCGGCGGCATGATGTCGGCCATCGGCACGATCGGCGACTCACCGTCGCCCTCCGGATCGGGCTCCGGTGGTTTCAGTGGCGGTAGCAGTGGCGGCGGAGGCGGTGGTTCGGGCGGCGGCTTCTAGGAGCTTCGGGTCGTGCTTTCACCCCACACCGATGTCGGGGCTGGTGCGACCGCCCGGTCGCCATGGGACCTCTGGCTGCCGCTACGAGTGTGCTTGGCAAGGCTACGGTGGGGTCCATCGTCGCAGCTGGGGGGCCGAGCTATGGTCCGCGTTCGAGTCGGTCTCCTCATAGCCGTCGCCCTGACGATGATCGGGTGCTCATTAGGGGCGCCTCTGATGCTGGTCGACCGCGTCCGCGTGATGGGCGCGACGCTCGACTTCGTTGCGGTGGACATGGGCTCGGTGGGGACCCCAGCCGGAACGGCTTTCATCGTGATGCCCCTGGGGCCGGCCATCCCCCAGCACGAGCTGGAGCGTGCCGCGCGCGTTCGCGGGCGACGACTCCGGGTCGAACCCTGTCTTCGACATGGAGTTCGTCGAGGTGGCCCTCGGCCCGGGCCTGCGCATGTCGTCCTCGACGCGCGGAACGATCGGCCGCGGGACCAAAGTGTTCGTGCGCATGCTGGTGGTGTCGACGACATGGAAACGGCCCGCTGAGGCCGGCATCGGCCACCAGGCATCACACCTCACGGGTGTGCCGGGCGGCCTGGATGGCCGCCTTGGCGTCTCGGCCTCGAGATCGACCACTTGGACGCCGGCGCCGTACTGGCGGCGAGGATCGACGCGGCCGAGGGCGGATCTGTGACCGTCGAGATCGTCTTCGCGCGCGACCGTAGTGCCGCGAGATCAGGCCTCAGTCAGGCCCGCGGTCATTCTCCGGCTGACTGGCGCCGGCGATGCAGGCCCAGCGCAGCCACAGAAGCCAGGAAGACGCCCGGGATGACGAACGAGGTCAGCCATCCCGAAGCGACATCGACCGGCAGCCCGGTGGATGTGTCAGGCATGGAGGACAGGCGCCACTCGTAGGTCGCGTCACCCTCACCCGCAGCCGTGGTCAGATCCGTGTGGAATGAGATGCGCCAGTCACCGGCCGGAGGACCCATGACGCTGACCACTTGCACGTCCGGGTGGGGTGGCTCGCTCTCCAGGCGTGTGACCACGGGTCCGTCGGGATAGCGCGAGTATTGGATCGACCAGCGACCGATGCGAGCGTCATCGGCGAGGTGGAAGGCCAGCTCTTCGCCGCCCGAGAAGAACGACTCGTCGAGCTCGAGCTCCTGTCCGATGTCGCCGCAGCCGCCGCGACCATCCTCGAAGTAACAGAAGCTGCCCAGGCTCCCCATGATGGGCTCCTCACCGTCCACCGACATGTGCGCGTTGGGTGGTTCGAGGAGGTCGGGTACGCGTGCTGCGCTGGTCCCTGCCGTCAGGCTGAGACCGAGGATCGCCACTCCTGTGGCCAGGATGATGCGCCGCATCGTTGCCCCTCTCTTGCGCCCGTCCGTCTTTGGAGAGCGGCCAACCGTGCTTGGCCGGCCACCAGATGGTGGCCCTAGGTGCGCGCTCGGTCTGGTGCCACCATAGGGCCGCCGGCTATCCAGGTCACTCCGTACCGCCACGGAGCCGGGTACGTGGCGGCGTGCCGTACCCGGTGAGCGTGTCACCAGTCCATCGACCTCCCCGATAGGAAGTTGAAGTCGGGTGCACGGTGCGGCGGGCGTGAGGCTTGCTGGCAGCTGGGGCGATAGACTCCCGTCATGGGTGCCGCTGAAACGATGGAGACGTTCTTCGAGAAGCTCAATGAGGGTGACCGCAAGGCCGCCGTGGAGCTCATGGATGAGCGGACCGAGATGCGCGTCCACGTCCTGGGCAACGTCCGCATGCTGCGTGGCGTGGAGCAGGTCGGCGGCTGGTTCCTCCGTGCCGACACGGGGCTGCGCATGATCCCCGGTGACGTGCGCGAGACGGGCAACACCTACGAGGCGGACCTGCTGGTGCTGCGTCCCGGCGCTCCATCACAGCATCTCGACGCGACCTTCCGCGTGGAGGCGGGCCGCATCACGGCCATCAACCTCGCCCCCCGATAGCGGCCGGCTGGGCGGCCACGCGGCCGCCCGGTCCGGGTAAAACGTCGGTGCGCCATCAAGGTGCCCCGCTCGCCTCGTCGATCGGAGGTGCTCCGCTGGTCTCGCCGGCCGGACCTTCCGTCTCGGCACCTGGGCAGGCGTAGTCATCCTCGGGGATGAGCAGCTCCTGGCCCTCCTGGAGCCGGTTCACGTCCTCGATCGCATTGAAGCAGGCGATCTGCTCCACGGTCAGGCCGAACATCCGCGCGATGCGCAGCATGTTGTCGCCGCTGACCACCGTGTAGACCTGCGGCGTGGGCTCCGGCGAGGGTGTCGGGGACGGCGTAGGCGTGACGACCGCCACCTGCGATGGCCGGGGGGTCGACTCGGACGGGTCGCCGCCCGCGAGGAGTCCGGGCAGGAGATACAGCACGAGTGCGGCCAGCACGAGACCGACGGCGGCGACGGCGACCGGTGGCGTGCCACGCAGGCCCATGCGGGTGGTGAGCGTGGGATAGGCCTCGTGGCGACGTGGCTGACTCCACTCGGGCGCATCCTGCGGGCGGCGAGGCGGGGCCGGTCGCGCCTGGCGCCCGAAACGGGATGGACCGGGCGACGGCCGGGGCGCCTCGGCCGACGGGCCGACATCCGTCACCAGCGCACGCGGCCGACTGCCCACCGGCTGGCCTATGCGCGAGCGGCCGGCCAGGAACGACGGTTGCGGCGTGGGCGGCTCGTGCCGGGCCACCGCCTCGAGCGGGGGAGCCACCTCCTGCGAGGGAGCCGCCTCCTGCCAGGTACTCGGGCCGATGCCCAGGTCACGGTCTGGCGGGTCCGCCGGCTCATCGAACGCGGCCAGTTGCTCGGCGCTCCAAGGTGGCGGTGCCGCCCAGCCCCTTGCCGCCGGATCGGTGGCACGCTGGGACTGCGACCGCTCGTCCGGCTGCGCCAGCCGCGCCGGGGTGGGGGGCGGACGGCGCGTGGCGATCGGCTCCGCGGCGGCGCGGGCAGCCCAGTCCAGGAAGATGGGGCAGGCCGAGAAGGCGGGCGCCAGGCAGTAAGTGTCCTGATGGGCGATCGCACGCGGTTGCGGCTCGCGCTCGGCGAAGCATCGATGCCGCTCGTCGGGGACATCGAGTCGCCGGTCACGGTCATCGCCCAGCGCGACGAAGGGACAGGCCTGCGGCTCCTGGACGTGGTGCGGCGTCCGGTCGCTCATCGGCTCCGATGATACGGCGGTCGACCCTGACGCCGCCTGCGCGATCGCTCACGCCTCTTCCCCGGCTCGGCCGAGCGAGCGGCTCGGGGCCAGGCCGTCAGCGGCTCATGTTCTGGTAGCGACGCACCCCCAAGGGTCCGAACACGGCCAGGATCACGGAGATCCACACCAGCGTCACCAGGGCCGGTTGCTCGGCGGGGAAGCCAGCCGAGGCGAACGGGTTCGGATTTCCCCAGAGCTGGCGCGTCGCCGCGGTCAGCGTGCTGACCGGGTTCCATTCGGCGAAGGGCTGGAGCCAGTCGGGCAGCGTGCCCGGCGGCACGAAGACGTTGGAGACGAAGGTCAGCGGGAAGATCGTCGTGAAGGCGACCTGCTGCGCCACCTCCACCGTGGGCACCACCGTGCCCAGCCACACGCCGATCCACGACATGGCGTAGGCGAAGAGCAGCAGCAGGCCGACGCCCGTCAGGAACTCCGGGATGCCGGTACGAACCGTCCAACCGACGGCCAGGCCGGAGAGCATCAGCACGATGAGGATGCCGCCGTTGTAGACGACATCCGAGAACGTCCGGCCGGTGAGCACCGCCGAGCGGGCCATGGGCAGCGACCGGAAGCGGTCGATGATGCCCTTGTTGATGTCGTCCGTCATGCCGATGGTGGTCG
>Ga0136615_10000297_pt1 | contig 22133 bp, 18 predicted proteins | sample AntDrymUQ2882206_2_FD_106647 | JGI IMG/M metagenome (GOLD analysis project Ga0136615, IMG submission 106647) | Polar desert sand microbial communities from Dry Valleys, Antarctica - metaG UQ288 (22.06) | ecosystem: Environmental > Terrestrial > Soil > Desert | place: Antarctica: Dry Valley... | reverse complement strand
TGGTATCGGGTTGTGGGAGATCAGGGAACAGCGAAGGTTCTTTGCTCATGGTGCTAAGATCGCATATTCATGATCAATTGGCGATCCCCCTGCAAACAATTTTTTCACAGCCTCTGAGAGTTGATCGGCAGCCTCGGTGCAGCGCCTCTTAAGGGTGCTACTGTGAATATTTCACAGCACAACCCCAATTTTCTATATACATTAGCGGTGATGCACAAACGCGGACCTATCATTCGCGTTTTCGTTTGTACGTTGGCTTAGTGGCAACCACAAACGGACTTTCACGGAGGCGGTGGTGCTCCATGAAAGCAGTGCTCGGAAAATGAAGGTATTCCCTAAATCCAACCTATCGTAGGAGAACACAGGCATGAGCTATCCAGTTATTTTAGACAATGGACAAAAGCGGTTTTGGTTACCCCTTGTCGTATTAGGGCTTGCCGCTCTATTGCCCTTCGAAGTTTATTCCGCCCCCGAGCAATCGGTGCCTGTCCAAACGGCCGAGCAAGCTCCGGCTGCGCCGACCGCACCGGAGGCGCTGGCGAGCGGTTGCGGGCGTTGTATTAGCCCTTCCGGTACTCAAAAGTCATGTCACATTTCGGGCGCGAATGCCGGAAAATATTCATGTCCTGATCCGCACTCAGGCGGACACAGCTGGTGCGACAGCGCGTGCCAGTGAAGGTGTGTAATACCGAAAACGCGAAGACCTAGCCGGATGGAGTGATGCGCAACCGGGGACGCATTGGACCTCATGCGTCCCCGGGTTCACTTCGTCTCATCGAGGCTCCTAATCTTCAGCCGCTTGCGGCTTGAAGGCCGCCATCAATTGCTGTTGCGTCCTCACCGGGACCGGATCGTAATGACTGAGCTCGATGGTATAGCTGCCGTGACCGCCGGTCATGGATTTGAGTTGTGATTGGTACTGTTCCAATTCGCTCAGCGGCGCCTGGCCGGCGATTTCGATCATTCCGCCAGGTAAAGCGCTGGTATTGCTCACCCGTCCCCGCTTGGTGGACAAATCACCAGTAATATCACCCATATTCGCGCTTGGTAGGGTGATACGGATGTCGACGATGGGCTCGAGCACCACGGGCTTGGCGTTCTTGAAGGCTTCGCTGAACGCCTTCTTGCCGGCCGCGACGAAGGCGACTTCCTTGGAATCGACGGGATGGTACTTGCCGTCATACAAAGTGACCTCAAGATCCTGGATTTGGTAGCCGGCGACGACGCCTTCCTGGATCGCCTGGAGGATTCCCTTCTCGACGGCGGGAATAAATTGCCGCGGTATGACCCCCCCCACCACCGCGTCGACGAACTTATAGCCCTCACCGCGCTCGAGCGGGCGGACGCGTAGGAACACTTCACCGAATTGGCCCGCGCCGCCGGTTTGTTTCTTATGCCGGTGGTGCCCTTCGGAGGGCGCCGTGACCGTTTCACGGTAAGCGATCTTGGGTGGCCGGGTTTCCACCTCGACGTGGAAACGCTCTTTCATGGTTTCCAGCAGGACCCGGACGTGAAGATCCCCGAGACCGCGCAACACGGTCTCGTTGAGCGCGGTGTTGTGCTCGACGCGCGCGCTCGGATCCTCCGCTTCCAGCTTATGCAGGGTATCGGAGAGCCTTTGTTCATCTCCGCGGCTTTTCGCTGCGATCGCGAGGCCGTGCATCGGCAACGGGAAACTGACCGACTTGAGGTGGATGTGGTCCTCTTCGTGGGAGTCGTGTAACACCGCATCGAAGTGGATTTCGTCGACCTTGGCGACAGCGCATATGTCACCCGGGATCCCGGCCGGGATCTCGCTCGACTCTTTCCCCAAGAGCTTAAACAGGTGTCCGACCTTAAACGGTTTGCGGCCATCCCCGATAAACAACTGGCTATCCTTGGTGATGGTCCCCTGATGAATGCGAAACATCCCCAAACGCCCCACGAAGGCGTCGATGGCCACCTTGAAGACGTGCGCCAATGCGTGGCGGGCGGGATCAGGTGTGATCTCGACGCGTTCGGCGCTCGCGCCTTCACCTTTGAGAAAGGCGGGCGGATTGCCTTCCAGCGGATTGGGCATCAGCTTGACCAGGATCTCGAGTAACTCCGCAAGCCCGGCCCCGGTCCGCGCGGAAACGAAACAGACCGGGATTAAATGCCCTTCGCGCAAGGCTTTCTCGAACGGGTCGTGCAGTTGTTCCGGGTCGAGCGATTGCCCTTGTTCGAGATAAAGCTCCATGAGCGCGTCATCGACCTCGACGACCTGATCGATGAGTTTAGTATGCGCCTCTGCCACGGAGGAGAAATCCGTGGTTTCTCCGGTGGGCTCGAAAAAGCAATCGACGACTGATCGGCCGTTGTCGGCGGGGAGATTGATGGGCAAGCATTCATCCCCGAAGACGCGCCGGATCTGCTCCAAACAACCTAAGAGATCGACGTTTTCGGCATCGATTTGGTTGATGACGATGAGCCGATCAAGCTCCCGCGCGCGCGCCCATGCCATCATGCGTTGCGTGACCGTCTGCACCCCGGTCTGGGCATTGACGACGATAGCCGCGGTTTCCACTGCCGCAAGGACCGAGAGCGCTCGCCCGATAAAGTCCGGATAACCCGGAGTGTCGATGAGATTGAGATGCTTGCCTTGATAATCGAACCCGAGGACCGTGCTATTCAACGAGTGCTGATGCGCCTTCTCCAGGGGGTCGTGATCGGAAACGGTGTTGCCGCGCTCAACGGTTCCGACGGTCTTAATCGCACCCACGCGTTCCAATATCGCCTCAACCAGGGTCGTTTTGCCCGCTCCCGCGTGTCCTGCCAGGGCGATGTTTCGTATATCCTGGGTTGTATAGCCTGCCATGCGCTACCTCGCAGTATTCTTGTTAGCCACGTACTTCGGACTATAAGAGGCAATACAAAAGGCGCAAGAAAAAAATGGGGCTGACTAGGTCAGCCCCAAGGCGCTGGTGACGAACCCGCAAGCAGCAGCGGTGTCGTCGTTCCCGGGAGGTTACCGGCCTCCCCGCTAGGCGTCAAAATTCATGCTGTGCAAGCAGATCTCTTCCCTTTCGGGTGAGATAACCGTCTTCACTCACGTACCCCATAGCAATCGCCTTATGGACGACAGATTCCGGCGTCCCCTCCGGCAAATAAAGATCGCCATCGCCATAGTGGTGTCTCAGCACGACGCGATCTCAACTTCGTTTGAAGCGCTCGCACGATTTTCTAATGCATTCATGAGATGAATGGCAGTTAATTGTATTTTTTGTATTCTTTACAAATCATTAAATATTTGACTTAGTATACTACATGAACTATGAGAGATCAATATAATCTTTTAACCTCTTGTATAATAGTATCTTAAACATGACGGGGACGCGATTCTCTTGGGATGCAAGAAAAAATCGCGTAGCCGTATGTGGACAGCTACGCGAACGTGGGAGGCAATCTTAAGCCGTCTTGGTGGCCACTAGCTTTTGGGTTTCGCCGACATAATTCTCGAACCACGCGCCGGTTTGCGCGTTCCAGTCAAGCAATTGATCCCGCGCCTTGGCGCCTACTGCCAGCAGATCCTGCACGGTGGTGGCCATCAACTCGCTCTGTGCGGTTGCGAAGACCTTGAAATCCTTGGCACGGCTGACCGCCTTGAGTTGATCGCTTCCTGCCTTGACAGCGATTTCGAATACCTCGACGTGGTGTTTACCAAGGCTTTGATAACCCTCGCTATGGATCTGTGACAGATCGTTCAGCGATTTAACCCATAATGCGTTGTAATCCTTGGCGCTAGTTAGATAATCAATGTACATGGCTTACTCCTAAAGATTTAAATTTAGATATTGGTGCAACGCAATAATAGTGCATCGCAGCATATTACAGGCTGTTATCGATGTCAACAGCTTCGTTGAGGCGAATCAATTTGATTTCGGCACCACGGGCTAGGCAACCCCGTGGGGCGACCAAAGGGGAGAGCTGCGCGTCTCCCCTTTGGAAACCCCATCGCTAAAGGTCCCCGCGGCAAGATCGCGGGGATGACTTTTAGGGAAGGTGCTCTTTGGCGAGATATGCGTGAGTTTGCATCTCTTCCAGGCGGCTGATCGTACGCTGGAAGGCGCTCTGCAAGCCCCGGCCCTGGTAGAGTGATACCGGCGTTGCGTCGGCTAACACGATGAGCTTTACGTTGCGGTCGTAAAACGTATCTACCAAGGTAATAAAGCGCTTGGCCTTATCGTTATCCTTGTCGTCCATGCACGGGATGTTAGCGATCAGGACCGTTTGATAGCAAAGTGCAATCTCGATGTAATCGGAGGGAGCGCGCGGCCCGCCGCAGATCTGATCGAAGTCGAACCAAACCACGCCGTCCGCGTGGCGCACGGCCGGGATCGGGCGGCCTTGGACTTCGACCGCCGCATTTATGGCGCCCTCCCCTCGCGCTAAGCGAACGAAGCTCGATCGCAGGCTGGTGTCCGCCGTCGGGTCCGGGGGGCAATGGTAGATCTGGGCGCGCTCCAAGCGGCGCAAGCGGTAATCCACGTCTCCCCCGATGTGAACAATGTCCGTATGGGCCTGGATCAGGGCGATAGCCGGGAGAAAACGCTCACGCTGTAACCCGTTCCAGTAAAGGCTCTCAGGCGCTTCGTTCGAGGTCGCCACTAAAGTAATGCCACGCTCGAAGGCGGCGCGAAAAAAATTCCCCAGCAGCATCGCATCCGTGATATCGCCGACGTGAAACTCGTCAAGGCATAGGACGCGTGTGCTCGCCGCTAAGCGTTCCGCGACGGTATCGAGCGGATTACGCACATTATTGAGGCCCTTAAGCTCACGGTGGATCCCCAGCATAAAGCTGTGAAAATGCGCGCGCAGCTTGTCGCTAAATGGGAGGCACTCGAACAAGGTATCCATCACATAGGTCTTACCGCGCCCGACGCTGCCCCAAAAATAGATACCCTTCAGCGGGGTGATTTTGGCCCTGGCTCCACCGCGCCGGAACGCCCAAGGAGACCGCGCAGAGCCTTTCGCACCCGGCGTGGATGCGAGCAACCCGTCAAATAGGCGCTGCGCCTGGCGTATGGCTACACGCTGGGTTGGATCGGGCGAAAAATCCTCGCGACCTAGATCCTGTTGATAGCGTTCCTGTGGCGTCATGAAGACCATAATCCCACAGGCAGGGCCGATTACAAACTGGGCTCAAGGGATCCACGTCGACGACTACGCGCTCTGATTCCGAAACTTCCTTTGGGCGCAACCGTGGTCTCGCCGTACCGCAGCATGAGGTATTCGAAATCGGATATCCAAAAACCGGGCTGGGGAGCTGCCACTCGCGGAGCGCCTTTTCGGCACGGGCGGCACTCACCGGTCATGCGCGAAAGGACCCTCGGCTTGGAAACTCAAGGCTTGCCTTCCCAAATGAAGATACGCCTAAATTTCTCCCAGAACTCCCCGCCCATGATAAACATGCTCAGTATGAAGCTCAGCGCCGCGGAGGCCAGTATATAGATCCTCGCATCGCCCGAAGGGAGCCAGGTCGGGAAATAACCGTAAAAGTATATCGGTATCCAGCTCATCATATTGATTGAAAGCCCGATATAGTATCTTTTTTTGGAGACGCGTGTTGCCAGCACCGCAGAGCGAAATGCTCGCTTCGCTTGGTAGGTGAAGTACTGGAAGGCATTCCTGCCCAAGAGCGCGATGCCGATCAGCCCTATTACTTCGGGACCGCCTACAATTAAGAGACCCACGACGGCGGCGGACTGTGCAAGGGATAAGCCGAGAAGGGGTACTAGGAAAGCGAAGAGGGGCATCACTAAAGACAGCACCAGTGCCGCCATCCCCGTATAAAACCGCCAGTCTCGATTCAGCACGGGGGGCGTCTGCTCCGGCAGAGCAGTGCCGGCAGTAGCTCTCCTTTGCATCACACCATAAAAAACCGCGTGGCTAGAGTCGGGAAGGGTCTGCCATGTGCGGCTCACCCTCAGCGTGACGCGCGCGGTTCATTCGCCCTTAAAACCGATAAGAAAATAGCAGCGCGAAGATATCCCACTTCTTGTCCAGCGCGGACAGGTCGGGGTGATCGGGGTTGTCCTGCGGAAACAAGAACAAGGTCCCTCCGTAGACATTGTGGTACTCCGCCCGTGCCATCAACGAGGGAGTGATGTTGTAGCGGACGCCGACAGTCCAATCTTTGGCAAACAGGAGGTGGGAAGGGGTTACGCCCTGCGAATTCGCTTCGGTCTTGGTCCCGTCGCGGTCGTCGACATCAGAGTACAGCACATCGTAACGCACAACCATCTCCCAGTGCGGGTCTATGCGGTAAATCCCCTGAATGTAATAGCTCTCGCCCACGATGTCGAAATCGAAACCGGGCACCAAGAATCCCTCGTGCTTGATCGGCCGTCTGGCGTACTCCCCGGTCAGACTCCACGACTCCGCATTGTACTGTGCCGAGAAGATGACCGGCTCGAAGAGGTCTTTCCCGGGCCCTAGGTCATCGGAAAAAGCAAGCCTGGGGTTGTAATCCGTCTCCAAACGAACTCCGGTTACCGCGAGCCTGAGGGCTTCTCGCGGCGTCGAGTACATCAGACGCCCGATGAACGACCAGCGGTTCTCCAGATCGCCTGGAAAGTCCCCAAACAGGAGCGCCAACTCCGAATTTTCATTGTCGACACGGGCTAAGACAGGGCCCAACTCGAGCGCCAGGTTTCCCCAGGTGCTACGTTCTTCGCCGTATAACATGATACCGTCACCCGAGATTGCCAGCTCGCGGGTCCTCTCGTTGTAGATGGACTGAGGCAGGAGGATGCTGGGGCGGGTGAAGGCCACATCACGCGTGTCGTTGTAGAGACCAAAGGGAAACCTGACGCGCCCGAATCGTACGCCGATTCGCCGGTCCTCGGTCGCCACCGCCGTATAGTCCAGCAACCCGAAATCGAACTCCGGCTCGCCCTCCGCCGCTTCGCCGGCGCGGCGCGACAGGAATTGGACCGCCAACTGCAGGTTGGGCCGGGGCGCCCAGGAAGCGTTGATCCCGATCTCGGTGAAATCCAGGCTTCCGCCACGCTCGCTCGATCCGAACAGGTTATTGTTAGTGGTCAGGAAATAGCCCTGGCTGAGAAAACCGTGCACTTGAAAGCCTTCAAAGACCTCGAAAGCAAGCGCCGGGTGGCACAGGCCGGGCCAGAGGACTAGCGCCGGCCACCACGGCAAGTACTGGGGCGCCCGCGCGCTTCTACTGAACCGGCAGGAAAGTGACGCTCTCATCAATCATCTTCCGCGATAGGTACCCGATCGCGCCGGACGTGCCTGCCACCCTTGCGCGCATTTCCTCCTCGCTGCCCACCACGACGCGCGCCTCGCCGCGGGTGCCTGCCAGCCTTGCGTGCATTTCCTCCTCGCTCGCCACTTCAAGAGGCGCCTGGCCGGTGCCCGAATAGACTAGGCGGTCCCAGGCCGCCCGATACTGGTGTGGAAAGACCCCGAGGATCTGCTTGCAGAACATGCCATGCACCGCATGATTGTCCGGGAGCACAAACACGCGAATTGGCGTACCGTCCTCCCAGGCACGCAGCCGCATGCCGAAAATGGCAGAAAGCGTATTTCGGGCGATCGCCTCGCCCACGGGTGTCGCCGGATTGACGGCGACGACCACCTCCTCCGAATTCGCTCGGGCCGGCCACCCGCACAGCAAGATCAGCCAAAGCGCCCATGCCCGGAGCGTCGAGTCGGTACGCCCCACCCTCCGACGCGCTGGCGAGTGCCGGACCGGCGCAGTTAACAAGGACAACGCCGCAGGCGCAGCACCGCCGCGCAAACGCGTAGCAAGCGTCGCTCGTTGACGAGTGGCAGGCAACGGCATTGAAAATGCCATCGGGCGGTATGTGAGTTGCGAGCGCAGCACCACCTTCAGCGCTACTACGCCCGAGCAATCCCCCTCGTGACTGTCTTTCGCTTAACTCGCCTGGCGCTGCGCTGCACTGGCTGCATCACCGCCTGGCCGGGGCCAGATCTTACCGTTCTCAGTGAGCAAACACCATACCTCGGGACGCAGCTTGTGCACACGCGCGAGAAATTTCGGCACGAATCCCCAGTGAGCGCGCACTGGTCCGTGATATTCGATCAGCGGGCTCACCGGCTGGAGTTCCAATCCGAACTGGCGCAGTCGTCGATCCAGCCGCGGCTCCATCGCCGTGTACAAATAATGAACCTGCTGCTCCCAACTCATGATCATGGCCGCCTTGATGAGACCCATAACCGGATGCGATTGAACGCGGCGCTCGTCGCTCCCGCGACTGGCGTCCGGCCCCTCCTCTGCCAGGCCATCCGGCCACTGCTGTTCCCCTCGCCGGGAACGGAACCGTCTGGCGACGATGAACCGGGAGCACTCGGCGATGGTGCCGCGGGCCGCACAGAATGTGCCTAGATAGTCCCGGTCGATTTGCTCCCCAGCCGCGACCTCGATGGGGAATGGCGCATCCGGCCGGACGCGGTCGGCGAGCACCAGCCTGACCGTTCCCGCGTTGGCGCCGGTGTGCCGGTGACGCAGCAGGCAGTGCGCCGAGCGGTGCTCGTAGTCGTAGATGTCGCGCTCCAGTCCATCGGGATAATCCAGCGGATCAAAGCCCGGTAAGCAGCCTTCTTGACAGTAGACCTGGTAACGCAGACGGAACGCTTGCTCCAAAAGATCGGGAGTGTCGGCCGGCACAATCTCAAAGTACTGATTAAAATGAGTGACGAGATCGTGGGGCATACTCATCCGAAAACTCGTGAACCGATGGGCCCGTCGATGCCCCTCGGCATTGGGTCAGTGTTCTGGTTAAAAAATATGTTACGAGTATGTCGAATGGTACACTGCTCGTCAATATCCAGGCCGTAGCGGCTTATCGCTTAAGATACTGCGGCCCGGCCTATCCGCACCCGAGTGCCACCTAGCGTCCATGCGCCGCTGCGGCATTGCATCGATAGCGAGCACGACCGCTACATTGCGGGTATCTGAAATATCGAGGAGGCCCAATGACGGAGTCGAAAGGTTATGTGGACCGCGCTTATCTTCGATGCGCCGAGCAACTGCTGCGTTCGATCAAGGAGCAGAGCTATGCCCGGATGCGCGTCGAGCCCGGTCACAAGGTCCTCGACGTCGGCTGCGGCCCCGGCACGGACACGCTGCCGCTGGCGGAACGGGTGGGCGCCGCGGGAATGGTACTTGGGATCGATAGCGATCCGGCTATGTTGATTGCGGCCGACCGCCGCGCGAGGCAGGCGCGGCTTAGCACCTGGGTATCGCATCAACGTGGCAGCGCCATGTCCTTGCCGGTGCGGTCCGAGTATTTCGATGCAAGCCGTTGCGAGCGCCTGTTTCAGCACTTACCCGATCCGGAGCGGGCCCTGAAGGAGATGGTACGCGTGACCCGGCGAGACGGATGGGTAGTGGTCTTGGATACGGACTGGGGTACGCTCTCTATGCACAGCAAGGAGGTTGAGATCGAGCGCCGGCTGGCACGCCTTCATGCGGAACGTTTGCTCTACAATGGCTACGCGGGTCGCCAGCTCTACCATCTCTTCAGACGGCAGCGCTTAGCGGATGTCCAGATCACTCTCTACCCGGTCTATTTGTTAGAGTTAGCACAGGTGCGGGAGCTCACCGTGCTGGATGAGGCCGAACGGGAGGCTTTAAATCTCGGGTTGCTCAGCGCCACGGAACTGGAACGCTGGCACGCAAGTCTGGCGGAGATCGAGGCGGAGGGTGGCCTTTTTTGCAGTGCCACGCTGATCATGGTCGCGGGTCGCAAGCATTGATCCGTTCTTGATGACCGCAGCGCCGGCTCGGCGGCCAGTGCCATCTACCGATTGCGCAATTGATCGTAGGTGTTGGGAAGCGTTATGCTTGCCCGGTTAAGCCAAAAGATTCTGTTCGCGTCGTGTTGCATATTCGCTCGGATTGGTGCTCAAGATGCTGAACGCATTTTTTAGGAATCGATCGCCCTGGGGTATACGATTCCTTAGCCTTAAGTGGAAGGCCTTGCTGTTGACCAGCCTGGTGCTGGTTGCCGTTACCGCCTCCTACACTGGCCTTAATTACTTCGCCTTAAATCAGCAATTTCAAAAGCGGCGTGTCGGTATTCAGCAAGAATACGCGCGCCAGGTGCAAGGCTTACTCGACCAGTCGAGTCAACGCTTGCGACAGCTCGGCACCGTACTCGCGTCACTTCCCGAAATACAACTGCAACTAGGTCGCTCGCCTAGCGCTGAGGCGGTAACCGCCTTCGATCGTCTGTGGACGAATCTTGCACTCGATCGAGACATGCAGGTCCTGATCCTGTTCTCGGATCCCGGCCACGCGGTCATCGCCCGCGGATGGCGCGCGGGTGATGCACGCGCCAAGCGTCTCGCGCAAACGGTCAAACGCGTGATCGCGAACGAGACGCCAGAAGAGATCTACGATTGCGCCCACGAGTGCATCCAGTTCGCGGTGATCCCCGTGCTTGGTCCAGGGAATCGATCCGGAGCCATGGTATTGGGTGTTTCGCTCGCCGATGTGGTGCTTGACTTCCAACGCGTCTCGGGCGCCGACATGGGTTTGATCGCGCCCGGCTCCGATCCCAACCCCGAGAGCGCGGACAGGACCAGATACCTCAAAAACTGGCGCCAGCGAGTCGTGGCCGTGAGCAATTCGACGCGCAATATCCCGCTGCTCAATGCCGTCGCTTCACATTCTCCATTTTCCCAGCCGATCGAGACCGGGATTTACGAGTCCCTCGACGAGCACGCATTCGAAGTCCGGCTAGTGCCGCTCGCAGGATCGCCGAAGGTGGCGCAAGCCCATCTCGTCGTGATCGCCGAGGTCACCGGCCAGGTACAGGAAATCCGGGAAACCACGCACCGAAATATCGCGCTGGGTATCGCGGGGCTTATCGTGGCTGAATCGCTGTTGCTCGCAGTCCTGTGGGGGCCCATGTCGCGCCTCAAGCGCGCGGCTTCGAATCTGCCGCTGCTGGCGGAATCCGCCTTCGCTCAGGTTCGAGCGGCGATCTCCGGAATGCACGCGGGCCGTTGGCTTCCGGATGAGGTGGATGTCCTCAATACGACCGCCGTGACCCTCTCCTCACAGCTCGAGACCTTGCACGGCGAGATCGCGAAGAAGAGCCAGGATCTCTCCGAACGGGTCAACGAGCTAGGCCAAGAGCGTGATTTCGTCACCCAAGTGTTGGATACGGCCCAAGTCATCATCCTGACCCAGAACCGCCACCACGAAATCCTCATGACGAATCCGTATGCGGAAACACTCTCCGGTTATTCTCGCGCGGAGCTACTCGGCCGATCGTTCATCTCCCTGCTGGCGCGCGACCAACCAACCGTCGGACAGTTCAGCTATCTGGCCGATCTGGTCTCCGGTGCGAGTGCGCACGTTCAAGAAGAATGCGATCTGCGCTGTAAGGACGATTCTACCTTACAAGTGGTGTGGCACCACTCACGGCTCAAGGGACTATCGCGCGACGATCCCATGATTCTCTCGGTCGGAATGGACATCACCGCGCGCAAGCGGGCCGAAATACGGCTCGCTTGGCTTGCCGACCACGACCCGCTCACCGGTCTCTTCAACCGCCGCCGGCTGCAAGAAGAGCTGGAGGAAGCCATTGCGCGCGCCAAGCGCTACGAGCATAGCGGCGCCCTGATATTCTTCGACCTCGACCAATTCAAATACGTCAACGATACCAGCGGCCATCCCGCCGGCGACCGCCTATTGGAAGACCTGGGGGGATCTCTGCCTCAGGTACTGAGAGAAATCGATGTCATCGGCCGCCTCGGGGGAGACGAATTCGCGATTATCCTGGGCCGGGCGGAGGCGCAAGAGGCGAGCCAGGTTGCAAGAAAAATCTTGGAGCATATCAAGAACGCCGAATTTCGCTTCGGCAGTAAGCTCCACAAGGTGTCCGCGAGCATCGGCATCGCGTTGTTTCCCCAACATGGATCTAACGTTAAAGACCTGCTTACCCACGCGGATTTGGCCATGTATCAGGCCAAGGAAACCGGGCGCGGACGCTCGCATGTATTTTCGTTCGAAGATCAGGGGCATCGTCTGATGCAAGAGCGTGTGCTGTGGAAGGAACGGGTCGAAAATGCACTCGCCGAGAAGCTGTTCGTGCTCTTCGTGCAACCGATCGTGGACATCCGTACAGGCATCACCTGTCATTACGAGGTCTTGGTGCGGATGCGCGGCGATGATGGTAGCCTCATCAGCCCCGCGAACTTTATCGAGGTCGCCGAGCGGGCGGGTTTAATCCACGCCATCGACCGCCTGGTGCTCTCGGATGCGATGCGGAGCTTGGCTATCCTTAAGCGCCATGGACGCCAGATCTCCTTCTCCATCAATCTCTCGGCGCACGCGTTCAACGATCCCGAGCTCCTGCCCTTCGTGCAGCGATTGCTCTATGAGACCAACCTGGACCCGAAACAGATCATTCTGGAAATGACGGAAACCGCCGCGGTCGCCGATCTCGGCAGCGCGCGGCGCCTGATCGAATCGATCCGGAACCTCGGGTGCGCGTTCGCGCTCGATGATTTCGGGCGCGGATTTTCCTCTTTTTATTACCTGAAAGAGCTGCCTATGGAGTATGTCAAGATCGACGGATCGTTCATACGCGGGCTAGCCGATCGTCCCGACGATCAAGCCCTGGTAAAAGCCATGAGTCAGATCGCGAAAGCCTTCGGGAAGAAAACTGTCGCCGAGCACGTCGAGAGCGCCGCGGTATACAATCTGCTGGCACACTTCGAGATCGACTATGCACAAGGGTATTACACGGGTAGACCCGTTGAAATGAGCGTCGCATTCGCCGATGATGTGGCGGCCTAGCCGCAGGGTATTCTGAGGACCTCAGCGTCCTCTTCACCATCATCGTTCCCTACGCCAAGGCTGGAATGCCTCGTTTGCCGGTGCGCCAATAGCATGAACAGCCCACTACCCGAACTCTTCGCCGACACCATGCCACCGGTCGATTACTGGTCGCTACGCTGGACCGAGAGCGAGGAACAGATCATCCAGGTGCGGCAAAATGTGCTCGAACCTACGCTCAGACGCCTGCGATCCGGCGCCTTTATCACGGTGCTTGAAGGCGAGGGCGCGGGCTATGGGGCCACCTGCGATCTCAGCCGGGAGGGGCTGCGAACGGCCGCTCTGGAAGCCCGCGAATGGGCCCGTGCATCGGCTCCCCGGGCGCTCTTTGAGGCACAAAACCTACCGCGGGTCGATTGGCGCGGCGTCTATACCGCGGCGCGACCCTGGCAAAGCGATGTTCTCGCTGATCTCATCGCCGCCCTGATGGAGACTGCCCGGAAGATAAAATGCCACGAGAGAATCGTCGATTGGCAGGCGAGCGTTCGGCTGCGCCACACGCGCACGGTCCTGTGCACGAGCCTGGGCGGTAAGATCGAGCAAGAATGGACTGACCTGATCCCGGAATTGGTCGCCGTGGCAAGTAACGGTGTCGATACACAACGCCGTAGCTTCGGGGCGGACTGCGGCCGCCAAGGCGGCCTCGAACAACTCGAGAAGCTGGGGTTCTTTAGCCTGCCCGCGCGGATCGCCGAAGAGGCGCTCCTGCTCCTCGAAGCCCCTAATTGCCCCGCCGCCCGCATGGACCTGCTCCTGTTGCCGGGTCAAATGATCCTGCAGCTCCACGAGAGCATCGGCCACCCGATCGAGCTTGATCGCATCCTCGGGGACGAGCGCAATTATGCGGGTGGGAGCTTCGTCACCTTGGACATGTTCGGCCACTACCGTTACGGATCGGAGTTATTAAACGTGACCTTCGACCCCGCTTGCCCGGAGCAGTTTGCGAGCTACGCCTTCGATGACGAGGGCAGCGCAGCGGAACGCCAGTACTTGATCCGGGCGGGTATCCTCGAACGGCCTCTCGGTGGTCATGCGTCACAGACTCGAGCCCGGATCGCCGGTGTCGCATGCACGCGCGCCGAACACTGGCACCGCCCGCCGATCGATCGGATGGGCAATCTCAATATCGAGCCTGGCATGAGCCCGATTGAGGCGCTGGTGCGGGGCATCGAACACGGGATCATGATGGACACCAATCGCTCTTGGTCCATCGATGACCAGCGAAACAAGTTTCAGTTCGGCTGCGAGTGTGGGTGGGTGATTAAGGACGGAGAGGTAAAAGGCCTGGTAAAAAATCCCAATTATCGCGGCACTTCCGCGACCTTCTGGCGCAACCTTCGCGCGGTGGGCGATGCTGGCACCTGGCGGGTAATGGGGCTCTCGACCTGCGGGAAAGGCGAACCGAACCAGACCATCCATGTCGGGCACGCAGTGCCCGCCTGTGTCTTCCGCGACGTCGATGTCTTCTCGAATGCATGACCCGCGCGGGCAATTCGAATCCGTGCGTGCCATGGCGGCCACGCTCACGCGGACGGATGAAGTCTGTTTACTGAACTTCTTGGGCGAAGATTCGGATTTCGTGCGTCTGAGCCGCGGACGGATGCGGCAGGCCGGTCACGTATTGCACAGTGAGCTGCGCGTGTGTTTGATCCGGGACCGGCGCCAGACTCAGGGCGCCTGCACCCTGACCCACGATCTCACGCACAACCGTTCGCGCTTGGAGAAGCTGTTTTCCGAGCTGCGGTTACAACTCGATTTCGTCCACGATGATCCCTATTTGCTCTATGCCACCGCCGTATGCAGCACCGAGGATAATCGCCACTTTGACTTACCGGACAGTGAACACGCGCTCACGGAAATCCTGGCGGCGGCGGACGGGCTCGATCTCGTGGGCCTGTGGGCCAACGGGACCCTGTATCGAGGGTTTGCAAATAGCCTCGGGCAGACCAATTGGTTTTCTACCGGTAGCTTCCATTTGGATAGCAGTTGCCATGTCGATAACGGACAATCCGTTAAGCTCGGCTACGCGGGTCAGGCCTGGCAGAGCGAGGATTTGCGGCGCGCGGTTGGGCGGGTCCGGGAGCACCTCGAGGTGTTATACAGACCGCCCAAGGCGCTCGCGCCGGGGCGCTATCGCGCTTTCCTTGCACCTCAGGCTCTCGGCGAAATCCTTGGACTGGCGGGTTGGGGAGGATTTAGCTTGAAAAGCTTGCGCACCCAGCACACACCGTTAATCAAACTCATGCGCCATGAGAAGGCACTGCATCCGAGCGTCACGCTCGTGGAGGAGCATGCGCGGGGTCTAAATCCACAATTTACGTCCTCGGGTTTTCCAAAACCCCACGCGGTATGCCTGATCGAAAGCGGCCGTTCTGTCGATTGTCTCGCCGATCAACGCAGCGCCGCCGAATTCGGTATTGCACTCAACGCCGAAACCGAAACGCCCATGTCGCTGGTCATGGAAAGCGGGCGGCTCCCTATGTCCTCGGATCTCCTGGAAGAACTTGAAACGGGACTTTATATCAGCAACCTTTGGTATTGCAATTTCTCCGATCGTCACGACTGCCGCGTGACCGCTACGACGCGATTCGCGTGCTTCTGGGTCGAGGGCGGAACGCTCCAGGCCCCGATCACTACGATGCGCATGGATGAAACCCTCTATCATCTCTTGGGCGACGGACTGGCCGGGCTCACTGCCGAGCGTCAACTTATCATCGATCCTGGGACTTACGAGTGGCGTTCCACGACAAGCATGTTGCTCTCGGGGGCGTTGATAGACGGCCTGACTTTCACCATGTAACACCGGTACCGGTCCAAGATACGGCCTGCATGCGACTCCGATTCCGCACGCTCGAATCGAGGCTCTGTGATACGAGTCGCATTCGGTGCTTTTTATTGACGATGCGCCGATTTAGCCCCTATAGATTTCGCTTCGCTATACGCTAAGTTAGCCGCCTGCGGTAAGCGCCTCGCGACCGTCCAACAGTCTTACGGCGCCAATCCAGCAGCTAAAAACGCTTCGCAACAGCGGCTACCGGGCGGCACGCGCAGCAGAAATTACGCGGTCCGCGCTTCCGATATCGACGCTGTTTGCGAAGCATCCACCGAAATCCCACTTTACTATTGGAAGGAAGTCCTATGCTGAAAAAACTATTGGTTGCTTCTCTGTTCCTGTTCAATGCCCTTGTCTTTGCCGGAGAGTCTGTTGATATCAACAGTGCGGACGCCGCAACCTTGGCAAACGCACTCCAAGGCATAGGGCCGGTCAAGGCCGAAGCGATCGTCGCGTATCGGGAAAAGCACGGGCCGTTCAAGTCCGTGGACGACCTGGTGATGGTCCAAGGCATTGGCGAGAAGACAGTCGAGATGAACCGCGAGAGTCTTGGCGTCAGTATGCCCAAGAGCGCGCAGTAACCGCTAAACGGTCCGGAATTGCTGCCCTTCGCAAGGACGCTGAGGGCAGCAATTCCACCTTTGTTGTTTCTCGCGGAACCACCCCAGCCCCAGCCACCGCCCTTTTGTCTGCATCCTAGCCCCAGATCTAGTTACTGAGTAAGATACCCGCGGCGGGAAGAACACCGCAATGCCCTGCCACGCGGATCTTCCAGGTTCTCAGGCTTAAACTTATTTGATAATCTCTTGGGCTCGCAGCCCACGGAGTCTTGCTATGTTTAAGAGAGATATGACTATTGCCGGTTACGATGATGCGATCTGGAATGCTATGGAGGGCGAACGCCGCCGGCAGGAAGATCACATCGAGCTTATCGCTTCCGAAAACTATACCAGCCCGCGGGTGTTACAGGCCCAAGGTTCGGTGCTGACGAATAAGTACGCGGAAGGCTACCCCGGTAAACGCTACTACGGGGGTTGCGAGTATGTCGATATCGTGGAACAGCTTGCCATAGACCGCGCCAAGCAGTTGTTCGGCGCCGGCTTTGCCAACGTGCAGCCGCATTCCGGATCGCAGGCCAACGGGGCGGTGTATCTCGCGCTCTTGACTCCCGGCGACACGATTATGGGTATGAGTCTCGCCCACGGCGGGCACTTAACCCACGGCGCCAGCGTCAATGTGTCGGGTCGAATATTCAAGGCCGTGCAGTACGGTTTGAATACCGAAACCGGAGTGATCGATTACGACCAAGCGGAACGCCTCGCGCTCGAGCACAAACCGAAGCTCGTGATGACCGGATTCTCGGCTTATTCGCGGTTCATCGACTGGCAACGTTTTCGGGATATCGCCGATCAAGTCGGCGCCTACCTGGTTTCCGACATCGCCCATGTGGCAGGTCTCGTGGCCGCGGGCCTCTACCCGAGCCCGATGAATATTGCCGATATCACCACGACCACAACCCATAAGACGCTGCGCGGCCCGCGCGCGGGTCTCATCATGGGCCGCGATAACCCCGAGATCGAAAAGAAGATCAACTTTATGGTTTTCCCCGCTTATCAGGGGGGGCCGCTCATGCACGTCATCGCCGCCAAGGCCATCGCCTTCAAGGAGGCGATGGAACCGGAGTTCAAGGCCTACGCCGAACAGGTCATCAAGAACGCAAAAACCATGGTGCAGGTGTTCTTGCAGCGCGGCGTCAAGGTAGTTTCCGGTGGCACCGACAATCACCTGTTCTTGATCGACCTCGTCGCTAAGGGGCTCACCGGGAAAGAGCTGGATGCGGCATTGGGCCGCGCCCACATCACGGTGAACAAGAACGCCGTGCCGAACGATCCGCAGCCCCCGTTCGTTACCAGCGGGATCCGCATTGGCTCTCCGGCGGTGACGACGCGCGGATTCAAACAAGTCGAGTGTGCTCAGGTCGCCGCTTGGATTTGTGAGATCATCGAGAACATCAAGAGCGACGCGGTAATCGCGCGCATTAAAGGGGAGATTGCTGAGTTATGCCGACGTTTCCCCGTCTACGGCAACTAGACGCGGCCTCACTTTCCGCGGGTGGCGTACGCGTCGCGAAATTAGCGGCAGGTAGAGGGAGCGCTCGCCCCGCTCGCGGAAGGCTGTAGCGTGCGTTGCCCGTTCTGTACTGAGCCCGAGACCCGCGTCATCGATTCCCGGCTCGTGGGTGACGGCGATCAGATCCGGCGCAGACGCGAATGCACGGCTTGCCAAGAACGATTTACGACTTACGAAGCTGCGGAGTTGAACCTGCCGCGCGTTATCAAGTCCGATGAGCGCCGGGAACCCTTTAGAGAGGAGAAGCTTCGCACCGGTCTGCTGCGCGCTCTCGAAAAGCGCCCGGTGCCGAGCGAGCGCATCGAGCATGCCCTCGCCGAGATCAAACGAAGCTTGCGCTCCGGCGGCGAGCGGGAGGTGGCCTCGCGGCTTATCGGGGATCTGGTCATGGAACAGTTGCGGTCCCTGGACCGCGTCGCCTTCGTGCGCTTCGCATCCGTGTACCGGAGCTTCCAAGACGTCCAAGCTTTCGTCGACGAGATCGAACGTCTCGGGAAGCATCCCGCGAGTTAGAGCCTCGTGCCTGATTTCTCCGCGGAGGACTATCGGTTCATGGCGCGCGCCCTGTCATTGGCGCACCGCGGCCTGTGCACAGCCCATCCCAATCCCCGGGTTGGCTGTGTCCTTGCGCACCACGGTCTTATCGTCGGCGAGGGTTGGCATCGGTTTGCGGGAGAAGCCCATGCGGAAGTGCTGGCCCTCAAGGCCGCGGGAGAACGCGCGCGGGGCGCGACCTGTTATGTCAATCTGGAACCGTGCTGCTACCATGGTAAAACGCCCGCGTGCACGGAGGCGCTGATTCGAGCCGGCGCCGCGCGCGTCGTCGCCGCGACGCTCGATCCCAACCCGCGGGTTAACGGCCACGGTTTGCTCGCCTTAAAGCAAGCCGGAATACTTGTGCAGACCGGCGTGCTGGCGGAGCAGGCAGTCGCGCTGAACCGCGGGTTCATCAAACGCATGCAACACGGCCTGCCTTTTGTGACCTCCAAGATCGCGATCAGCATCGATGGCCGAGTCGCGCTCCACTCCGGCGCCAGCCAATGGATCACGTCCGGTCCGGCGCGCGCTGACGTGCAGCGTTTAAGGGCGCAAAGCAGCGCTGTCATGACCGGCATCGGCACGGTGCTGGCAGATGATCCCGTGCTCACGGTGCGAAGCCCTTTCCGACCGGCGGAATTCCGCCAACCCGTGCGCGTTGTTCTGGACTCCAGGTTGCGGTTTCCGGGGACTGCGAAGATGCTGTCCGAACCGGGCCGCATTCTGGTTCTTACGGGGAACAGCGAGCGGGATAAGTCCGCGACGGGCATTGCCAACGGCACCGAGATCATTGCGAGCGCGATGCGTGGAGAGCACCTCGATCTCGAATCGGTGCTCAACCATCTCGGAAGGCTGGAGTTCAATGAGATCCTGGTCGAAGCGGGGCCCACCCTCAACGGCGCCTTACTGCAAGCCCGTCTCGTCGATGAGATCGTTGTCTATATCGCCCCCAAGCTGATGGGAAGTGAAGCGCTGCCGATGGCGCGCCTCGACACGATCGCAACGATGGCAGAATGTCTCGAACTGTCGATCCTCGACACCCGCGTCCTAGGACCTGATTTGCGGGTGATAGCGCGGGTAAACTATCGCCACAAGCTCTGAGTCGCGAGCCATCATCGTCCCCATGTTTACTGGAATCATCCAAGCGCTAGGACACGTCATTGCGTTGCAATCCGGTCACGGCACCACCCGCCTCGCGCTCGATCCGGGGAGCCTCGACCTGAGCGGCCTCCAAAGCGGTGATAGCCTGGCGGTAAACGGATGCTGCCTCACGGTGCTCAGCTATCATGACCGCCGTATCGACATGGACTTATCGCAAGAGACACTCGCTCGAACGACGCTAGGGAGCCTCCGGCCACGCGCCCGGGTTAACCTGGAGAAAGCCCTCGCCCTGAGTGGGCTCCTCGGCGGCCACATCGTGACCGGTCACGTGGATGGCATGGGCGCGATTACGGATCGCATTCAGGATGGATCCACGGTTCGGCTTCGAATCGGCATACCGGAAGCGTTAACGAAATACCTGAGCCGCAAGGGTTCCGTTGCCGTGGACGGCGTGAGCCTCACCGTCAACGATGCCGCGGGCGCCGAATTCGATGTTATGCTTATTCCGTATACGCTCCAGGCGACCGTTGCCGCCGACTATCGCGCCGGGATGGCCGTTAATATCGAAGTCGACCTCATTGCGCGTTATGTAGAGTCACTTCTATTAGCATCCAAGGACGTGCGCTAACCTGCTGTAAGCTGCTGTTCTCACAATAACTGTCCCCCCGTAGTCGTCCAACATCGTCCATTGACATCCTGACGGTATTGCCGGCATCGTTGACGGTATCTGGGCTAGTAGCCCTACTGAATACCGTCACGGAGGTCCCATGCTGTCAGATACCAAGGCGCGTCAAACTAAACCGAGGAACAAGTCGTACAAGCTCGCCGACCAAGGCGGGTTGTACTTGCACATTTCCGCTCACGGCGGCAAGTCATGGCGCTATGACTACCGTCTTCACGGGCGGCGGGAGACGCTGACCATCGGCGCCTATCCCGAGTTGGCGCTTGCCGAGGCGCGTGAGCGGCACATGAGGGCGCGCAAGCGTGTAGCGCAAGGCGAGAGCCCGGCGCAGCAGAAGCGCACCGATAAGCGCGCGGCGGTAGAGGCCGCGGCTGGCACGTTCCGGGCTGTGGCCGATGAGTGGTACGGCGCCAAGGCGCAGCATCGTTCCGGGTCATGGCGAGAGTCGATACGGCGCTGGTTGGACAAGGAGCTGTACCCCATCATCGGTAATAGGCGGCTGGGTGACATCACCCCGGCGGACGTATTGGATATCATGCGACGCGTGGCAGACCGGGGTGCGGCGCGTACCGCGTCTTATGTGCGGCTTGTGGTGTCGCAGGTCTACCAGCACGCGATCCGCAACCTGCGGGCAGAATATGACCCGGCACAGAGTCTCAGGGGAGCGTTGGTCATGCCCGAGGTCGAACACCATGCGCCGCTCCTCTCCCGCGATATTCCGGCGTTCATTGAAACGCTGGACGCCTATCCGGGCCGGCTTCAGACCAAACTAGGCGTCAAGCTCTTGCTTCTTACGTTCGTGCGCAAGCAGGAGCTGATGCAAGCGACGTGGGACGAGGTAGACTTCGCGGGGGCAGCGTGGCGCATCCCAGCGCACCGCATGAAAATGCGCGACCCTCACATCGTGCCACTCTCGCGCCAGGCGCTGGAGTGTTTCCGGGATCTCAAGGAAGTGGCTTGCGGTTCACAGTACGTGCTGCCGCATCATGGGGCTTTAGATAAACCCATGAGCGCAACCACTATTAACAAGGCGTTCGAGCGCATGGGCTATCAAGGGCGCTTCACGCCGCACGGGCTGAGGGCCACGGCCAGCACTCTATTAAATGAGATGGGGTTCAGGCCGGATGTGATAGAACGCCAGCTTGCGCACACCGAGCGCAACCGCATCAGGGCCGCTTATAACCAGGCGGAATATCTCGAAGAGCGCCGGGCCATGATGCAGTCATGGGCCGACTTCATTGATTCGTTGGCGACAGGCAACGTGGTTCCGCTGCGCGGGGCGAAAGCCGTATGATTATTTGTCGCGCCTAGCCTAGCTAGCGAACACCGGGGAATCCTTACCCGACTGGCTGAGACTCGCGCCCCTGCTGTTCGTGCGCCCTGGCGAGCCCACGGCGAGCGCGACGCGGTACGCGCGGCCTACAACTACGCCGAGCATCTACCCGAGCGGCGAAAGATGATGCAAGCGTGGGCGGATTATTTAGACAACTTGCAGATTGGGTCGAAGCTCGTACCGCTACGCGGGCAGGTGGCTGGAAGGCGCACCTAAATAAGTTGCGTTTCACCGGGGGGCTATGTGGAATCTACTTCAATAAACCGGCTCGACTCATGGCAAGACCATGAGAAAAGGCTCGACCATATCAGGGCGGAACTACATTCGCTTGAAGTCGAAGCCGGAATCGCTGAGTCGGCAGAGAAAGCTAGAGAAGGGCCGCTATTACCGTTTTTTATGCCTGGAACGGCCGCTCCTGAAGAGGAGGTTGATGAATTGTATCACTACATACGCAGGGAGATTCGGGATTTCTATTTCTCAGTTTCCGACAGCGACCTAAGAATTAAACTAATCGCTAAACAGAGCCAAATTGAAGAGATCGTTTGCGCCGCGGCCCTCGGTATGTGCGACAGGACATCCAAGTCACTCTCGCACCCTCGGTCTCGCGGCGAGTGATTCCTTTTGCCGCGACCGTCCTGCGCTCAGGCACACCACGTCGCTA
>Ga0136615_10000296_pt1 | contig 22223 bp, 27 predicted proteins | sample AntDrymUQ2882206_2_FD_106647 | JGI IMG/M metagenome (GOLD analysis project Ga0136615, IMG submission 106647) | Polar desert sand microbial communities from Dry Valleys, Antarctica - metaG UQ288 (22.06) | ecosystem: Environmental > Terrestrial > Soil > Desert | place: Antarctica: Dry Valley... | reverse complement strand
GCCTCCGGCGAGCGGACCGTGAAGCGAGGACCCGAGCCGTTGGTCGCGGGGAGCTCGCTGCCGTCCCAGAACCCGACTGAGAAGGGGCGGGTGGGCAGGGTGCGCGCGAGCTCGCGGCGCAGGGGCTCGGTCTTCGACAAGGCCAAGGCGGAGAGATTACCCCGGGTAAGCGTTAAGGCAGCAAGGGCCCCCGTGTGGCGCGGTCATCAGCCCACCAGGCCGTGCGCGCGCAGCTCGGCCAGCGCCTCGTCGCCGCCCTCCCGTACCACTGCCTGGTGGGCCACCCACTCAGCTAGCTCAGGCAGCCCGTCGGCCAATGTCCGCTCCGCGGTGAAGCCGAGCAACTCACCCGCCAGCGTCACGTCGGCGAAGCAGTGACGGATGTCCCCGGCCCGGAACTGCCCGGTCACCTCGGGCTCGAGCCCGGAGCCCAGGGCACGCGCGAGCCGCTCGGCCAGCTCGCTCACGCGAATCGACCGCCCGGTGGCCACGTTGATCGCGTGCCCCGGGGCCCCGGGCGCGTCCATCGCGGCGCGGGTGGCGCGCACCACGTCGGAGACGTGGACCAGGTCACGCTGCTGCGTGCCGTCTTCGAAGACGTGCGGCCGCTGGCCGCCGAGCAGACGGGCCGCGAAGATCGCGGCGACGCCGGTGTAGGGGTTGGTCAGCGTCTGACGGGGACCGTAGGTGTTCAGGTAGCGCAGCGCCACGGTCGGCAGGTCGTAGGCACGGCCGAGCACGAGCGCCAGCTCCTCCTGGTCACGCTTGGTGATGCCGTAGACGCTCGCGGGCGCGAGGGGCGTATCCTCGGTTGTCGGCACCGGCTCCAGCTCGCCACCACAACGCGGGCATGGCGGCTCCCAGCGGCGGGCCGCAAGCCGCTGCGGCGAGCGCAGCGGTGGTGCGATCCGGCCGTGCTTCGGACACGCATAGGCGCCCTCGCCGTAGACCACCATCGACGACGCGACGACCAGCCGCCGTATCTCGGCGCGGCGCGCGAGCACCGACTCGAGCAGCGTCGCGGTGCCGCCGCTGTTGATCTCGACCGCGGCGCGCACGCGTAGCATCGACTCGCCGTTGCCGACCGATCCGCCGAGGTGGTAGACGCGGTCGACGCCCTGCAACGCGCGCCCGACGGCGTCCGGGTCGCGCAGGTCTCCGACGATCAGCTCGGCGTCATTGGAGAGATGGGCTGCCTCGCCGGTCGGGTGGGCGAGCGGATCGAGACTGTCGAGCACGCGTACGCGTTCGCCGGCCGCGAGCAGGGCGTCGACGAGATGCGAGCCGATGAACCCGGCGCCTCCGGTGACCAGCGCCGCGCTCACCAGATCGTCAGGAACAGCAGCTCGGTCGCCAGTGCCTGCACGGCGAGCGCCGCCAGCACCGCGCCCAGCCGTCGCTCGGGCAGGACGGTTGAGGCCGCCAGGCACAGCAGCGGCACGAGGAACAGGTAGATGCGCTCGGTCTCGGCCTTGGTGAAGCCGAGCACCGCCGAGAACGCCAGGACCGCGAACAAGGCGAGGGCGACGTCGCGGCCCTCGCCGAGAGCGCGCAGCCCAAGCCAGGCCAGCGGCAGCCCAGCGGCGATCAGGAACGCCACCGGTGAGCCGAACAGCCAGAACGCGTACGGCCGACCGGACGCCACGCCCTCACGGTAGACGCTCTCCGCCGCGCGAAACGCGCCGACGGGGTCGAACCCGGTGCCGAGCGCCAATAGTCCGTAGAAGGCCACGAGTCCGAGGGCGCAGCCGGCGGAGAGCGCGAGCGCCCGCCTCGCGCCGTCGCGGCGCAGCGCGACCAGCGCGCAGACGGCGCCGATCGCGAGGTTGGCCCACGAGTAGAACGACGCCAGCGCGAGCGTCGGCGGTCCCAGCGCGCGGATCGGCGCCCGTGTCGCCAGCAGCACAACCGCCGCGGCGAGGGCCAGCGTCGCGTAGAGCGCGTCGGCCGAGGTCGCGCCGTGCAGCATCGCCGACGGCGCGAACAGGTAGAGCAGCGTTGCGGTGCGCGCGCGCGACTCGTCGCCCAGCTCGCGGCCGAGTGCGTAGACGAGCGGGGCCGACAGCGCGCCGATGCCGATCGTGAGTGCCGCGAGCCCCGCAGCGGAGTCGATCCCGAGCGCGTGCATCGTCACCAGCAGTCCCGGTGGGTGGCCGATGGCGTGGACCGGTAGCGAGGTCCCGATCTCCGCAAAGGTGTCGAGGAAGAGCCGCAGCCCGAAGTCGAACGCGGGCAGCGCGGGCAGGTACTCGTTCGAGGCCTCGAAGCGGCCGAGCTCGAAGACGCCGTACCAGCCGATCGTCCCGGCGCGTGCCACGCCCAGGCCGAGCCGCAGCGCCAGCGCGAGGCCAAATACCGCGAGCGCGAAGCGCACCGGCGTGACCCCGACACGGCGCAACCGTGGAGAGAGCCCACAGCCGGCCGCCAGGACGGCGGCCCCCACCAGCGCGAACGGCGAGGCGTGCGGCGCCCAGCGGTAGAGCAGCGGCGGCGTCGCCGTGCCCAGCTCGTAGCCGGCGGCGGTTGCGGTCAGGCCGTAGGCGAGCGTCGCCGCGATCAGGGCCGAGCCGGCCACCGGGACTAGCTGCCTCGGCGAACGGCTGCGCCCACCGGGGGCGATGCGGGCGCTGCCTGCCTCCATCCGATCGAGCCTACGCGTTGATAGGACCGTGGGACGCTTCGACGCTTCTCGTTCGGATTCCGTAAGGCGTGCGCCGTAGGCTCAGCGGCGCGATGGCGTCGGTCGAGGTGATCCTGCCCGTGCTCGACGAGGCCGAGGCGCTCCCGTGGGTGGTCGGGCGGATGCCTGCCGGCCACGCCGCGCTCGTCGTCGATAACGGCTCTACCGACGGCTCCGCGGAGATCGCTTGCGACCTCGGTGCACGCGTCATAAGCGAGCCACGGCGCGGGTTCGGGGCCGCCTGCTTCGCGGGCCTCTGCGCCGCGACCGCGCCGGTCGTGTGCTTCATGGACTGCGACGGCTCGCTCGACCCGGCCGAGCTGGCCCGCGTGAGTGCGCCTGTAGCGGCGGGCGAGGCAGACCTCGTCCTGGGTGCGCGACTCGCCGAGCGCGGGGCTTGGCCGCTGCACGCCCGCCTGGCCAACCGCGCGCTGACCGTCGAGCTGCGCCGCCGCGGCGGCGTCGCGCTGCGCGACCTCGGCCCGATGCGCGCCGCCCGCCGCGAGCCGCTGCTGGCGCTGGGGCTACGCGACCGCCGTTTCGGCTGGCCGCTGGAGATGGTGCTGCGCGCGGCCGAGGCCGGCTGGCGCCTGCATGAGGTCGGGGTCTCCTACCGCGCTCGCGCCGGCCAGTCGAAGGTGACGGGCACGGTTCGTGGGACCGCACGCACCGTCCGCGACATGGCGGCGGCCTTGCGATGAGCGCCCTGATCGTGATCGCCAAGGCGCCCGCGCCCGGCCGCGCGAAGACGCGCCTGACGCCGCCGTGCACTCCCGCCGAGGCCACGTCGCTGGCGCACGCGGCGCTCGCCGACACGCTCGCGGCGGTGCGGCGGACGCCGGTACGGCGGCGCGTCGTCGCGCTCGACGGTCCCCCGGGCGCGTGGCTGGGTGGGGGGTTTGAGGTCGTTGCTCAGCGCGGCGAGAGCTTTGGGGCACGGCTGGCCGCGGCGTTCGAGGACGTCGGCGGGCCGGCGCTGCTGATCGCGATGGACACGCCCCAGGTAACCCCGGCGCTGCTGTCCCGCGCGCTGGCGGCGCTCGAGCGCGACGACGCCGTGCTCGGCCCGACGCCCGACGGCGGCTACTGGGCGATCGGTCTGCGGACGGCCACGCCGGGAGCCTTCGACGGCGTGCCGATGTCGACGGCCGACACCCGGACGGCCCAAGAGCGCCGGCTGCGGGAGATCGGCCTGCGCGCGCGCCGCCTGCCGGAGCTGACCGATGTCGACGACATCGCCAGCGCACGGGCGGTCGCCGCGGTGGCCCCCAAGACTCGGTTCGCCGCCGTGCTGCGGCGCTTGGCGGTGACGACCGGAAGTACGTCGACGCTCGGCGAGGGTTGAGCGCGACTGACAAGCGGAGGCACTGAGTGGCTGCCCCGGCCAGCCCTACCGGGCGTCGATCACCTCGATCCGGCATGTTGGGCCAGTAGCCGCGGCGAGCCGCCGGTCGGTGGTGACGAGGGCGGCATCCAACGCCTCAGCGAGCGCTACGTACATCGCGTCCCAGCCACGTACGGTGTCTCGTAGTTGCCAGGCCCGACCGAGCAGAAGCCGGTGACCGAAGCGCTCGCCAGGCCAGCTCTCGAGGTCCTCGACCGCCTGCGTGGCCTCGGTCCGGTCCAGGCGCCCACGGAGGTGCTCGCGCCGGATGACGCCGAAGACCTCGACGTCTACGACGTGCGGGGCTGCGTGATCTCCGCCGTCGGCGGCCAGTCGGTCGCTTATGGCCTCGGCGTCCCGCCCCCCGATCAACACCTCGCAGAGGCAGGAGGCGTCAACCACCAGCATCGGGGAACGACCCACGCTGCTCGTCGAGCGCCGCCAGGACCTCGGCGCGGCTGAGCGTCGAGGACCGCCGGCGGGTGCGGGTCAGCCATTCCTCCACGCTGGGCCGTGCGGCTAGGCGCACGGCCTCGATGCGCAACAGCTCGGGCACGCTGATCCCGGCCTCGGCGGCACGTCGGGCCAGAGCCGCGTACACATCGTCGTCGAGGTCGCGGATTTGCACTGTCTTGGGCATTCCGCGAGCTTAGCATGCACATACGCACCGACACATGCGCAGGTGCATCACACTGCCGTCTACGTGTCCCGCGAGCTGATCCGTGAGTTTTCGCGGTGGTCGCAACACTCCGATCCGCCTACAGCAAGACCACATACCAACTGTGTTGCGATAACCACCAGAACCCGTCGCTCCGCTTGCGGGACTCTCCCGTTTCGACCTATCGGGGCTGCCGCTGCAGCGCCGTGGGCCGTGGCGTGAAGCTGCGAACGCTTCGAGGCTGTCCGGTTTCCGGGAGGCGGGGTGAGTGGTGTCAGTCTGGGAGTCGGCCGCCGAAGTGGATCTTAAACGCCAGCAGCAGGCGGTCCAGTCGCGCGTCTGACTCAGCCGGGTGCTCGACCCGCAGCCGAGCGTCCCCAGCGCAGTGTGCGTTTCTCGCTCTAGGTGATCGAGTTGCGCACGCGCATGCAGCACGACGCAGAGGCAACCGGCGCCGGTTGACCATCGCCCAGCCCGCGCTCAGCGCGAACGGACGCCTCCTTCCGCCTGGACACGATCGAAGTACCAGCGTTGGCAAGAGCCGCCGTGGTGCGGCCAGACGACCACGTCAGCGCCGGCATTGGGAGAGCATCCCGCGACGTCCAGCGACTTGCCGCTTCCCGTGCCGATGATGCTGAAAACACCGCCGCCCACGTCGTTGACACGCCAGGTCTGGCAGGCGCCGCCGTGGAAGCCCCACAGCTGGACGGTGGCACCGTCGCCAGTTGAGCATCCCGACACTTCGAGGGCCTTGCGGCTGTTGTCGTCGATGATTGTGTAGGTGTTGTCGCCGATCCGGGTCACCTGCCAGCGCTGACATGGGCTGCTGGGAATCCGGTAGAAGACTCGCACGTCGGCGCCGTTATGGCTCTGGCAGTCGGTCACGTCCAGGTCGTGGCCTCCGACCTCCGACCTGATCCGATACGTGCCGTCGGCCAGTGGAGTCGAGGGAGGCGGCCGGAAGCCGGCCACCCTCGGCGCCTGCTCGCCCAGCAGGCGAGCGTTGTCGTGCGTGGCGGCGGTGCCCATCGGAACGCCGTTGTATGTGACCCGCGGGTTAGACCAGTAGTTCAGCCTCGGGCAGCTAACGGGGCAGTCCAACGCCATGATCGTGCGCCAGTCCTCGGCCGGACCGTCGAACTGGTAGCCATACCCGTACGGGTACGGAGGATTGGGGTGAGTGTCGTTGGCTGGGTCATGGCGGGCGCCGAAGATGTGCCCGATCTCGTGCGCGAAGCTGTAGTTACCGGTGGCACACCACCAGAGGACCGCCGCGAACGCATGGCTGGCCGGGACGTCGACAAAATCGTCAAGATAAGGACTGTAGCCGCAGCTGGACCGATCGGCGTCCAGCAGCACGGCGACGTCGGCGTTGACGGAGTCGCGGACCGCATGGACTTCGTCCATGAAACCGTCGCTCGTGCCCTGGAACCGGTTGAGGTGCTCGACGTGGCTGGCGCCGGCTACCTCTTGGTAGTTCGTTCGATGGATCCCCGCGAGCTCGAAGACGACCGGCACCTCGCTGTTGGCAAACCCGCGATTGGACTCGGCGACGGCGAGGTTCACCAAGCTCTCGAGATCGCCGATCTCCCGCTGGGCGGTTTCGGTGACCGCGACCAGCACCCGCACGGTCTCGACACCGTCCGGCGCGAGCTGGGGCGCCGCGGGTTGGCTATTCGCGCTCTCAACCCCGTCCGGCGCGGGCTGGGGCGCCGCGGGTCGGCTATTCGCGCGGGGCACGCTCTGCGGAGGGAGCTCGGGCGGAGTCCGGCGTTCGTCGACGACCACGAGCGCGTGCTGCCCCTGGCCGGTCGGCGTAAGCCGAAAGAGCTTCCCGTTCACCCGAACGCTGCCGGAAACGCTGTCGCCATTACGGACCAGCATCACGGAGTTCCGTTCGTCGTGGTCGGCTCCAGCCGACCGCTCGATGGAGGTCGTGAGCTGCCCGTGCCACTCCACCAGACCATCATCGGTGACCCGGGCATCGGTGCGCTGCGCGGTCACCCTAAGGTTCTCGCCGAGATTCAGCCTCAGCGTCTCCGTGTCGGATGCGACCGCAGAGGCGTTGACGCCGACGTGCCGCAGCCGGGCCGTCGGGCGCCTTCGCGAGGGCGTCACGGGCGGCATTGGTCTTGGGGGCGAGTGAGGCGACGCCGGGCGCGGCCCGCAGCAGCGATCACTCACCCTGCTCGGGAGCGGCAGCGGCAAAGCTGCTGGTGCCGAAGAAGGCGGCTGTCGCAATGACCACCGCCATCAGCCTTGGTCGTGTTTCCTTCGGCGCGCTACGACGGGTCGATGCAATGAAACCCAGCAAAATGCCTCCAAGGTCCGATTCCGACGGAAGCCGCTCCGCAAACGGAAAACGGCAATCTGGACGGACGACCATATCGGGACAACGGCGGTCAGCGCGATGCGAGTTCGCGAACAATGCGTTCGCCCTGTAGCGCGACCCGTGAGCGGCCGAGCATCGATCTGGAGGGCCGGCCCACGGGCTCACTTCGGAGCTGCCTAGACTAGTCGAGTTGGCATTCCTACGCCAGGCCCGGCTTTCCGATCCTCGACGCCATTGCGCGGTCAGCGAGCACCGCCCTCGGCAGCACTTCTCTCATTGGAGTGTTGCCATCACCGCGAAACCCAAGGAACGTCGTACGGGATGGCAGGGGACAGGCCGGCACCGCCCGGTGGTTGGGGATCGGCGGTGCGAGGCCGTCGGCCTCCGAGGGTTGTCGCAAGCATCTCCGATGTCCGTCCCAAGGATGACCACGCACGGTGAGCGCGCCTAGCTGGGCAGGGCGAGAGTCGTCAGCCGGTCGCGCTGTGCGCTGTCGGCGACAGACCCGGCGGCGGCTCAGGCAATCCGAATCGGCACGACAGGTCGTCGTCGCGGAACCGCGTGATCCCCCAGCACGTCGTCGCGGGATGTCCACCGGGCCTTTTGCGCGACTCTCGCGGTGCTGGCCACCGAAGCGGTTTCGTAGCTGAGGTCGCGACCGCTCAGGCTACGCGGCCGATGACGAGTACTCCGTGTCCGAAGCCTCTGCCTAGCCGGGGCTCCAGGCCCCAGACGGCCCGGGCGAGAGCCGCCGGGTCGCCGCGGTGGTAGGCGACCAGCTCCGCTCGGCTTGCCACAAGCGCCTGGTGGACCGCCGCCGCCGGGCCCGCCGGCAGCGGCGGCAGCGGCCGCGCGAGCGCGTTCTCGGCGGCCGCGACCGCCGCCGGCTGGGAGTGCGGGTCGAGCAGCGAGTTCAGTGCGCCACGCAATGGCGGCAGGCCGGGCCAGTAGCGGCAGCCGTCGACCTTCGGTCCGGCCTGCACGCTGCGGTCGATCGCATGCAGCGGACGTACCCCGTGGGCCTCGAGCAGGGCGGCCAGCTCCGACGGGTGCCAGGGATGGACGGGGACGTCGGCCCCGAGCGAGTAGGGGATCGTGCGGGCGCCGCCGAGCGGGGTGTCCCACAAGCGGGGCCACTCGAGCGAGTACAGTCCGAGCGCTTCGAGGGCGACCAGCGCCCCGGGGTGGGCGTGGCGGGCGATGTCGGCCACCAGGCGCCCAAGCTGGTCCGGCGTCAGGTGGGAAGCGAGCCCGAAGCTCCCCAGGTAGAGGTCGAATGGCCGGCGGCCGACCGGGCCAAGCCCGTCGCGCAGGTCGTGGCGGAGATGCGGCGTGCTCGCCCGCAGGTCGACCCCGACGTAGCGTTCCAAGGCGGGCCCCGCGAGTCGCGCGGCGAGTCCGTCGGCGCAGCCGAGGTCGAGCAGCGCGCCTCCGCTGGCCACGTCCAGCAGGGCGTCGAGCAGCGTCTCCAGGTGGGCGGCCTCGAAGGTCTCCCGCACCATGTCCCTACCCAGCTCGGCATAGGCGCCGGCTGGAAGCTCTCTTGCCATAGCCAGCCACGCTAGGAGGACGGCGTTCGCGGTGGAAGGGATTGGGGGTGGCCGTAAGGAACCTGAAAGCAGTCACCGTTGAAAATATGGGCGTGTCGTGCCGCCGCCTTTCCGCGCTTGCACCCGCGCTCGTGCTGCTCGCCGGCTGCGGCGGCTCGGGCGACGGGCTCACCCCCGCGGCAGAGCCGTTCAAGTCCCCGCCGCTAACCACCAAGCCCGCCGGCAGAGTGCTCTCGATCGGACACAAGCCGGAGGGGCTGGCTGCGGATCCGCGCACGCGGCTGCTCGCGGTCGGTCTGACGAACCCCGATCTGCTGGCGCTCGTCGACATGGACACGCTGCGGGTCGTGCGCCGCGTTCCGCTGGGCGGCGCGCCACGCCACCTGCGCTTGGCCGCGCCAGGGGGTCCGGTCCTTGTCCCGTCGGAGAGCTCCGACGAGCTGATCGAGGTCTCGCTACCCGCCGGGCGCCGCCGTGCGACGGACGTCGGACGCCAACCCCACGACGCCGTCGCGGCGGCCGAGCGGATCTTCGTCGCTGATGAGGGCGGCGACACCCTTTCGGTGGTCGAGGGCGGCCGCCGTGTCGCCCGGCGGCCCGCCCCGGTCCAGCCCGGCGGCGTCGCCGCGACCGGCGCGGGCGACCGCGTCGCGGTTGTCGGCGTCTCCGAGCGCGCACTCGAGCTCTACGACGTTCCCCGGCTGCGCTCACTCGGCAAGATCGACGTCGGCATCGGGCCGACCCACGTCGTCACGCTGCGGCGGCGCTTCTTCGTCGTCGACACACGTGGCGACGGAGTGCTCGAGGTCCAGTTCGAGCCGACGCTGCGCATCCACCGTCGCACCGCGGTACGCCACGCGCCCTACGCGATCGCCGCCGACTCGCGCCGGCGGCGGCTGTGGGTCACCCAGACCGAGACCAACCGTGTGGCCGAGCTCACCGACCGCCGTGTCCTGCGCTCCTTCCCTACTGTCCGCCAACCCAACAGCGTCGCGGTCGACCCCGTCAGCGGTCGCGTGTTCGTGGCGAGCCGCAAGGACGGCACGCTGCAGGTGATCGAGCCGCCGCCGCTGTGAGCACCGGTCCCGACGCCGTGACCATAGGAGGCCTCACCAGAGGTGAGTGAACGGAGCTTCGACGTGATCGTGATGGGAGCCGGCCCCGCGGGCGAGGTGGTCGCCGGGCGCCTCGGTGAGGCCGGGCTGGCGGTCGCCGTCGTCGAGGCCGAGCTCGTCGGCGGCGAGTGCTCGTTCTACGCGTGCATGCCCTCGAAGGCGCTGCTGCGCCCGGCGCAGGCGCTCGCGGAGCTTCGGCGCGTGCCCGGCGCGGCCGAGGCCGTCACGGGCCCGCTCGACGTCGCGGTCGCGCTCCAGCGGCGCGACGAGGTGATCCACGACCTCGACGACTCCGGCGCTGTGCCGTGGCTGGAGAGCCGCGGGATCGAGCTCGTACGCGGCCACGGCCGTCTCGACGGCGAGCGCCGCGTGCGCGTCGGCGGCGACGTGCTGGTCGCCGAGCGTGCCGTGATCGTGGCGACCGGATCCAGCGCACTGGTGCCGCCGATCGACGGCCTGCGCGAATCCGACCCCTGGACCAGCCGCGAGGTCACGACCGCGAAGCAGGTGCCGGGGCGGCTGGCGATCCTCGGCGGCGGGGTAGTTGGCGTCGAGATGGCCCAGGCATGGAGCTCTCTCGGCGCACAGGTGACCCTGATCGAGGCCGCCGATCGCCTGATCGCGCGCGAGGAGGACTTCGCGAGCGAGCAGGTCGCGGAGGCGTTGCGCGAGCACGGCGTCAACGTTCGCCTCGGGGCCAAGGCGACGTCGGTGAGTCGTGACGGGGAGCTGACGATCGCGCTCGAGCAGGGCCCGGACGTGGTCGCCGACGAGCTGACGGTCGCGATCGGCCGTCATCCCAGTACTGGCGACATCGGCGCCGACACCGTCGGCTTGGAGCCGGGTGAGTCGATCGAGGTCGATGACCGGCTGCGCGCGAAGGCGGTCGACGGCGACTGGCTCTACGCGGTCGGCGACGTCAACGGACGCTCGCTGCTCACCCACATGGGCAAGTACCAGGCGCGCACGCTCGCCGCCTTGATCCTCGGTGACGAGGACGCGCGCGCGACCCAGGACGGTCCCCAGTCGCCGCGCGTGATCTTCACCGACCCGCAGGTGGCGGCCGTCGGGCATACGCTCGCGACGGCACGCCAGGCCGAGCTCAACGTCCGTGCTGTCGACCGCGACACGTCGCTCAACGCGGGCGGCAGCTTCTACGGCCGCAGCTCGGTTGGCACCACGCGGCTGGTGGTCGACGAGGACCGGCGCGTGCTCGTCGGCGCGACCTTCACCGGACCCGACGTCGCCGACTTCCTCCACGCCGCGACGATCGCCGTGGTGGCGGAGGTGCCGCTCGCACGGCTGTCAGAGGCCGTGCCGTCGTTTCCCACGCGCAGCGAGGTGTGGCTCGACCTGCTCGAGGCGTACGGTTGCTAGCGCTCGCGTTGCTTACCGATCCCTGAACGGCGGCGCCCGGCGCTTGGCGCGGGAGGGCGGTATCCGCCATCCTGGACGGACATGGGGGACGCCCGCAGGCCACCTTCGCCGCCGCTGCCCGACGCCGGACCGTTCCGGCGGGCATTCTGGCGCAGCCCGCTGCGCGGTCCGTGGCTCGCGTCGATACTCAGCTCGGCGCTGCTTCCCCTGATCGCGATCTGCGCGCTCACCGGCTTCCTGTCGCACGCCGCCTACGACCCGGACCTGGGCGGCAACAGCCTGTTCGACGAGGGCGTCGACCTCTACTTCTTCTCCTGGCCCGCCGGCCCCGCCTGGCTGTACGCGGTCACCCAGGGCCTGCACATCATCAGCGGCCTGGCGGCGATCCCGATCCTCCTGGCCAAGCTGTGGGCAGTGATCCCACAGCTGTGGGAGCGCCCCGCCGTGCGCTCGGCCGCCCATGGCGTGGAGCGCCTGGGCCTCGCCGTGCTGGTGGGGGGAAGCCTGTTCGTGTTCGCTACGGGCGTGCTGAACATCCAGCTCTACTACCCGTTCGGCTTCTCGTTCGTGCCGGCCCACTACTACGGCGCGTTTGTGTTCCTGGGCGCGCTCGCGCTGCACGTGGCGGTGAAGATTCGTGTGGCCCGCCGCGCCTTTCGCGAGCGAGGCGTCACGGCGCCGCTGCGGGATGACCTCGAACACACCGAGCCGGAGCCGCCGTTGGACGGGCTGCACACCACCGCCCCCGAGTCGCCGGCGCCGCCGACCATGACCCGCCGGCTGCTGCTCGGCACGGTGGGGGCGGGCTCGGTGGGGTTGGGACTGATGGGCACCGGCCAGGTGGTGGGCGGGCCGCTTCGCGATCTCGCCCTGCTGGCCCCCCGGGGCGAGGGCTTCGGCGACGGCCCCAACGACTTTCAGGTGAACAAGACCTTCGACTCCGTGGGCATCCCGATGGAGAAGGTCGGGCCGGGGTGGCGACTGCGCCTGGAGGTGGACGGCGAGCGCCGCGCCTCGCTGGCCCGCGAAGAGCTGCTGGAGCTGGCGCTGATCACTGCCAGCCTGCCGATCGCCTGCGTGGAGGGGTGGTCGACCACTCAGAGCTGGACCGGCGTGCGTATCTCCGAGCTGGCCCGGCTGGCCGGCGTTCGCGACGCTGTGGAGATGGAGGCCCGCTCGGCTCAGTCGAGTGGCGCCTTCCGCCGCGCGACGCTCAACCGCGGCCAGGTGGACGCTGACGACTCGATGCTCGCGCTGCGCGTGAACGGCGCCGACCTGTCGCTGGACCACGGCTTCCCCGCCCGCCTGATCGTGCCGGCGCTGCCCGGGGTGCACTGCACCAAATGGGTCGGAAAGCTCGTCTTCAAGGAGCGCGCGTGAGGCGCTTCAGGTACGAGTACGGTGCGAATCCCGCCCATCTGCTCATGGCCCTGACCAGCTTTGCCGTTGTGGCCTGGGCGCTGGCACAGGCGCTTGAGGTGCTGGGCGACCCGGGTCGCTTTCTGATCTGGCTTGGCGGAGCGGTGGTGCTGCACGACCTGGTCCTTCTCCCCGCCTACTCGGCACTGGGCCTGCTGGCGGCAGGAGCGCTGACCGGCGGCGAGCAGCGCGGGCGCCTGCGGATTGCGGCGCTGAACCATCTGCGCGTACCCGCTCTGCTCTCCGGCCTCGCGCTGCTGGTGTGGTTCCCACTGGTGCTCGGCGTGGCCGACTCCACGTTCGAGCGGGCCAACGGCCTGTCGAACGAGATCTATCTTGAGCGGTGGCTGCTGCTGACGGCCGTGCTGTTCGCCGGCTCCGCGCTGCTGCTCGCGCTGCGCGCGCGCCGGCTTGCACGGGCGCCATGACGAGGCCTTTGCAACCGCCCACGGAGTGCCGAGAGGCTGCCACACTCGACGCTGTGCGGGATGGCGCTGGGAGACGCGGATCAGTGCTTGTCGTGGACGACGAGCCGACGATCACCGACGTCGTCTCACGCTATCTCGAGCGCGCCGGCTACGACACGCGCGTTGCGGGCGACGGCCCCCAGGCGATCGAGCTCGCCGGCACGGCGCGGCCCGACCTCGTCGTGCTCGACTTGATGCTGCCGGGGATGGACGGCCTGGAGGTGATGCGCCGCCTGCGCCAGCCGGCGAGCGGGCGCATCTCGGTGATCCTGCTGACCGCCAAGGGCGAGCCGACCGATCGCGTGATCGGCCTGCGCCTCGGCGCCGACGACTACGTGGTCAAGCCCTTCTCGCCGGCCGAGCTGGTCGCGCGCGTGGACGCGGTGCTGCGCCGCGTCGAGAGTGCACCCGAGGTGGAGGGCCCGATCTCCTTCGACGGGCTCGAGCTCGATCCGGCGGCGCGCCGCGTGACGGTCCGCGGCGAGGAGGCCCAGCTGACGGTGCGCGAGTTCGACCTGCTGCTGCACTTCATCCGCTATCCGGGCCAGGTGTTCTCGCGCGACCAGCTGATGGACAGCGTCTGGGACTACTCCTTCTACACCGACACCTCGACCGTGACCGTCCACGTCCGCCGCCTGCGAGCGAAGATCGAGCAGGACCCCTCGCAGCCACGCTGGCTGCAGACGGTGTGGGGCGTCGGCTACCGTTTCCAGCCGTGAGCGTCTGGCGGGGGATCGCGGCACTGGCGGTAGCGTCGGCGCTCGGCGGGGCCGCGCTTGGGGCGGTGTACGGCGTCGGCGACGGAAGCCTGATGGTGCTGTTCATGGTCGCGTGCGGCGCCCCGTCTATCGTCGGCGCCCACCTGCTCGCGCGGTGGCGGGCGTCCGTGGGTGGGCTCACGCGCCAGTTCGCGGCAGGGGTTGGGCTGATCGTCGTGCTCGTGTCGTCGGGGGTCGCGGCGGTGGCGGCGCTGATGTTCGTCTCGCCCCACGACGCCTTCATAATGGCGCTGTTGGTCTTGTTTGCGGGCGCGCTGACAGCGTACGCCGCAGCGGTTCTTGCCCACGGGGTGCTGCGAGACATCGAGCACGTCCGCGACGGGGTGCTGGTGGTCGGCGAGGGCGGCAGGAAACTTGGGATCGCGACGAGCGGACACGACGAGATCGCCGAGCTGGCCGCGGCAGCCAGCCGCATGGCGGCCCAGCTCGCCGCGAGCGAGGCCGAGCGCGACCTGGCGGAGAGCGCGCGTAGCGACCTGATCGCGGCTGTCTCCCACGACCTGCGCACGCCGCTGACGTCGCTGCGGCTCCTTGCCGACGCGATTGAGGACGAGCTCGTCGATCCCCAGGACCGCCAGCGCTATCTCACCCAGATGTCGGTCCATTTGGCTTCGCTGTCCGCGCTGATCGAGGACCTGTTCGAACTCTCGCGGATCGAGGCGGGCGACATTCGGTGGTCGATGCAGCAGGTGGCCCTCGACGAGCTGGTGGCTGAGACGGTGGAGGCCATGCGCCCGCACGCCGATGAGAAGCGCGTGGCTGTGCGGGCCGAGGTCAACGGCTCGGTCGCGCCCGCACGCGCCAACCCCGAGAAGCTCCAGCGCGTGCTGTTCAACCTGATCCAGAACGCCATCCGCCACACTCCGGCCGACGGCGGCGTGACCGTTGCCGCGGAGTCGACCGGCTCCCGGGTCGAGGTCGAGGTCGCGGACACCGGAGAGGGCCTGGCCGCGCGCGACCGCGAGCGGATCTTCGAGCCCTTCGTCCGCGGCGGCGCCGGCCGCTCGCGCAGCGGGGAGGGCACGGGCCTGGGCCTCACGATCTGCCGGGGCATAGTCGAGGCCCACGGCGGCGAGATCTGGCTTCCCGACTCGGCCGCCGGCACACGCGTGCGCTTCAGCCTGCCGCGCGCGTGAGCGGTGGTCCAGCAGGCCCTGCGCTCAGAGTGCCTCCGACGCCCGGCGACACCTTCCCCGACCTCGACTTGCCCGACCACACGGGCCGGGACCGTCGGCTGTCCGAGGTTGCGGGTGGCGATCCGGTCGTGCTGCTGTTCTCCCGTGGCTGGTGGTGTGACCGGCGGGCCGGAGTCCCCTGGCCTGGCGGCAGCTTCGAAACGTGAGTGCCAGGATGGTCGTCGCCGTCGCTTAGACCCCGCTGCGAGGCGGGGGGGATTGAGGCGGACAGTGGTGCGGGCGGCGCCGGCGACGATCGTGGCCGAGCCTCCGTGCGCCTCGGCGATCGCCGCGACGGAGCCACGGCGCCGAGACCCAGAGCGAGTAGATCGCGAGTCCGACAAGACTCAAGCCCTCGACGAAGTACAACGATGCCCACACGGCGGTCGCCCAGCACAAGACGCCGATCGCTTTCATCTCAGACCTACGCCGTGGGCGTCGGTTAGCTACCCGCAGTTCGTTCGCCAGTAGCATCGGTCCTCGAGCGGGCAGGAGGACTTCCCGCTTCGTCGACCATGAGAGGAGCCCAGTTGGCCTACGTAAAGATCCGCTACGAGGCCGCCGACTCCGGGGTTGCGGCGATCACGCTCGACGATCCGGATACACGCAACGCGCTCGGCGACGAGACGCTAGACGAGCTGATCGACGCGTTCGAGTCAGCGCGTGACGACGATTCGGTCCGTTGCGTCGTGCTCACCTCCTCACACGACAAGGTCTTCTCGGCCGGCGGCGACCTCGACCAGTTCGGCTCAGCCGAGCCGCTGGTGCACAAGCACGCCGGAACCGCTCGCTTCCCGCGGCTGTTTGCGCTGATCGGCGAGCTCGGCAAGCCTTCGATCTGCGCGGCCAACGGCCACGTCCTGGCCGGCGCGCTGGGCCTGGCGCTGGCCTGCGACCTGGTCCTGGCGAAGGAGGACGCCGCCTTTGGGACGCCCGAGATCAACGTCGGGCTCTTCCCGTTCATGATCATGGCGCTGCTCTACCGCAACGTCTCGCGCAAGAAGACCAACGAGATGCTGCTGCTCGGCGAGCGGATGACCGCGCAGGAGGCATTCGACGTGGGGATCGTGAACAAGGTCGTCCCGGCGGCCGAGCTCGAGGGAACGGTGCGTGCCTGGGCAGAGAGGCTAGCGGCGAAGTCGCCCGCGATGATGCGCCTCGGCAAGGACGCGATGTTCCGCCAGATGGACATGCCCTTCCTCGACGCGCTCGAGTACCTTCGCCACAGCCTGACGCTGGCGTTGTCCACGGAGGACGCGCGTGAGGGCGTGCAGGCCTTCCTCGACAAGCGCGAGGCACAGTGGAGCGGCCGGTGAGTGTCGCGCTGGTGGCGATGCGCTGCCGCACGTCCGACCGGACGGCCGGTCACGTACGCGGCGTCGGCGAGCTGGCGCCGCTGCTCGGCAAGCGGCTCGGTGTCGAGCCGCGCTTGATTGGGGAGCCAGGGGAGCCCCGCGAGGCCTCGTTCGCGGACGACCTGCGCGACTCGCGCGGATGCCTGCTGGAGGCGGGCGGGCAGGTGGGAGACGCGCTCGACGGCCGGCGCGTGCCGCTACTGCTCGGCGGTGACTGCTCGATCTCGTTGACCACCCTGCCGGCCGTCTACGGCTGCCGCCCCGACGCCCACTTCCTCTGGCTCGACGCCCACGGGGACTTCAACACACCCGACACGACCCTCTCCGGCTACCTCGGGGGGATGAGTCTAGCCGGTGCCTGCGGGCGCTGGGACGCCGGCCTCGGCGCGGCCGCGGTCCCGGAGGATCGCCTCGTGCTCGCCGGCGTGCGCGAGCTCGACCCGTCCGAGCGCCGGGCGCTCGAGGGCAGCCCTGCGCACGTGATCGGCTCGAGCCCGGTCGAGACGCTCGTCGCGGTCAAGAACGCGCTCGACCGCGCGCCCGTCTACATCCACCTGGACCTCGACGTGATCGAGTCGTTCCCGTCGCTGTTCCCCGCCCCCGGCGGCCTCGCGCCCGAGAAGGTCTTCGACCTGCTCGAGGCTGTTGCGGACTCGTGCGAGATCCTAGGCGCCGAAGTCACGGCTTTCGAGGCGCCCGAGGATGACCTCGAGCGCCAGGAGGCGGCGGACACGGCGGCCCACGCGCTCGAGCCGCTGCTCGATGCGATCGCCGAGGGGGCGCGTGTCGGAACCTGATCCGGACGCCACGCTCGTTCGGGCTCCGCTTCGCTGTCGCCACGCCGCTGACCGACGCCGGGGCGGCTCACGAGCGCCCTTTCCGTCATCGGCGTCACTCTGTTTGTTTGCCGATGGCGGCTCCGGGCAACCCCAGGACCTAATGACGAACAGAGACGACGAACAGCCAGTCGGAGAGCTGGTCCAAACAGCTCTCCGAGCAGGCTTCGACGCTGGTCTGCCAAGAGCTCCGGCTTGCGCAGCTCGAGATGAAGGAGAAGGGCAAGCGCGCGGGTATCGGCGCCGGTCTGTTCGGCGGCGCCAGCGTCTTCGTCGCCTACGGCGTCGGGGCACTCGTGGCGACGGCCCTCCTGCTGCTGGCGACCGCCGTTGAGCCGTGGGTCGCTGGCCTGATCGTGACCGGCGCGCTGTTCCTGATCGCCGGGGTGCTCGGCCTTACCGGCAAGAGACAGGTCGAGCAGGCCACACCGCCCACGTCTGAGCAGGCGATCGAGACCAGCAAGAAGGACATCGACGAGGTAAAGGAAAGGGCGAGGCGCTGATGAGCAACGTTGACGAAAGAGGCGCAGAGCGGTCCGAAGAGGACCTGCGCGCTGACCTTCCCGACTCGACGGAGACAGGGCTTTCCGCCGACCAAGGCGAAGACCGGACCACCCCGGCCGATCCAGTCGAGACCGACGACCCCCAAGAGCTCCGCGAGCGCATCGAGACGACGCGCGAGGAGCTGGGCGAGACCGTGGAGGCGCTGTCCCACAAGGCGGACCTCAAGGCCCAGCTCAAGGACCAGGTCGAAGAGCGCAAGGAGCAGGCGCGCGAAGCCAAGGCGCAGGTGCAGGAGAAGATCTCCGGTGCCGGTGAGCAGGCCAAGCAGCGCAAGCAGCCGATCGCGGCGGGCGTGGGTGCGCTGCTCGCGCTCGTTGCCGTCCTTCTGTTCTTGAGGAGGCGTTGAGATGAAGCTCCTCTACGCGCCCTTCGGGATCTTGTTCGGCGTGCTCGGTGGCCTCCTCGGTGGCCAGATCTTCAAGCAGGTCTGGAAGCGCATCTCAGACGAGAAGGACGCTCCCCAGGCACGGGAGAGCGAATACGGCTGGGGTGAGGTCCTGCCGGCCGCTGCGCTCCAAGGGGCGATCTTCGCACTCGTCAAGGCCGCGGTCGACCGCGGCGGGGCCAAGGGCTTCGAACGCTTCACCGGCGTATGGCCGGGCGACTGAGAGGAGATCGAGATGGCGAAGGCAGACAAAGAGCGTCGCAGCGAGCGCGAGACCCGGCAGGCGAAGGCAGAACCGCGCGGCGCGCCGGACAGCCGGACGCCCGATCGGCCGAGTGACCTCGCGGGGAGCACGAAGAAGGACACAGTCGTGCGGACCTTCAAGGAGTTCTCCGCCGACAACGGCACCGACTGGGCGGCCGCGCTCACCTACTACGGGGTGCTCGCGCTGTTTCCGGCGATCATCGCGCTGGTGTCGATCGTCGGCCTGGTCGGCGAGTCCGCCACGCAGCCGCTGCTCGACAACCTCGGCAAGGTGGCGCCCGGGCCGGCGAGGGAGATTTTCACGACTGCGATCGAGAACCTCCAGTCGAGCAAGGGCGCCGCCGGGCTCGCGTTCGTGATCGGCCTCGCGTTGGCCCTCAACTCGGCGTCGGGCTACATCGGCGCCTTCACACGCGCCTCGAACGAGATCTACGAGGTCGAGGAGGGCCGGCCGGTCTGGAAGCTCAAGCCGCTTCAGATCGGGATCACGCTCGTTTTGCTGTTGCTGCTGGTCCTCGTCGCCGTGGCTGTCACGGTCACCGGCCCGCTCGCGCAGGAGGTCGGCAAGCTGGTTGGGCTCGAGGGCACTGCGGTCACGATCTGGGACATCGCGAAGATCCCCGTGATCCTGATCGTCGTCTCGTTCATGTTCGCGTTTCTCTACTGGGCCGCGCCGAACGTCAGGCAGCCGGGCTTCAGGTTCGTGAGTCCCGGCGGCGTGCTCGCTCTGGTGGTCTGGATACTGGCGTCGCTGGCGTTCGCGTTCTACGTCGCGACGTTCGCGTCCTACAACAAAACCTATGGCTCGCTCGGCGGGGTCGTCGTCTTCCTCGTGTGGCTGTGGATCACCAACATCGCGATTCTGCTCGGCGCCGAGCTCAACGCCGAGCTCCAACGTAGCCAGCAGATCAAGGGAGGACACCGTGCGCCGCTCGACGAGCCGTTCCTCGAGCCGCGCGACACCTCCAAGCTCGAGAAGTAGTCGGCGCCAGGCAACCCTGGCGCCGACTGTTGGGGCTGCTTGCTCGCGCTCGCTCGACCCGCCGATGCCCTATCTTCGACTGACCAGTCAGTCCATGAGTGAGGGACTCTTTGAGGGTCGCAGCCGTACAGCTCAACTCGACCGCCGACAAGGAACGCAACATGGCAGCCGCGGATCGGCTGACCCGCGCGGCGGCCGCCGACGGCGCGGACCTGATCGTCCTACCTGAGAAGTTCAACCTGCTTGGTACCCACGAGCACTACCGCGCGGGGGCGGAGACGCTCGACGGACCAACGTCGGCGTGGGCGCGCGCGACCGCATGCGAGTTGGGCATCGACCTCGTCGCCGGCTCGTTCGTCGAGCGCCGCGAGGCCCACGCCAAGCTCAGCAACACGTCGGTGCACGTTGGCTCCGACGGCGAGCTGCGCGGCGTCTACCGCAAGATCCACATGTTCGACGTCGTCGTCGACGGCAAGCGGTACTGCGAGTCGACCTCCCAGCAGCCCGGCGGGGAGATCGTCACCAGCGAGGCCGACGGCGCCCGCCTTGGCCTGACCGTCTGCTACGACCTCCGCTTTCCGGAGCTCTACCGGATTCTCACCCTGCGCGGCGCTCGTTTGCTGACCGTCCCGGCGGCCTTCACCGCCCCGACGGGCCGCGCCCATTGGGACACGCTGGTCCGGGCGCGGGCGATCGAGAACCAGGCGTTCGTGATCGCCGCGGGCCAGATCGGCACGCACCCACCCGACAACGAGAGCTTCGGCGCCTCCCAGATAGTCGACCCGTGGGGCGAGGTGCTCGTGCGGGCCCCGGACAGCGGGAGCGACCAGCCGCCGGAGTGCTTCGTAGCAGCTGACCTCGATCGCGATCGGCAGGACGAGGTCCGCGCCACCCTGCCCGCTCTGGTCAATCGCATGCCCTCGACCTATCGCTGGCCCGAGGGCGAGGCGGCGACCGAGCCGTCACCCACGGGCAGCGCCAGCTGATGGCACGCGGGAAGACGCGCGCGGACGTGATCGACAAGCGCCAGCTGATCCTCGACGCCGCCGTGACCGTGTTCGCCCGTCAGGGTTTCCACCATTGCCGCGTGTCCGACGTCGCCGACGAGGCCGATGTCGCCTACGGACTCGTCTACCACTACTTCGGCTCCAAGGAGCAGATCCTCAACGAGATCTTCCTCGAGCGCTGGCAGGTGATGCTCGACGCGATCGCTGCGATCGACGCCCGCGACGAGCTGATCGCACGCGAGAAGCTGTACATGGTCGCCGGCTTCATTATCGATTCCTACCGCCACGAGCCCAATCTGATGAAGGTGATCATCGTCGAGGTCACCCGGGCCGCGAACTCGTTCGGCGCGCTCCACCTCGACAAGATCCGCGAGGCTTACGAGAAGATCGCCGAGATCGTCGAGAAGGCCCGAGCCGACGGCAGCTTCAAGGCCGACATCTCCTCCCAGTTCGCCGCGATGTGCTTCTACGGGGCGATCGAGCAGCTGCTCTCAGGCTGGATCTTCTCGCTGCTGCCCCAGGGCGAGGAGCAGTTCGAGCAGGCCAAGGGGCTGGTCGTAGAGACGATCTGCGCTGGGCTCGAGACGTCGGCGGCGGATGCACCCGCCGTCTCTGGTTGAATCACCCCCGATGGACAACGACATGGTCAAGCGCCTGATGTGGAGCGGCCTTCTGGCGGGGGTCGGCGCTGTCACCACGATCGTGGCCAGCAAGGTCGCGACTTTGATCTGGGTGCGGCTCTTCGACGAAGATCCTCCCGACGCCTGATGCAAGCATCGTCCAACTCCCCCGACGCGCCCGATGAGCACGCGAGCGCGGCCGCGCCGGGCGGTTGGTCTCCCGCGGCGGCGGACGCCGCGACCCATGACGCTGACCCCTTCGCCGCGCGGCCTGAGGTCTACGTCGGTGGGGCGTTCGCGGCGGGGCTCGTGCTGGCGGGCCTGCTGAGGCTGATCGGTCGATGACGCCCTCGTCGGACAACGGCGCCGACAAGCAGCTCGGCGAGATCGTTTCCGAGGTCACCGAGAAGGCCTCCTTGCTGGTCCGCGAGGAGATCGCGCTCGCCAAGGCCGAGATCACCGAGAAGGCAAAGACGCTCGGAAAGGGCGCCGCCGTTGCCGCCGCTGCTGGAATCTTTCTGATCTTCGCCGTCGTGATGTTCCTCCACACCCTGGCGTGGCTCATCGTCGACCTCTTCGACTTTGCCATCTGGGTCGGCTTCGGCATCACGACGCTGGTCGTGGTCGTGCTGGCTGCCATCGCGGGCCTGCTCGCGAAGCGGTGGCTCAGCACCGGCGCGCCGACGCCCGACATGGCGATCGACGAGGCGAAGGCCACCCGCCGGGCGCTCGAACACCAGACGCTCGAGCGCGACCAGCTCGAGCGCTCACTCGACCGCGCCAACCAGAGCTAGATGGTTGATTCCTTATTCCCGTATCCGCGGATGATCCGCCATATCGGCGCTGGTTCGCCACCCGCGTCCTTGCAGGTAGCGCTGCTACCCGCTTCGGCCGCGTGCGGTGCCCAGCGTGATCTGGCGGACCCCCGCAGACACGTGGATTCGGAACTAACCATCTAGGGAGGCCAGCCCACCGTGTCCGCCACCGGCGTACCCGCCAATCGCACCCCCGAGCAGATTCGCAGCTCGATCGAAGACACGCGCAAGGAGCTGGCATTCTCGGTCAACGACCTGCGCTCCAAGGTCGGCGAGCTGACCAACTGGCGCCGTCAGCTGGCCGACAACCGCAACGCCGCGCTCGCCACCGCAGCGGTGGCCGGCTTCGTGATCGGCGGGGGGGTAGCGGCCACCGTCTCCCTCTTTCGCCGCCGCTGAGACCCGAGCGCGCAGCCTGGCCGACGCGGCCCCCGAGCGGCTCGACGGCTTTCGCGCGTG
>Ga0136615_10000295_pt1 | contig 22238 bp, 19 predicted proteins | sample AntDrymUQ2882206_2_FD_106647 | JGI IMG/M metagenome (GOLD analysis project Ga0136615, IMG submission 106647) | Polar desert sand microbial communities from Dry Valleys, Antarctica - metaG UQ288 (22.06) | ecosystem: Environmental > Terrestrial > Soil > Desert | place: Antarctica: Dry Valley... | reverse complement strand
GAGCGGTGGATCGGAATACACATCGACAGAGGCGAGGTCCTCTTGGACGTGGATTCGGTCGGCCTCAACCCACGCAGCAAGCTGCCACGTGTCCATTAGCTGACCAACGAAGGCGTCGGTTCGACCGCCCTGCTCGTCCAGGTAGCGTCGAATCGCATCCTGCGGGCTGTAACCCATCCCTGCCGCTCCTCCCTAGTCGGTTCACAACCAGGCGTGTCCAGGCGGACCTACGGCGCGTGACTGGACACCGTAGAGTACTTCTCGCTCGATGGGTTTTCGCCTCCCGAGTTCGCCGCTCACGTCGTCAGGCGTGAACTACCTGGATGGGGTTCCGAGGCCCGTAGTCGATTGGTTAGCAGCGCGCCGTTTCCGCACGGTGGGGAGAGGCTTCAGATCGTCACGGCGTGAGCATTTGCGCACCTCCGCGGGCTGCCGCTATGCACGTGGCGTTCGGGGCGAGCTTGCGTCCGACCGCCGCTCCGCGCTTCCGGCCCAGTGGTCGAAGACCGGTCCGCCGACCGGCGGTAGAGTCACCACCATGGCCGCGCGGGGCGCATACCCGGCTCGTCACCGCGCCCCCCGGCCATGAGCAAGCCCGACCCCGAGCTCAAGCGCTCGGACTTCTTCAAGCGCCCGCTGGTCGACGGGCGCGCCGTCTCCAACGGCCCACTCGCCCGCCTCGGTCGCCGCTCCCAATCGCTGCTGGTCTCTCGACGCGAGTGCGACGAGGCCGAGCTCGAGGCTCGCCTGCGGGCGCCCGGCCCGCTCACCCGTCCGAACCTGATCTCCGTCGGCAGCCTCCGTGGCGGCTCGGGCACCACCACCGTCTCGCTGCTGGTTGCCTCGCTGCTGGCCTCCCACCGCGGCCTGTGGACCGTCGTCGTCGACGCCAACCCCGTCTACGGCTCACTGACCAGCCTCGCGCCCGCCGACCTGCGCCCCCACGCCTCGCTCGGCGACCTCATCTCCAACCTCGACAAGATCGATTCCAGCGGCCAGCTCTACCGCTACGTCGCGCGTATGCCCACCGGTCTCCACCTGCTCGGCGGCGAGAACGGCGACGAGCTCGCCAGCAACGTGTCGGTCGAGCGCTTCGGCGAGCTGCTCGCGTTCCTCGCGATCTTCTACGCCGTCGTGGTGGTCGACACCGCCGGTCGCCACCCGCTCGCCCAGCTCGCGAGCGACCGCGCCGACCAGACGTTCGTCGTCACCCCACCCGACCCCGCGTCGGCCGGACCGCTGGCGCCCCTGCTCGAGGTCGCCGACCCGGCCCGCACGACGATCGTCAACAACCGACCTCCGCAGTGGCGCGACGACGACTCGGGCGCCGTGGCGGAGCTGCTCTCCCAAGAGGGCGCACCGCCGAGCGTCGAGATCTCCTACGACGCCGAGCTCGAGCAGATGCTCGCCGCGGGCACCTACGAGCTCGGCCGCCTGCGTTCGCAGACCCGCACCGCGATCAAGCTGCTCGGGATCGATGCCGTCGACCGGCTGGTCTGACCCGCTCGAGCCGTGCCCGTCGAGCGGCCTGTCTTCTACTACGACCTCGGCTCGCCGTATGCCTACCTCACCGCCGAGCGCATCAACCACGCGCTCGGCGTCGTCCCGATCTGGCAGCCGATCCTCCTCGGCGGCATCTGGCAGCAGACCGGCGGCGGCTCCTGGGCACAGACCGATGCCCGCGCACGGCGGATGGCCGAGCTCGAGCGGCGCGCCGCCGGCTACGGGCTGCAGCCGATTCGCTGGCCGCAGCCGTGGCCCAACTCCTCACTGAAAGCGATGCGCGTGGCCACCTACGCCCAGTCGGGCGGCCGCGCCGTCGCGTTCTCGCTCGCTGCCTTCCGGCAGGCCTTCGCCGGCGGCAAGGATCTGAGCATGCTCGACAACGTCCTGATCGCCGCCGCCGCATGCGAGCTGCACCCGCGCGCAACCCTGAAGGCGATCGAGACGCGCGCGGTCAAGGACCGCCTGCGCGAGGCGACCGCCGAGGCATACGGACGCGGAGTCCGCGGCGTGCCGACCGTGCGCGTCGGCGACCGGCTCTTCTTTGGCGACGACCGCCTAGAGCAGGCCGCAGCGGCGCTCACCGGCGGCGGAGGCCCCGATGCTTGAACATCGCTCCGCCGCGAGGAGGAGCCGCCCGATCGGTCGGACGGACCCTCGATGGCTAGCATCCGCGCCATGCGCCTGCGCCACCTGTCCCTCACCTTGCTCGCCTCGCTCGCTCTGGCCGCCGCCCCCGGCTGCAGCGAGGAGTCCAGCGAGGAGAGCGGCAAGGCGTCCGCCGAGCAGGCCGCCAAGAACAAGGGCGAAGCCAAGGGCGAGCAGCCGGCGGGCAGGGGAGAGCGCCCCACGCCCGGCGACGCCGCGTCCGTCAGCGGCCTGCCCGAGGCGGAGATCCAGAAGGTCTTCAAGCGCGAGAAGCCGAAGGTCGACATTCCCGAAGGCGAGCCCCCCACAGAGCTCGTCAAGGAGGACCTGATCGACGGCAAGGGCAGCGCCGCCAAGGCCGGTCAGCAGATCGCGGTGAACTACGTCGGCGTCACCTTCAAGGGCGGCAAGGAGTTCGACGCCTCGTTCGGCAAGCCACAGCCGTTCGTCTTCCCGCTCGGCCAAGGCCAGGTGATCAAGGGCTGGGACCAGGGCCTGGAGGGGATGAAGGTCGGTGGACGGCGCCAGCTCACGATCCCGGGCGACCTCGCCTACGGCCCACAGGGCCAGCCGCCGGACATCGGCCCCGACGAGACGCTCGTATTCGTCATCGACATGATCGCCATCGTTCCATAGCGAGACGGTTCGGGCCCCGACGATCGGGGGTCTCCGTACGACCGGACCGTTCCGGGCAGGCACGGAACGATAGAGTCGGGCACCTATGGCGACCGAGGACGCGACCCGCAAGCGGAGTCCGGAAGACACCGGGATAGAGACCACCACGCACGACCTTCCGGACTCGGAGACGTGTCAGCGCATCATCGAGAAGATGCTGCTGATCAGGCGCTTCGAAGAGCGCGCCGGCGAGATGTACGCCAAGGCCAAGATCGGCGGCTTCCTGCACCTGTGCATCGGAGAGGAGGCGACGATCGTCGGCGCCACCCAGGCGCTGCGCGACACCGATTACCTGATGTCCACCTACCGCGAGCATGGCCAGGCGCTCGCCCGCGGCACCTCCGCCAACTCGGTCATGGCCGAGCTGTTCGGCCGCGTCGACGGCTGCTCGGGCGGCCGCGGCGGCTCGATGCACCTGTTCGACTTCGAACGGCGCTTCCTCGGCGGGTACGGCATCGTCGGCGGCAACCTGCCGCTCGCCGCGGGCGTCGCACTGGCCTCCGACTACGAGGGCACCGACGACGCCACCCTCTGCATGTTCGGCGACGGTGCCACCAACCAGGGCACCTTCGGCGAGACGATGAACTTCGCCCGGCTGTGGTCGCTGCCGATCGTCTTCATGGTCGTCAACAACCAGTTCGGCATGGGCACGGCGCTCGAGCGCCACTCCGCCGAGACCAACCTCTCCAACAAGGCCGCCGGCTACGGCGTGCCGGGCATGCGCTGCGACGGCATGGACGTGCTCGACACGCACGCCACCGTCTCCGAAGCGCTCGAGATCGCCCGCACGGCCCGCGAGCCGCAGCTCGTCGAGGCCGTCACCTACCGCTATCGCGGCCACTCCATGGCCGACCCGGAGGAGTACCGCACCAAGGACGAGGTCGAGGCCTGGCGTCCGCGCGACCCGGTCGAGACCTTCCCCAGGCGCGTGCTCGACGAGGGCGTGCTGGACAAGAAGACCATCGAGCAGCTCGGCCGGGAGGCGATGAAGACGATCGACGACTGCGTCGAGTTCGCCGACAGCTCCCCGTTCCCGGACCTGGCGTCGCTCTATGACAATGTCTACGTGATAGGCGAGCAGGTGCGCGCGCCGTGGTACTCGACAGACTCCCGCTCGCCCGACACGCACCGTGGCGAGGAGGAGCGCGACGCGGGCGACATCGCCCGCGAGCTGGCCGAGGCCGGCGCGGCACACGAGGACGAGACCGAGCCCGATATCCGCGAGGCCCGCTCGCACGGCGAAGGGGGCTGAAGATGGCTGAGATGCGTTACCGAGAGGCGCTCAACCTCGCGCTGCGTGAGGAGATGGAGGCCGACGAGAAGGTCTTCATCATGGGCGAGGACATCGGTGTCTTCCAGGGCGCCTTCAAGGTCACGGCCGGTCTGCTCGAGGAGTTCGGCGAACGCCGGGTGCGCGACACGCCGATCTCGGAGAACACGATCGTCGGAATGGGCGTCGGCTCGGCGATGGCGGGGTTGCGGCCGGTCGTCGAGCTGATGACGATCAACTTCGCGCTGCTCGCGCTCGACCAGATCGTCAACTCGGCCGCCTCGATCCGCTACATGTTCGGTGCGCAGGTCAAGGTGCCGCTCGTGATCCGGATGCCCCAGGGCGCAGGCCACCAGCTCGGCCCGACCCACTCCCACTGCTTCGAGGCGCTCTATCTGCATATCCCCGGGCTGCTGGTCGCCGCACCGAGCACCGCCGCCGACGCACGGGGCCTGCTGAAGGCGGCCATCCGCGACGACAACCCGGTGATCTTCATCGAGCACGAGACGCTCTACGGCCGTCGAGGGGAAGTGAATGGCGACGAGCCGATGCGCTTCGGCGAGGCCGCCGTGCGCCGCGAGGGCGCCGACGTGACGATCATCGGCATCTCGCGCATGGCCGAGACAGCGCTCAAGGGCGCCGAGCTGCTCTCCTCCGAACACAAGATCGAGGCCGAGGTGATCGACCCGCGCACCCTGCGCCCGCTCGACCTGGACAAGATGATCGAGTCGGTCAAGAAGACCAACCGCGTCGTCGTCGTCGAGGAGGGCTGGCCGCACGGAGGTGTCGGCGCGAACATCGCCGCGCTGATACAGGAGCATGCCTTCGACTACCTCGACGCACCAGTCGGCCGCGTGACCGGCGCCGACGTGCCGATGCCCTATTCAAAGCCGCTCGAGCAAGCCGCGTTCCCGCACGAGGAGCATGTGGTTCAGGCGGCGATCGCAACCTTCCGCGACGTCTGATGGCTGCAACCCGTCGCACCGTCCCGATCCCTACCCCGCTGCCTACGGCAGGGAGCACAGGCGCACATCGGGAGGGGCCTTCAAGTCATGGCCTCTGACGTGCTCATGCCCCGCCTGTCCGACTCGATGGAGGAGGGCACGGTCCTGAAGTGGCTGGTCGAGGTCGGCGGCGACGTCAAGCGTGGCGCTCCCTTGGTCGAGATCGAGACCGACAAGGCGAACATGACCCACGAGGCCGACGTCGACGGGGTCCTGCTCGAGACGCTCGCCGGCGAGGGCGACACGCTGCCGATCGGCGAGCCGATCGCCCGAATCGGCGCCGAGGGAGAGCAGCCAGCGGCTGTCAGCTCTTCGGCATCCTCCGGTGACGAGCGCTCCGCTGACACCGCAGCCAACGCCGGGGGCGATGGCGGGGAGACCTCCACCGCGTCGGCGACCAGGTCGACTGAGGCCGTTGCCCCGACGCGGCCCGCGGCGGGCAACGGCGACGGGCCGGGAGCCACCGCGGCGCCACCCTCCGGCGCGGCGCCCGCGAGCGCCGAGGGCGCCAACGGTCGCATCAAGGCCTCACCGATCGCCCGTCGGATGGCCGGTGAGCTCGACGTCGAGCTCGACGTCGTCCAGGGCACAGGCCCCGGCGGGCGAATCGTCAAGGCCGACGTCGAGTCGGCCGCCAAGAGCGGCACCGCGCAGGCAGACCAGGCCGCGTCCACCTCCGCCGCCGGCGAGAGCGAGGTCGCCACCGAAGATGAGACCCCGGCGGCCACCCCGAAGGTCGTGCCTCCTCCCGCCGCCGAATCCGTCGACGGACCCAAGGGCACGCCCGAGGTCCGGGAGCTGACCCGCCTGCAGCAGACCGTGGTGCGTCGCATGTCCGAATCCAAGGCGACCGCGCCCGACTTCGCACTCGAGGTCGACGTCGACATGACGGCGGCCGTCGAGCTGCGTGCGCGGATCAAGGAGGAGAACGGCTCGGCGCCGTCGTTCAACGACATGGTCGTCAAGGCGTGTGCGCTTGCGCTGCGGGAGCACCCGAAGGCCAACGGCGCCTACCGCGACGGCAGGTGGGAGCTCTACCCGCGGATCAACGTCGGCATCGCCGTCGCCGCCGACGGGGCGCTCGTTGTTCCGGTCGTGCCCGACGCCGACGAGAAGTCGCTAGGCGAGATCTCCCGCCGTGCTCGCAACCTCGCGACCCGCGTCCGCGACAACGAGATCACCCCGCCGGAGCTGTCGGGCGGCACGTTCACCGTGTCGAATCTCGGCATGTACGGCATCGACCGCTTCACGGCGATCATCAACGCGCCACAGGCCGCGATCCTCGCCGTCGGCGCGCTCGCCAAGCGGCCGGCGGTCGACGAGAGAGGCAGGATCGTGGCACGCGATCAGATGACCGTCACGCTCGTCTGCGACCACCGGATCCTCGACGGCGCCCAGGGGGCCGAGTTCCTTGACACGGTGCGCGCGAAGCTCGAGAAGCCACTGTCGCTGGCGCTCTAGACGCGCCGACGCTCAAGCCGGGGGCGTCGCGGCGAGCAAGCGCAACCGGCTTGCGCCGCCGAGCACCTCGTAGACCGCGACCGCGTTGGGCCCGGCGCGTAGCGAGCGCTCGGGCACCATCGCCGCGAAGTGCTCGCCGGGATCCCCCCGCAGCCGGAACGTGCGGCCGGCCGCGCGGATCTTGCCGTTGACCGCGACGACGTAGTCACGCCGCTGGTCGGGGGCGCCGCCGGCCACGGAGCCGGCAATCTGGGTTGGCAACACGCGTGACCCGTGGCGAACGTCCCTCAGCGCGGCCAAGTTGGCGAGCTTGCCTAGCGGCGAGGTAGACGGGATCGCGGCGAGTTCGCTCAGCCCCCGGCCGATGAGGCCGTTGTACCGCCCAGGCCCTCGGTAGAGCGATGCCCAATCGCCGAACCCGAAGGCGCGGGCGTCGCGTCGGCGCTGGGCGGCGCGCCGCCGGGCGAGCCCGGCCGCGGAGACGGTCACGGTGCGCACGAAATCCCGCGCGATGACGCGCACCGTGCGCCGTCGCCTCGTCGCCGGCGACGAGGCTGGGCGACCGTCGGCCCGGTAGCGCAGGCCCAGGATCTCGGCGACCGTCGGAACGATGTCGATCGTCGTGATCGGGGTGGGGTCGGCCCGCCTGAGCCGCTGGTCGGGCGCCTTGATGAAGAGCGGCACGGGCGCGATCTCGTGCACGTTGGCCGGCGTCGCGACACGCCGGTCCTGCACGCCCACCTCCGACGAGATGCCGTGGTCGGCTGTCATGACGATCAGCGCATCGTCGAATGTTCCCTGGCGGCGCAGGCGCCGGAAGAGCTTGCCGAGCTGCCGATCGACCAGGCCGATCTGCAACCGCAGGCGCTGTCCCTTATGCCAGGCTAGGTGCGTCTCCCCAAAGCCGGCGCCGGTGCCCATCTTCGGTATCGGGTCCCGCCGTGAGGGACGCATCCGCTGTCCTGACGGCAGGTAGAGGTAAGGGCCGTGGGGCAGCAGGGCGTGGCGGAAGTAGAGGTGCCCGGGACGGGCGCGGACGCGCTCGAAGAAGCGGGCCTCGGTCCGGGCGCGGTCGGTGCGCAGCGTCGGCCCGACACCCGGCGGCGTACGGACCGGACTGCGACACCAGCGCGGCGGGCACATCGCGGTGATCGGCTCCTCGCGAACGATCCGGTAGCCGCGGCGGCCCAGCAGGCTGAAGATCGAGCGCGGGTGGGTCCGGAAAGTGGGCGCCGGTCCAGGCCGCGGCATTTGGCCGTCGAGGATCGCCGGAACGGAGTGGAAGGTCGTGTCGTAGACGGTTGTGGCGTTCGGATACCACGTCGCAGTCCGCGCGAGGGCGGCGATGTTCGGGTAGCGGCCAGCGTCGATACGCCCCGCGGGACCCAGCATCGCGTCCACCGGCCACTCATCGAAGACGAGCATGATCACGGGCGGCCGCACGCTCTCGGTCGGCGCCGCGACCGAGTCCCCGGACCAGCGCAGGGCCGACGCGCCCGCGGCGGCGAGGCCCGCGACCAGCAGTGCCGTGACTCCCAGCGCTGGGAGTCGCACGAGTAGCGAGGCTGGCCGCGTGCCGCTTTCTCCGCCGAATCGAGACGGCGCACCCCGCGCGAGTCCGACTGCAGACTCAGCTGATGAGGCTGTCGCCGCCATCAGGATCGAACACGTGCACCTTCGTCGTGTCGAACCAGAGATCCACCGTCTCCCCCCGACGGACCTTGCTGGCTGGATCGAGACGGGCGACGATCTGCCCTTCGTCGCTGGAGAACGGCACCTCGCCGCCACCGGCGTCCTGGGCGAGCTCCCGCAGCTCCTGGGACTGGACCCCTTCGCCACCCGCCGAGAAGTGGACGTAGAGCTCGGAGCCCATCGACTCGATCAGCTCGACCTTCGCCTTGAAGACGGAGCCCCGATCGTTGGCATCTCCGACGAGCGTCGCGTCCTCGAAGTCTTCCGGACGGATGCCGGCGATCACCGAGCCGTCGCCGCGCTGCTCGCGCATCCCGCGCGGCAGGTGAACCTCCGCCACCGGCAGCTTGAGCTTGTCGCCCTTGACCTCCGCGGGCATGAAGTTCATCGAGGGCGAGCCAATGAACCCCGCCACGAACAGGTTCCTCGGCTCGTTGTAGAGCTCGATCGGGCTGCCAACCTGCTGCAGGACGCCCGAGCGCATGACGGCGACGCGGTCGCCGAGCGTCATCGCCTCGGTCTGGTCGTGGGTGACGTAGACAGTGGTGGTCTCGAGCCGTTGCTGGATACGCGAGACCTCCGTCCGCATCTGCACGCGCAACTTCGCATCGAGGTTGGAGAGCGGCTCGTCCATCAGGAACGCGGCGGGCTCGCGGACGATTGCGCGCCCCATCGCGACCCGCTGGCGCTGGCCGCCGGAGAGCTGGGCGGGCTTGCGGTCGAGGTGCTGGGTGAGGTCGAGCACGTGGGCGGCGTCCTCCACCTGCTTGTTGATCTGGTTGCCGTCCACCTTGGCGAGCTTGAGCGCGAAGCCCATGTTGTCGCGCACCGACATGTGCGGGTAGAGCGCATAGTTCTGGAAGACCATCGCGATGTCCCGCTCGCCGGGCTCGCGGTCGTTGACCACTTCGCCCCCGATCCGCAGATCGCCGTCGCTGACCTCCTCCAATCCGGCGATCATCCGCAGCGCGGTCGACTTGCCGCAGCCCGAAGGGCCGACGAGGATCACGAACTCGCCATCGGCGACATCGAGGTTCATCTCACGGACGGCCTCGTAGCCGTCGGGATAGCGTTTCGTGACGTTTTCCAGCTGGATCTCGGCCATGGAGCGTCTCTCCTTATCCCTTGACGGCGCCGGCAGTCATCCCCGCGACGATCCGGCGCTGGAAGACCAGCACGAGGACGATCAGCGGGACCGTGACCACCACGGACGCCGCGCTGATTGTTCCGAGTGGCACCTCGAACTCGGTGCTGCCGGTGAAGTCCGCTATCGCCGCGGGGACCGGTCTGACCTTCGGGTCGCTGGCGAGCGTGATCGCGAACAGGAACTCATTCCACGCGTAGATGAACGTCAGCAGGCCCGCGGTGACGAGGCCGGGCGCAGCAAGCGGGACGATCACCTTGCGGAAGGCCTGGAAGTAGGTCGCGCCGTCGACGAGGGCCGCCTCTTCCAGCTCCTTCGGAATCTCCTTGAAGAAGGAGGTGAGGATGAAGACCGTGAGCGGGAGGCCGAACGCCATCGACGGCAGGATCAGTCCGAGGTAGGTGTTGTAGAGGCCGAGGTCGGTCCACAGCTTGAAGACCGGCGCCGCGATCGCGATCGGCGGGAACGTCGAGATCGACAGCACGATCGACAGCAGCAGGAACTTGCGCGGAAAGCGCAGGCGCGCGAGCGCGTAACCGGCGAACGACCCGATCACCAGCGACAGGATCGTGACGCTGAAGGAGATGATCACGCTGCTCTTGAGCGCGTCGGTGAAGTCGCCGTTGTTGAACACCGAGGTGAAGTTGTCCAGCGACGGGCTGGGTGGGAGCAGGCTGGCGCGTGAGAGGTCCTGGCCGGTCTTGAGCGATGTGTTGATCAGCCAGTAGAACGGAAACAGGCAGAAGAGCATGATCAGCACGACCGCAACCCAGAGCAGGATGCGCATCGTGTCGGGGCGGGCGCGCCCCTTCGCCGTCTCGGTAGCGACATCATCGGACGCGATGTCCTTACCGCCGTGCCGAGCTCCCGCCGAGGAGGCCATCAGTCAGAAGCCAGCGATCGGATGTTGCCGCCGACGAAGCGGATGTACAGGAACGAGACCGCCATTACAGTCACGAAGGTCAGCACCGACAGTGCCGATCCGAGCCCGAGGATGCGCTCGCCGGTCAGCTTCTGCTGCGCGTAGGTGGAGAGCGTCTCGGTGCCGTTGGAGCCCTGGGTGAGCACGTAGGGCAGATCGAACACGCGCAGCGCGTCGAGCGTGCGAAAGATCAGAGCCACGAGGATCGCCGGCTTCAGCAGCGGCAGCGTGACGCGACGGAACCGCTGCCATGCATTCGCGCCGTCGACCTTGGCGGCGTCGTAGATGTCGTTTGGGATGACCTGGAGGCCCGCGAGCAGCAGCAGGCCCATGAAGGGAGCGGTCTTCCAGACGTCGGCGAGGACCAGCACCGACATCGCATAGCCCCGTTCGCCGAGCCAAACCGTGTCCGCGAGCTTGTCGAAGCCGAGCGTGCTGAACATCGTCGTGACAAAACCGAGGTCGGGCTCGAACATCGAGCGCCACGTGATCGCCGTGACGACCGTGAGCACCGCCCACGGCACGAGCACGGTCGTCCGCAGCAGCGCCCGACCCTTGAACGCCTCGTGCATGCAGAGGGCCATGACGGTGCCGATGATCAGCTCAAGGAAGACGGAGCTGATCGAGAAAGTGAAGGTCTGGACGAACGCGTCCTGAAACTCGCTCGAGCTGATCGCCTCGGTGTAGTTGTCCAGGCCCGCGGGGCGGGACAGTCCGGGCGTGCGGACGCTGTACTCGTTCAGGGAGAGGTAGATCGCGTACCCGATCGGGTACGCGGCCACCAGCCCGATCAGAATGAACGACGGAGACAGCATCGTCGCCGCCAGGCGGCGCTCCGAGAGTCCTTTGGGGCGCCGCCTGGGAGGCGGCGCCGTGGCGGCCGTTGCGTCTGCCGCCGCCACGGCTACTGCTGCTGACTGGTTGCTGCGGAGGACAAGGCGCGCGTCAGAACGTGTTGATCGCCTTGTCGATGTCCTCGGACATCTTCTCGATCGCTGCATCGGGCTCGGCATCACCTGTCAAGGCGGCGTGCACGTTCTTGTGGATAGCCTCCGTGATCTGCGGGTAGACGGGCGAGACCGGACGCGGCTTGGCCTGCGCGATGGCCTTCCTAAGCTGCTTCGCGGGCAGCGTCTTCTTCGTCGCAGCGTCCTCATAGGCGGATTCGAGGACCGGCGGCGTCGCCGTCTGGGCCTGGAACCGCTGACCCATTTCGCCCGACAGGAAGTTGGCGAAGCTCATCGCAGCCTCGGGGTTCTTGGAGAACGCCGAGATGCCGAGATTGAAGCCACCGAGCACGCCGGACGGCTCGCCACCTTTGTAGCTTGGGAAGGTGGCGAACTTGAACTTGCCCTTGATCTTGGACTCGTTGCCGAGCGCGATCGCGTACGGCCAGTTACGCATCTGGGTGATCTGGCCGGACTCGAACGCGCGCCGGTTCTCCTCCTCCATGTACGTCGTGACGGCCTTCGGAACGGCACCGTCCTCGACGCCATCGGCCATGAAGGTGAGGACCTCCTTCGCGACGACGTCCGAGTTGACGGCAGACTTGGATCCGTCCTCGGAGATGGCCGACCCGCCTGCGCTGTAGAGCAGCTCGAGGAAGCTGACGGTCAGGCCCTCGTAGTCGGCGCCCATGTAGCCGAAGCCGCCCTTGTCCTTCGCCGAGGAGTAGACCTCCTCCCACGAGCTGGGGGCCTTGAGACCCTTGTCGGTGCGGTAGTAGATGAAGCCGGCGTTGGTGTTGTACGGAGCTCCGAAGATCTTGTCGTCGAAGGTCGCCGTCTCGAGCGTGGACGGAATGAACTCGCTCTTGCGCGATTCGAGGGCGCTGGTCAGGTCGTAGAGCCACTTCTGACCCGCGAACTCAGCCGTCCAGACGACGTCCATGCCGACCACGTCGCACTCGTCGGACTTCGCGCGCAGGCGCTGGATCAGCTGCGTGCGCTGCTCGTCGGCCGACTCGGGCAGCTCGAGGAGCTTGGCCTTCACGTTTGACTGCGACTTGTTGTATGCCGCGACGGACTTCTTGTAGGCACCGGTTGTGTCCTTCCCGATGCACCAGGTGACGTCGCCCTTGGCGGCCTCCACCTTGGCGGGGTCCAGGGTCTTGGCACCCTCGACCTTCGTTCCCTGCCCGGTAGTGCCCCCCTCGTCGCTGCCGCAGCTCGCCAGCACGACGGCGACCATGAGCGCCACCAAGAATGGCGTGTAGAGCTTTGCCCTCACCGACCCCTCCTCCAATTGGTCCCTCTCCCGGCCGCTTCTTTGCGACATCGCGCATGCGAACAACGCGCCCGTGGCCCGCACGCTAGTGGAGGCCAGCAGAAGGAGTCAAGGTGGGCGTGGTTAACAGCGCGTTGCGCCGATGGATGTTCAGGGCCCCTCGGAGAGGCCCTCGCCGACCGCGGCGGCGAGCTCCAGGTATGCCCGGCGGGTCGCCGGCTGAAGCTCGTCCAGATCGGTCTCAGCGCCGGCCGCGAGCTGGGGGTCCCAGGGCACACGCACGACCCGCCGGCAGCGCGCTCCAAAGTGTCGCTCGACGCGGTCCAGGTCGACTAGGTCGTCCCGCTGGACGGAGTTGATCACCGCGACCGAGTTGCGGACGAGCTCCTCGTGGCCGTTCTGCTCGAGCCAGTCGAGCGTCGAGCTCGCCGTACGGCCGGAGTCCAGCGACGGCCCCATCACGACGACCACCTGATCGGCGAGCGCGAGTATGCCGCGCGTCGCGGACTCGAGCACACCGGTGCCCGTATCCATGCAGACGAGGTTGTAGTGGACCTCGAGCAGCTCAACGACGCGGCGGTAGTCCGACTCGACCAACAGCTCGGTGATCTTCGGGTCGTCGGATGCCGCGACCACCTCGAGCCGGCTCGACGCCTGGTTGGTGAACGCGCGGATGTCGGCGTAGCGGTGCACGGAGTCGTGCGACGAAAGCAGGGTCATGATGTCGTTGGTGGTCTCCCGGCGAACGCGGTACCCAAGCGAGCCGGCGTCGGGGTTGCCGTCGAGCGCGATCACGCGGTCGCCGCGGTGCGAGGCGAACATGTGGCCCAGCATCAGGGTGGTGGTCGTCTTGCCGACCCCGCCCTTGCGCGAGATGACCGCGAGTCGTCGACAGCCCTGCACCGGGGTCTTGAGCTTGGCGATCAGCTCGCGTTCACGGGCCTCGGCAGCGCTGAGACCGACGTTGACGTACCCGCCACTGAGCTGGAAGACCAGCTTGCGCCAACCCGCCTGGGGTGCCGAGGCTTTCGGCAGCAGCATGTGGTCGCTGGTGAACTGGCTCGCGCCGGAGCCCTGCCGCTTGCGCTGTGCGGCGTCGGCTCCCTCGGGATTACGACGGCGCGATGCGCCGGCAGAGCGAGCCGAGCGGGGAGGCACACGGACGGGGGTCGGTGGTGGCTCCACGATCGGATCCGGCGGTTGGTAGGGGCCGCCCTCGGGGACTCCGGCCGCGTGCGGACTGCGCTCGGGCCCGCCCGCCCCGGCCTGCGTGAGTCGAACCGGCCGGGGTGGTGCGACCGGCTCGACGCCCGGGGGCCGCGCGGCGTCCGCGGCGGGCGGCTGCGCGGCTGGGCTCGCCGGAGAGGGATCGACATCACTCGGACGACCCTCGCCCGGGCGCATAACCACCTTCCGGCCGGGAGTCGCCCGCATGCGCAACCGGACGTCAGACGAGCGCTCGTCGCTGCTGTCCGGACTGTCGTCGTCCCTGCTCTGATCGACCATGCCTTCCCTTCCTGACGCTTGGGGTCTGCCGTCTGCCCGCCGAGCTCGCGAGCCGGGCACGACCTTGCCTCTAGGGTACCGGGCAGCCGCAATCTGGCTACCGACCGCGGCGCTTCCCTCCCGAATCCGTCCCGGGAGCCGGAAGGCGCTATTCGGAGCGTTCGGGTGCGCTTACGGGCGGAGAGGCGGGTGCCAGAAACTCAGGCAGGCGCCGCGCGAACCTACGGCCGAGGGACTCCTCGATCTTGCGCTCGGTATACGCCAGATGCTCGTCCATCGCGGAGTCGATGTCCTCGCCCCCGCCCCGCATGAGGGCCTCCAGCGTTCGCTCATGGACGTCAACGGTAGCTTCCATGTGCTCGCTGCGACCGACCAGCGCCTCGCGCGCGGGCTCCAGCTTGGCGAACAACATCACCATCGTCTCCTCGAGCGTCACGTTGCCGGCGGCCTGCCACATGATTCGGTGCCACAACGACTCCGCCTGTCCGGCCTTCAGCGGCTCGTTGATGTGCTCCCGCTGGAGCTCGATCGACGCGCGCATGCGGTCGTAATGGGTCTGGCTGGCGCGCAAACCGGCGAGGCGGGCTACGCGCGGCTCGACGGCGCGCCTCGCCTCCAGCAGCCGGAAGACCTCGTCGCCGTCGAACTGCTCGGGCGGCTGAGCAATCAGCGACTCCGGGACCCACATCGAGACGACCCGGGCACCTCCCGAGCGGCCCGGCGCGACCTCGAGCAGGCCAGCGTGCACGAGGACGCTAGTCGCGAGGCGGACGGTAGCGCGAGAGACCTCGAGCCGCGCTGCGAGTGTGCGCTCGCCGGGAAGTACGTCGCCTTCGCGGATCTCGCCCGCGCGGAGCTTATCCACGATCTGACGGGCAACCTCTTCGAATGCTCGGGGCATACGCACCGGCGCGAAGGTCTCGGGGTCGAGACGACCCGTGCCTGCGGCGACTGAGCTCTCCATAGGTAACGGCTCAAACGACACCGTCCTCGGGAGCGTAACGGTCGACGCCGATCGAAGCGGCCGGACTGACCAAAGGTACGACTTATGGACCGAAACCCCACGCAAAGTGCAAAGGGCCGACCGTTCGTCTCCGGCGAGCGATCGCGCGTCGAGGCATCGCCACGACGGCGCTCGACTCGAAGCTCGGTTTGAGCAGGCGGTCGTCAGCTACTTCGTCGACCGCCGCGTAGCGCGCTTGAGCGGCCTGACCTGTCAGATCGCGGCGTAGGAGAGCTCGCGGTCATCGCTCGCTACGAGCAGCTCGCAAAGTGCGTCGACCACCACCGGGTCGAACTGCTCTCCCGCGCAGTGACGCAGCTCGATCAGCGCGTCCTCGGAGCTGATCGCCTTGCGGTACGGGCGCTCGCAGATCATCACGTGGTAGGCATCGCAGGCCGCGACGATACGCGCCCCGAGCGGGATCTCGTCGCCCATGAGGCCGTCCGGGTAGCCGGAGCCGTCGAAACGCTCGTGGCTGCCACGCACGAGCTGCGCTATCGGCGCGAGCGTCGGCGCCGCCGCGACGATCCGCTCGCCGACCAGCGTGTGCTGGCGCACCAGGCCCCACTCGATCTCGTCGAGCGGGCCCGGCTTGGAGAGAATCGCGTCCGGGATCGCGATCTTCCCGATGTCGTGCAGCTCGCCTGCGCGGCCGAGCTGCTCGACTTCGAGGTCAGGCATGGCGAGCTGACGGCCGACATCCCGCGAGAGTTCCGCGACCTTGGACTGGTGATCGCCGAGTGCGGGCTCGCGCTCGCGGACGACTTGGACGAGCGCGTCACTGGTCTGACGGGAGACCGAAGCGCGCTTGCGCTCGCCCTTGTGCTCGTAGAGGCGTTCGTCGGCGACGTTCAGTGCGCCGGACACATTGCGCGCCTCGCGAGGGAGAATCACGAGCCCGCAGGAGCTGGCAACGGCAAACGCCTCGCCCTGCTCGCTGAGCGATTGGCGCGCCTCTTCGATCAAGGCTCGCATCATCGGCTCGTCACCCTTGGTCAGGACGCAGAACTCGTCGCCGCCAAGGCGGTAGGCGGAGCCCAACCCCTCGACCGCGGTGGACAGGTTCTTCCCCAACCGAGCGAGCAGTGCATCGCCGGCAGGGTGGCCGAAGGTGTCGTTGTACTGCTTGAAGCCGTCGAGATCGAAGAGGGCGACAGCGACGGGCTCGTCTTCCGTGGCCTTTGGCAGTGCCTCCTCCATGTCGAGCATCAGCTTCCGTCGATTCTCGAGGCCGGTGAGAGCGTCGGTGTAGGCCTGGTAGCGGGTGCGGTGCAGCAGCGTGACGTTCTCCCGGAAGGTCATGCTCATGCGACCGATCGCGGCCACCAGCGCGGCGATCGCGAGACCGAGTGCGATGGGGTGGACGTTGATGAACGCCTGCGCGGTCAGGAGACCGAGGCTGATCAGCGCGAAGACCGTCGGCATCGCGACGACGCGCAGGCCTTCCAGCCGGACGCGAACGTGCTGGGGGGCGCGCCGCCAAGCGGCGAAGGCGATGATGAGGGCGGACGCCGGCCACGCGCTGGCCGGGAGCGTCGTGGTGAGGCCAAGTCCGGCGGCGCCCTCGTACAGCATGAACCCGTCGACGAGGGCCATCACGGCCAGGCCCGCGCCGATCATGCCGAGATCTTGACCGGGACGCCAGGCGCAGAGCGCGAACGCGCCGACCACGACCGCGAGCAAGATGAAGTCGCCGAGCAGGTACACGAGGTCGCCGGTCACGACCGCGGGGTTGGGATTGTTCGCGATCGGCCCTAGCACGAGAGCGGCGCCGACCGCACCGAGCGCGAACACGCCGACGGCACCGTCGAGCCACAGGCTCTTGCGGAAGTCACGCGTGCGCGACCGCACGAGCAGGATCACGGCGACGTAGCATGCGGGATAGAAGGCGAGCCAGAGAGGATCGGCGGCGCTCCAGATCGGCTCGATGGCGAGGCGGTCGTTGACTACGGTCCCGTAGATGTCGCCCCCCGCCCAGGCGAAGAATCCGAACGACAGAACGACCCACGGCAGCGACTCCGCGCTTTGCGCGATCACCCGCGAGAGGCACAACGCGCCCGCGAGCACCATGAAGGACGGGTAGACCGCGCCCTCGAAGAAGGCCTGGACCGGGTCGCTGCAGATCGACGGGAAAGTTCCCTGGAGCGCATAGCCGATCAGGCCGAGAGCCGCAACGAGCTGAACGGCACGCAGCACCATGCGCGCGGAGGCGGGCTTGGTGATCAAAACGGGGATCGTGGCAGCGGTACTCATCTGGGGCTTCCTTTCCAATGGCGGCGGTCGCGTCCCTGCGCGCGGAGGTGCTGCCGACTAGATCGGCTGCCTGTGAGATTTCCTGAGTCGGATATCCGTCTGGGGGCGTCGCCGGTATCCGCGACGGGGGGATGGCCGCCGCCGTTGACGATCTCGCGCAGCACGGCAACGGCTGCCGGGTCGAACTGGCTCCCGGCGCAGCGCTGCAGCTCCGCGAGGGCTGCCCTGCGGGAACGTGCGGACCGGTACGGCCGCTCGGAGACGATCGCTTCGAAGGCGACACAGGCCGCGATGACCCGCGCCCCGCGCGGGATCTGGTCGCCCGAGAGACCGTCGGGGTAACCGGCGCCGTCCCACCGCTCGTGCGTCGAGCGGACGAGCCGGGCGACCGGCATCAGCGCCGGCGCCGTGCTCAGGATGCGCTCACCGACAAGGGTGTGCTGGCAGACGATCTCCCACTCCAGCGTGTCCAGCGGATCTGGCTTGGCCAGGATCGCGTCCGGCACGGAGAGCATGCCGATGTCGTGCAGCTCGGCGGCGCGAACAGTCACCTCGAGCTCCTCGCCGTCGAGGCGGAGCGCGCGGGCGACAGCACGAGTGAGGCCGGGCACGCCGCGCAGGCGCTCGCCGATCTCGGGCACCCGCCCCCGGAGGGCGTGCGCGAGAACCTGCCGCGTCTCGGTCTCCGAAGCCGAACGGCGACGACTGTCCTTCTCGACGTAGAGCCGCTCGTCGGCGACCTGAAGCGCACGCTGAGGCGTCTCGGCCTCCAAGGGGAGCAGGACGGTGCCCTGGGAGGCGGACAGAGTGAAGCCGTCGCCCGTCTCGGTCACCGCGTGGGCCGCGGCGTCCGCCAGGGCGGCGGTCCGGGAGTCGTCGCCGATCAGGACACAGAACTCGTCTCCTCCGAGGCGGTACGCAGCTCCGTCGGGCGTCACGGACGCATCAAGGCGAGCGCCCAGCCGGGCGAGCAGTGCATCGCCGGCCGGATGCCCGTAGGCGTCGTTGTAGCGCTTGAAGCCATCGAGGTCGAAGAGCATCAACAGGCGTGGGCTGGCGGCGCGCGCATCGCTCAGAGCGTCGCTCAGGTCATCCATCAACCTGCGGCGGTTGCCGAGGCCGGTGAGAGAGTCGGTGAGTGCGTCGCGTTGACTGCCGGCAAGGACGCGGGCGCTATGACCGAAACGACGGAAGTAGTGCACTCCGGCCGCACCGAGCGCAACCGCGGCACCAAGCTCCAGGGCGCTGGTCAGTCCCGCGAAGGCCCCGAACGCGACAAGCGCGACGAGCGCGAGGGGCACAGGAGCCAGCGCCCAAAAGGGATGCAGACGACTGCGGGTCTTCGCGATCGATCTCATGGATGAGGGCGGCCCGGCGGAGCAGGGCTCGTAACGCGGCTATCGACCGGGCCGCAGTGCGCCTTGAGCGTCGGTCATCAGGTCGGACAATGTGGGTGCGGCGCTAGACCGTCTCGTGGTCCGACGTGTCCTCAGGCTGGCGCTTCGTCGGACGCCACACCTCCCACAGCACCGACAGCCCTATCAGTACGAACATCCCCAGCAGAGCGAAGCGGGCGGTGCGCCCGGCGATCCACTGCCGTACGTGGCCGACCTTGGGCAGGGTGTACACGACGCGCCCAAGCTCGTCCCGATTGAGCACGTTCCAGCGCTCGACGGCGTCGTTCGCGTCGCCTTTGGTGACCACGAACGTACGCGCTTCGCCGATGCGCATGCTCTGTACACGGTGGGTGAGCTGACGCGCGTTGTCGTCGGGGTCCGGGAAGGTCACGATGTCGCCCACCCTGAGCTCCTTGGGCTTGATGGGCTCGTCGATGACCACGCTGCCGACCTCGAGCGTCGGCACCATGCTGCCGGTGAAGACCGTGAGGACCTTGTAGCCACCGATCGGCGGTGCGACCGTGGCGAGCGCGACCCCACCAACGGCTCCGATCGCTGCCCAGAGGAAGACGGCGAAGAGCAGGCGCATGCCGCGCAGCACGGACCGGCCGCGGCGCGCCCCCGAAGTCGCGGGCCTCTTGGGTGCTGCGATCAGTCGGGTCTCGGGATACGCGTGCTCGGGCGCGACCATCAGGGGCCTCCGAGGCGGGTCGCCCACTCGAGCTCGAACGATCGCGCACCGTCACTGCCCGCCGGCGCACCGTCGCGCAGTCGGACGTGGACGCGCAGTTCCCGTTGCTCGTTCGCAAGCAACGTGAAGGACTTCGTGCCCGAGGCTTTCAGCTCTGAGGGGGTGCCGGCAAAGAGGCGCTTGCCGTCGGTCGCGATCCCGACCAGGTAACGGGTGGAGGCCGACCCCGACGCCGATGCGCTAGCGGAGACCTCGAGCGGGGCGGTCGTCTTGTTGCGCACACGCACGACGCCCCGCCGCGCGCCCGCAGACCCGTACGTGGTCGGTAGGTCGGTAACATGCGACGGTCCGGTGTCCAGCCCCTGGGCCTTGGCGGTCGTGATCTCCGGCCCGACCGGCCTCGCGTTCGGGTCGTCCGGTGCCACGCTGCCAGAGGCAACGAACGCGACGGCGAGCGGAAGGCCGATCGCGAGGCCGGCGACCCGTGCGTAGCGCAGTGCCCTCATCGGGATCGGCGTGCGATCCGCGAAGGCAGGCCTGGGGCCGGCCTGTGCGCTAGTTGTTGAGCGCCTCCCAGGTGCGTGAGTGGGCTCCACTGGGCGGCGAACGGCTTGCGCTTGGTGCTCATCCCTTCCATTTGGCTGTGCTCCTCTGGTGTCCGCCGAACCGGAGGGCGGCGATCTGAAGGACTGTCCTATCCCGTACATCGGACCTGGACGGCTTTCCTTTAGCCGACATGTCCTGGAACAGGATGGGGACCGCCGCAGAAGCGGCGGTCCCCATCTCCCTTCGACTGGCCCGTACCGCCCGGGCGTGCCCGGGGCGATCCACGGACTAGTTGTTCTGTGCCTCGAACGTGTACGAGTGGGCACCGCTCGCAAGCGCGGTGGTGCGGGCGTTCGGAGTGGGGTCGTCGGGGTTGGTGATCGTGAACCGGTAGTCGACCGTGTCGTTCAGGGCCCATGCGGCACCTGCGGCCTTGCCCGACTGTCCGGAGGCAGTAGCGTAGCTCGTCGCGAACGCGCCGAGGGTGCCGGTGTAGAGCGTCGACGCGGGCGTGAACCCAGCGCAGCTGTTGCCGCTCGGCGTCAGGCCCGAACCACGCTCGACCAACAGGGTAAAGGCGGATCCATTGGTGATGCCGGCCGACGCATACACCCGCACGGACGCGGCGAGTGAGCCAGTGTAGGCGACCCGGACACAGCCGGACGTGCTGGCACCGCCGCCGGCGTTCGACACGTTGTAGAGCGTCGTGGCGCCGGCGTGCTGGTCGATCTTGACCGTGCCCGAGCTGATCTGGTTGCCGGTGTTGGTGGTGGTTGCCGTAAAGGCCGCGAAAGTCCCGAAGACTCCCAGCGCCGCCACGACCGCAACCACGGCGCTGGTGATGAAGAGCTTGCGCTGCCTGCTCATCTCGTTTTCCATGAGTGTGTGCTCCTTGGTTGACAGTCAGATGGCGGGAGGTAGTCCCGGGCGGAGGTCCCGCTTGAGACGCTCATCGGCGGTTGCGCAGTAGCCTTGACGATTGGTCGCTCTAACCGGGCCAGTTGTCCAGAAACGGTCCCTGAACGACTTCGGGGACCGCCGCTATCGCGACGATCCCCGAGGATCCGGCTCGGCTGGTGAGGGCCGAACCTAGTTGTTGCGTGCTTCCCAGACGTAGGTGGTCGCACCGCTGGTGCGAGTCGTCGTGTGGTTGTTCGCAACGGCGTCGTCCTTCGGGGTGACGACGAACTGGTAGTCGACCGTGTCGTTCAGGGCCCAAGCGGCGCCTGCTGCCTTGCCGTCATAGCCGCCGGCGTAGGTGGTCGCGAACCCGCCGAGGTCGCCGGTGTAGGCCGTCGATCCTGACGTGAAGCCGGAGCAGTTCATCGTGGCGTCCGGTGCCGTGAGGCCCGATCCGCGGTTGACCGTCAGCGTGTAGTCGGTGCCGCTGGTGATCGTGCTCGTCGTGTACAGCTTGACCGACGCTGCCAGCGATCCCGTGTAGGCGATCCGGATGCACTTCGTCGTGACCTGACCGGGCTTCTGGTCGGTCACATTGTAGATCGTCGTGGCGCCGGCGTGCTGGTCGATCTTGACCGTGCCCGAGCTGATCTGGTTGCCGGTGTTGGTGGTGGTTGCCGTGAACGCCGCGAAAGTTCCGAAGACGCCCAGCGCAGCCACGACCACTACCAGGGAAACGCTCGTGAAGAGCTTGTGCTTCTTGCTCATCGATTCCATTGGTGTGCTCCTTAGCGATTGGTTGCTTGCTTGGTCGCCCTGGTTGGGCGCTCCTCCCGCTAATCGGCGTTCGCCCAATGGGCTTTACGAGAGCTGCTTTGACCTGGCCACTCAGTCGAGAGGCAGCAACGAGCTGCGCCTCCCCCGCTCGATGCGGAGGAGGCGCCGGCACTGCTCTGATGATGTAGGCGGCCTCAGCCGGTCGACGTGCTCGACCCGCCCGCGCTGGACGCAGTCGCATTCGCAGTCGAGATGGCGGTCGCGGCAATGTTGGACACATCCGGCACGTTCACCTCGGGCACGTTCACCTCGGGCACGTTCACCTCCGGCACGTTCACCTCGGGCACGTTCACCTCCGGCACGTTCACCTCCGGCACGTTCACCTCCGGCACGTTCACCTCCGGCACGGTTACCTTGGGCAGGTCAGGCAGTTGCACGTCGGTCACGTCGCGGTCGGGCAACGGCTCGCCAGAACCTGCAGCCCCCGGGCTACCCGCCGATCCGTCGGAGTCGCCTGTGTTGCTCGGGGCCATACCATCTTCCCCACCGCCCGCCGCCGCGGTGTCGGGAGCGCCCGGCTCGGTCGCACCGTTCTGGGGGGCTGTGCCGGTCGTGGCGTC
>Ga0136615_10000294_pt1 | contig 22262 bp, 19 predicted proteins | sample AntDrymUQ2882206_2_FD_106647 | JGI IMG/M metagenome (GOLD analysis project Ga0136615, IMG submission 106647) | Polar desert sand microbial communities from Dry Valleys, Antarctica - metaG UQ288 (22.06) | ecosystem: Environmental > Terrestrial > Soil > Desert | place: Antarctica: Dry Valley... | reverse complement strand
GCCCGGCTGATCGGGCGCGCGCAGCCGTACCGACAGATAGCGTCCGGCGGCGACCATGCCGTGTTCGATCACCCGCAGCATCAGGACCGGATCGACGTTCCCGCCGGAGAGCACGACGACAACCGGCGGCGCGAAGGCGGACGGGTTGTCGAGCACCGCCGAGACGCCAGCAACTCCAGCCGGCTCGACCAGGAGTTTGGCTCGCTCCAGACACAGCAGCAGCGCCCGCGACAGGGACTCCTCCGACACCGTGACGACGTCGTCCACGAGATCCCGGACATGGGCGAAGGTGAGCTCACTGGGCGTGGGTACGGCGATGCCATCAGCCATGGTGTCCATCGACTCCAACGTCACCGGTGATCCCTCGACGAGCGACGCGGGAAACGCGGCTGCCTCGGCGGCCTGCGCCCCGACGACACGGACGTCCGGACGCAAGCCCTTGACTGCGGCCGCGATTCCGGAGAGCAGGCCGCCGCCACCGGTGCAGACCACGATCGTGGCGACCTCGGGGCACTGCTCCAAGATCTCGAGGCCCACCGTCCCCTGCCCGGCGACGAGGTCGGGATGGTCGAAGGGATGGATGAATACTGCGCCGGTCTCGGCGGCAAATGCCTTAGCGGCCTCCATCGGCTCGGCGATCGTGTGACCGACGAGGTGGACCTTGGCGCCATACCCCCTGGTGGCCGCGAGCTTGGGCAGTGGGGCCGTGGTCGGCATGAACACCGTCGCTGACGCGCCAAGCAGGCTGGCGGCCAGCGCGACGCCCTGCGCATGGTTACCCGCGCTGGCTGCCACCACCCCCCCGGCCCGTTCCTCGTCGCTGAGCCGGGAGATCCGCAGGTAGGCCCCGCGGATCTTGAACGAGCCGGTGCGTTGTCGGTTCTCACACTTGAAGAACACCGGCCCGCCGACCTTGTCGCTCAGAACCCGAGAGGGCTCCATCGGGGTACGACGGACGATTCCTTCGAGCACCTCCGCAGCTGCCAGGATCTCGGGGACGCCGACCAGCCGCACTACGCCGTCCACGACTACGCATCCTCCTCAGCCCGTCCACGACCTCAACGCGGGCGTGCGGCGCCGTTCTCGAATTGGGCGAGCAGTTCCTTGAGCACAGCCATTCGGCGGTCAAGGCAACGTAGCCGTCATCGGTCAAGCTCGGCCAGGTACGTGGCCGCTTGTTCTCATACCCCTTGGTGATGCTGACCAGCCCTTCCCCGGCCAACACCTCGAGGTGCCGGCCGAGGTTCCCGTCGGTGAGCCCGAGCAGGGACTTGAGATAGGGGAAGGTGACCTGCCTGACGTCGGCCAGCACCGTGAGGATTCCGAGACGGGCCCGATGGTCCACGACGTCGTCGAGGACCGAGGCCGGGTGCAGATCAGGTGGCGGCGGACCAGATACCAGTCCGCTCCCGATGAAAGGTCACCGCAGCGGTTCCGACGAGTGCGAACGCCAGCACTGCCGTGATCAACGAGCAGGCCATCGAAGGAACGAAGAAGGTCAGCAACTGACGCAAGGGTTACCAGAATCGTGATGACCACGGCACCGCGGAATCCGGTTCCGGCGCCTCGGCGGCGCTGCTACGACGGAACCAGAGGCCGTTATGGCGAGACCAACAGGTCCAGCCAGGGGCCAATAGAACATGGCGCCATGAAGTTCCGCCCGGTCCAGTTGTCCCAGTTGAGGATTGCCCCGCCTCCTCTGGGGTCAACCCTTGGCTTCACCCGCGCCCGCGGCGGCGTACCTTCGTCTGCGATGACTGACGCGCCAGCTGACACCACGGTCGGGGCTCTGCGTGCCACCGGTACCCGCTCCCTCGGCGTCAAGGAAGAAATCCGGGCCAACCTGTTGCGCCGGATCAGCGCAGGACTGCCCGCACTGCCGGGAATCGTCGGTTTCGACGACACCGTGATCCCCGAGGTCGAGCGCGCCTTGCTGGCCGGCCACGACTTCGTGCTGCTCGGCGAGCGCGGCCAGGGCAAGACCCGGCTGATCCGTACCCTGGTCGGGCTGCTGGACGAATGGACCCCGGTGCTGGCCGGCAGCGAACTGAACGAGCACCCGCTCGCACCGATCTCGGTCTGGGGTCTACGTCAGATCGCTGACCTCGGCGACGACGCCCCGGTGACCTGGCTGCACCGGGACAGCCGGTACGGCGAGAAGCTGGCCACGCCGGACACCAGCGTCGGCGACCTGATCGGCGACGTCGACCCGATCAAGGTCGCCCAGGGCCGGACCCTCGGCGATCCGGAGACCATCCACTTCGGGCTCATCCCGCGCACCAACCGGGGCATCTTCTCGATCAACGAACTGCCCGATCTGGCCGAGCGGATCCAGGTCGCCCTGCTCAACGTGCTGGAGGAACGCGACATCCAGGTGCGTGGCTATCGCCTGCGGTTGCCGTTGGACCTGCTCCTGGTGGCCAGCGCCAACCCGGAGGACTACACCAACCGCGGCCGGATCATCACCCCGCTCAAGGACCGCTTCGGTAGTGAGGTGCGTACGCACTACCCGCTCGAACTCGACGATGAGATCGCGCTGGTCGGCCAGGAGGCGGCGCTGTCCTGGGCCGAGGATCTGGACCTGGCCCGTCCACTGATTCCGCATCACATCGTCGAGATCCTCGCGCGGTATGCCCGCCTGGTCCGGGGGAGCCAACACGTCGACCGGCGTTCGGGCGTGAGTGCCCGGTTCGCGATCGCCGCCGTGGAGACGATGGCCGCCTCCGCCGTACGCCGGGCCGCACTGACCGGTGAGGACCGCGCGGTCGCGCGGGTCTGTGACCTGCCCAGCGCACTGCCCGCCGCCCGCGGCAAGGTCGAGTTCGTTGATGCCAGCGGCGAGGACGAGGGAGAGCGGGAACTGGAGATCCTCGCCCACCTGCTGAGACGGGCGACCGCGGAGACGTTCCGTGCCCGGCTGGCCGGGGTGGACCTGTCCGGGCTCCAGGACCACTTCGCTGAGGGCCAGACCGTCGACTCCGGGGAACTGGTGGCTGGGGCAGCGCTGCTCGCCCAGTTCGGGGCCGTACCAGGTCTGGCCGAGCTCCTCACCGCCCTCGGAGTGACCGAGAGCGAGGACCTTCCCGACCAAGCCGCGGCGGCCCTCGAGTTCGCGTTGGAAGGTCTTTATCTCACCCGGCGATTGGCCAAGGACGTCGACGGTCCGCGCACGCTCTACGGCGGCTGAGTCTGATGCGGAGGCGGTATCGGTACGGCGCGTGGCAGGGCGGTCCCGACCCGCTAGTCGAGCCCTACGACGTCGCCACCGCGGTCGATGCGCTAGGCGATTCCGTGCTGTCGGGCGAGAGCACGAGTGAGGCGCTGCGCCGGTTGATGCGGGCCGGCTTGGCCGGACGTCGTGGCCTGGATGCGTTGCGGGACATGGTCCGTAAGCGACTGCGCCAGGCCCGCGCCCGAGGCGCCATGGACGGAACGCTGCGCGAGGTTCAGCGATTGCTCGACGAGGCGCTGCAGGCCGAGCAGCAGACCCTGGAGTATGACCCCCGTCCGGAGGCTCGGCTGGCGGAGTCCGAGCTGGCCTCGCTGCCTGACGACACCGCTGGTGCGGTACGCGCATTGGCCGACTACGACTGGTCCAACCCGCAGGCGCGGGAGAAGTACCAGGAGATCCAGGACCTGCTGCGCCGGGAGGTGTTGGACAGCTCCTTCCAGAAGATGCGCGAGGCGTTGACCCACCAGGGCGACCAGGGCGGGCTCGATCCGGAACGATTGCGCGAGATGATCTCCGAGCTCACCGACCTGATCCAGTCACACAACCGCGGCGAGGACACCACCGAGGCCTTCGAGCAGTTCATGGAGCGGCACGGAGATGCCTTCCCGGACAACCCGCGCAACACCCAGGAACTGATCGACTCACTCGCCCGTCAGGCGGCAGCGCAACAGCGGATGCTGGCCGGAATGAGCCGGGAGCAACGGGTCGAACTTGCGAACCTCATCTCCGACACCTGGGACCAGCTCGGCCTCGGCGACCAGATCGGGGCCCTGAACGACGAATTGCGGCGCGCCCGACCGGATCTGCGCTGGGACCGCGGTTCGGTTCCGGACGGAGCGGAGTCGCTGGGCCTCGGTGACGCAACCGCTGCGGTACGGGACCTGGCCGACCTCGAAGCCCTGTCTCGCGCCCTGTCCCAGGACTATCCCGGAGCAGATCTGAGCGACGTCGACGCGCAGGCTCTCGAAAATGCCTTGGGCCGCAACGCCGCCGATGATCTCGACGCCCTTCGCGAACTGGAGTCCGAGCTCGAGGACCAGGGCTGGCTCAATCGTTCGGCCGGCAAACTCACGTTGTCTCCCAAGGCGGTACGCCGGATGGGAGCAACTGCGCTGCGCCGGGTCTTCGGCCGGCTGTCAGAGGGTCGACGCGGGCAGCACGACATCACCGCAACCGGTCCGTCCGGCGAACTCACCGGCTCTTCGCGTCCCTGGGCCTTCGGAGACGAGCAGCCCATCGACGTGGTCGAGACCGTGCGGCGGGCGGTGCTTCGTACGGCAGGAGAGCGACCGGATCTCAGCATCGGCATGGACGCGCTGGAACCGGATGATCCCGCCGTACGTCGGAAGAGCGTGCCGATCGCGGTGAACGACGTGGCAGTGGTGGAGACCGAGCGACGCTGCAGCGCCGCGGTGGCGTTGTTGGTCGACCTCTCCTACTCCATGGCACTGCGCGGTACCTGGCCGGAGGCCAAGTCCACGGCGTTGGCTCTGCATACCCTGGTCACTACGAAGTTCCCGCAGGATGCGATCCAGATCATCGGATTCGCCAGCCGCGCCCGGGAGATCTCGGCGGCAGACCTCGCCGACCTCGACGTGGACACCTTGCAGGGCACGAACCTGCAGCATGGGCTGATGCTGGCCCGGCGATTCCTGGCCCGGCACCGGGACAGCGAGCCGATCATCATGATCGTCACCGACGGCGAGCCGACCGCGCACCTCACCGGGGATGGCCGGGCGATGTTCTACTGGCCGCCGCTGCCGGAGACCATCGCGCTGACGATGACCGAAGTCAGCCGGTGCACTCGGCTCGGAGCCCAGATGAACGTCTTCGCCCTCGATCCCGATCCGAGTCTGATCCAGTTCGTGGACACCCTCGCCCGGCAGGCTGGTGGTCGGCTGTTCCAGCCCGATCCAGCACACCTGGGCGAGTACGTGGTCGCCGATTACCTGGACGCCCGGCGCGGCAGGCGGGCACGATCGGCATGAGCGCCGACATCGACTCCGGGCCGTGCGCCGTCGGGCGCGGCCGGGCCGGTGGTCCCACCGTGAACCGCTCCAGCGCCGAGGAGACCGCGGCACTGCGCCGAGCCGTCCTGCGACCGAACCTCAGCATCCACGAGATGGCCATGGCCGGAGACCAGAATCCGGACACGGCCTATCTCGCCGTACGGGCACCCGGTGGCGACCGGGCCGTTCTCGGCTGCGTACGCCTGGAGCCAGTGTCCTGTCCGTGGCCAGAGGCACTCCAAGCACCAGCGCGAGCCGCCTGGCAGTTGCGCGCCATGGCTACCGATCCTGCCGTTCGTGGGAGCGGACTTGGCCGGCTGCTCGTCGAGTCCGCCATGGAACACGTGAGCCAGCGGGGCGGCGACCTGATCTGGTGCAACGCTCGGGTCGGCGCCGAACAGTTCTACTTCCGGCTGGGATTCCGCCCGGTCACCGCGCCGTTCCAGATGCCCGACGTTGCCGAGGATCACGTGGGCATGGTGCGCAGGGTGCTAGAGAGTGAGCGGCCGGGCGAAGCTCAGCGAACTGGCTCGGGGCAAGGATGAGTTATCGGACCTGGCCGGCGGCTTTGCTCGCCGGCGCGTCGCTGGCCACAGCGGCCCTGGTCGTCGGCGACCACGTCGTGGCCAGCAGCGACCGGTGCCTCGATGCGGCCGGCTGGTTCACCGCCAGCCCGGTGGCCCGGACTCAGATTCCTGATCTGGCTGACAGCGGCGAGAAGCCAACCGCCGGGTCGGGCAAGGTCGACGTCGGTGCCCCAGGCGCCGTTGACCCGGTGGGCCAGTCCCGCGACCAGCGGGATACCGGCCACGATCGGATCAGCGGCTGCCTGGACCTGGACCGGATCGAGGTCCCCCCTCCGGTGCCTGCTCCCGATGGGCGCGCCTGAGCGATCCCGACCGAGTGAAGGACGCCTTGTGCCAATAGGTTGGATACAAGGCGCCCTTCACTCAACTCATGGCTTGATCGAGGTCGGCGATCAGGTCGTCGATGTCCTCGATGCCGACACTGAGCCGCACCAGCGAAGGCAGGACCTGCAGCGGGGAGTTGGCCGTCGAGGCGTGCGTCATCCGGCCTGGGTGCTCGATCAGCGATTCCACCCCACCCAATGACTCGGCCAGAATGAAGACCGTTGTCCGAGAACAGATGTCGAGGGCGGCACTTTCTCCACCAGAAGCGAGAAACGACACCATCCCGCCGTACCCGCGCATCTGGCGTGCAGCGATGTCGTGACCGGCATGAGTCGGAAGTCCGGGATAGAGCACCGACTCGACGGCCGGATGTCCAGACAGCCAGTCGGCGATCCTGCCGGCATTTGCGCAGTGCCGTTCCATCCGTACGCCGAGAGTCTTGATGCCGCGCAACACGAGCCAGGAGTCGAAGGCGCCGGGCACAGCGCCGATCGCGTTCTGGGCGTAGCCGAGTTCGGCGCCGAGCCCGGCATCGGCCACAACCACAGCACCGCCGACGACATCGGAGTGGCCACCGAGGTACTTCGTCGTCGAGTAGACCGCTGCGTCGGCGCCGAGTGCCAGCGGAAGTTGGAGGTACGGCGAGGCGAAGGTGTTGTCCACCACCAGCCGGGCTCCCCCGCCGTGAGCGATCTCGGCCAGGGCGCCCACATCGGCGATGGACAACAACGGATTGGTCGGCGTCTCACACCAGATCAGTCTGGTATTCGGCTGCAGCGCAGCACGGACCGCGGCCAGGTCACTGAGGTCGACGGGCGTGTGCTCGACTCCCCAGCCGGACAGGACTCCGTTGAACAGCCGGTACGTCCCGCCGTACGCGTCGGCCGGGATGACCACGTGATCGCCAGGCCGGCACATCGTGCGTACCAGCGTGTCCTCGGCCGCCATTCCAGAGGCGAAGGCCAGGCCTCGCGCGCCACCGTCCAGGGCCGCAAGACAAGTCTCCAGCGCTGTACGGGTGGGATTCCCGGTCCGGCTGTACTCATATCCCGAGCGCAGCCCTCCGACCCCGTCCTGGGCATAGGTGGAGGTCTGGTGGATCGGGACGACGACCGAGCCGGTCACCGGATCGGGCTCCTGCCCCGCATGGATGGCGGCGGTCTCGAACTTCATTGGGCCGAGGCTAACCACTTGGCCGACAACGGTGGACAACGCCAGCGGACGACGACCGGCAGTCCCTAGCCTGAGCGCTGAACATTGTCGGTGTGATACCTGGCGAAGGGGGCGCATGGCCAACGGACACAGTCGGGTGACAGTCGTCAGCCCGGACCGGCGGGTCGATCTCTCGCTACCCGGTTCGGTGCCGGTGGGTGATCTGATGGCCCGCCTGTTGGACCTGTGCACCGATCACCACGACCGCACGCGTGGGCTGGCGTGGATGTTGCGCCCGGTGGGCGGCACGGGGCTGGCCTGGTCGAGCAGCCTGGACTCGGCCCGGGTTCGCGACGGGGCCATCCTAGAACTGTGCCCCCGGACCAGCGCTGCCGCGCAGAGCAGCGTGGAGGACGTCCGAGATGCCACCGAGGACGCCGTCGACCAAACCGTGGGGACCTGGCGTCGTCAGGACACCACGACGATGGCCGTGCTGATCCTGGCCGTTCTCGCCGGAATCGTCCTGGCCCTGCCGAACCTGTGGGCAACCTCGTCGGGCAGCGGCGTTCCGATCGCTATCACAACGACGGGAGCGTTGCTGTGGGCTTGTCTGTCGGCTGCCCGACGTGAGTTGACCGTCGCCGCACATATCTTGTTGGCAATCGGTCTGGCCTGGATCGGTGCGCTCGTTCTCGTTGCGACTGCGCCTGGCGCCCTGGTCACGGATCCACCGACCTCGGCCACCCGGGCGGCTCTGGCCGGTGCCGCCATCCTCGGCAGCGCAGCACTCGTGGCTCGGGCGGTGCCTGGGCTTGCTGCGTGGACGGCTGCTGCGGCCGTGGCGTTCGGCGCTGCACTGGGCTGGGTCGGCACGGATCTGGTCGGACGATCCGTCGACGAGGCCATCGCAATCGGCACCGTGCTGGGCATCCTGACCCTGGGTGTTCTGCCCCGCGCCTGCCTGGCGGCCGGCGGCCTGGCCGGTCTCGACTACGTGGTCCGCACGCACGGTGGTCTCGATCCGGGCACCGTTATGGCGACGTTCGCCAGGTCTCGAGCGCTGCTGACCGGAGCGCTGCTCGCCACCGCCGGACTCACCGCCGCAGGGGCGATCCGGCTCGAGTGGGCGGGTTCGTCTGTTCAGGTGGCGCAGGCGGCCGCGATCGCCTGCTGCCTGATCCTGCGGGCCCGCGCCTTCACCCAGTTCGTGCATGTGCTGACCCTCGTGCTGGCCGGAGTCGCCGCGGTGTTGGTCCAGCTGACCGCGGACCTCCTGGGCGGGCAACCCCGGCTCAGCACGGTCGCCGCCCTCGGTCTGGTCCTGATCTGGGCTGGCGTACTCGCGCACGGCGGGGTGTCCGCACGCAACGACGTCACCGGCGCCCGAAGTCGCCGACTTCTCGACGTCACCGAGGCACTGGCCGTTGCCACCCTGATCCCACTCATGGCTGCCAATCTGGGTGTGTTGCAGTGGGTTCGCGAGCTGGTGAACTGAGCTGTGCAGCAAGCACTTCCAGATCCGGGCGGGTCCGGGCCGGCCCATGCGCGAACGCGACCCTTCCGAGGGGTGGAGGCATCCACTCACTCACTGGTAGGGGGCAGGGACTGGGGACCTGCCCAGGACTGGCGACGGCTTCTCAGCGCGATCCGGCGTGGTCTGTCGACCTATGGGGCGGCGGCCGTCGCCCAGGGCCAGCACGCGAGCGCCACAGCCCTGCGGGCGCGTCAGGTCCGGCCACGTCGAATCGCGGTCATCGGGAGCACCGGGGGGGTCGGTACGACGACCGCGGCCGCGCTGCTGGCCAGCGTCCTGGCTGCAGCCAGAGATGACCAGACGCTGCTGCTCACCATCCACAGTGACGGCTGTGACGTCACCGCCCGGCTGGGAATCCCGCATGCTCCCAGCGTCACCGAGGTCCTGGCCGGGTTGCGCCGGCACGGGCGGATCCCACCCACTCCGGTGACTCGTTCCGGGCTTCGAGTGCTGTCGGCGCCACCGCCGGGCAGCACCGCCGTCGAGTCCGGGCTGGCCGAGCTCCTCGACGTCGCGGCCTCGGGGCACGCCAGCGTGGTGGTCGACGCCGGTGTCGCGAGTCGGATCGGCGAGTTCACCACATTCGCCGAGCTCTTCGACACCGTGGTCCTGGTCTGCGCAACGTCAGCGGATGCCGTCGCAGCGACGACCGCGGTCCTTGCCAGGTGGCGGGCGCAGCTACCCGCCCGGACCGGAACCCGCCTGATCCTGATACCGGTTCGGAGCCGGGCTGGCACCGGCGGGAATGGGTCCGATGCTGTCGAGCTACTTCTGGCCGGGGGGGTCCCGGTGCACGTGATGGGCCACGATCGGGATCTGGCGCGCGGGGCAACGATCGACCTGAGCACGGTCTCCGACCCGAGCCTGACCACGGCCCTCGAACTCGGCGCTGACATCATGGGTCACCGCTGACCGCCACGACCCGCCGTCCAGACTCTTGGTGATCATGAGCACCCCAGGTGGAGCACTGCACCTCCCGCGCTCACGATCATGCATACCGGCTGCCTGGGAAGGGCGCAGCGCCGGGCCGGCAGCTCAGGCGGGTTCGGTCCACGCGATCTGGACCTGCTGCGGTGCCATGCCCCGGCGGGCCAGCAGTGCCCGTCCAGGGGGCAGCCGCAACGCGGCGACACCCGCGACCAGCCGGCCCTCGGTCCGGTCCCCGGAGAACAGCAGCCCAGGTCCGCCGAGGTCGTTCAGCGCCTGGGTGACCGGCTCGAACATCGCCCGCGAGGCTCCGCCGGTACGGCGTGCGGTGACCACATGCAGGCCCACGTCACGACCCTGGGGCAGGTACTCGGTCAGCATGGCCAGCGGATTTCCCGCGGCTGTGGTGACCAGGTCGTAGTCGTCGACGAGGACGACGATCTCGCGGCCGCTCCACCAGGTTCGCGCCCGCAGTTGATCCGTGGTCACGTCCGGTCCAGGCAACCGCTGAGCCAGGCCCTGGCAGACCTCGGCAACGGCCTGCCGGGCCCCAGCGGCACTGGTGCAGTACGCGAGCAGGTGCTCGGGTGCCACCAGGCCGAGATGTGCCCGGCGGTAATCGACAAGGACGATTCCGAGTTCTGCCGGCGATCGAGCGTATGCCAGTTGGCGCAGGAGCGTGCGCAGGAACGCGGACTTGCCCGACTGAGCCTCGCCATAAACTTGCAGGTGCGGATCGGTGCCGAACAGGTCGATCCGGACGGGCGAAAGATCGCGCTCGGCGACTCCGACCGACAGGGCGCCGCTCCGGCCGACCGGCAGCTGAACGGGATCCTGGGAATCGATCAGCTCGGACAGCGTCAGCAGGAACGGAAGTACTCGCACCGGGCTCACGCCGGCTCCTGGCCAACGGCGACACACCAGGCCTACCAGATGGTCGACCCCGGCGGGCAGATCGTCGAGGGTCGCAGCGCCGTCGACCCGAGGCAGGGCGATCTGGACGAAGTTTCCGCCTGGCACCAGCGCCCGGCCGGGGACATCGGCGGGCATTGACGCCGCCAACTGCCGGTCGATCGCTGAATCGAAGGCGTCGGTGAGCCGCAATTCGATCCGACCCGGTAGCGCAGCAGCCAGCCGCATCCGAATCTGAGAACCGGCCGAGGCCGACAGCACGGTGTGCACGCCGAGGGAGGGACCGCGATTGGCAATCGTCATGACCTGGTCCTCGAGGTCGGGTTCGGCCTCGCGAAGTGCAGCCCAACCGTCGATCACCAGGAAGACATCGCCGAGCACGCCGTCGGGCAACGATCCGGCCCGCCGGGCGCGCCGCAGGCCGTCGGCTCCGTCCCAGCCGTACTGCCTCATCAGCCGCTCGCGTACGTCCAGCATTGCCAGGACGTCGGCAACGGTTCGGCGTACCCGATCCGGGTCCGAACGGGTGCAGGCACCGGCGACATGCGGCAGTCCTTCCAGCGCGGCCAGTGAGCCGCCGCCGTAGTCCAGGCAGTAGACGGCCACCTCGCCGGGCCGATACCGCAGCGCAAGTGAGCAGATCAACGTCCGCAGCAGGACGCTCTTGCCCGATAGGGCGCCACCCACGATCAGCAGGTTCCCCTGTGCGCCGGCGAAGTCCCAGACAAGTGGAACCTGACGTTGCTGCCCGGGTCTGTCCTCGAGGCCCAGCACCGCGCTGACCTCCGGCCCGTCGGCTGGTGCGGCGCCGCCGATCTCTACCCGTTCCGAAGATCCCCCGGGCACCGCATCCAGAGCCAGCACACGGGGCAGCGGTGCGATCCATACCTGGCGCGCTCGAGCAGCTCCGGTTGCCGACAGCCGCTGGACTGCCACATCGAGGATCGTCGGCGTCGTGGCGGTCGCGGTCGGATCCTGCCGCGCTGCCGCGGTCAGGTCCACCATCGCGTCGAGCTGCCCGGCCGCTGCGAGGGCGGTGGAGATGTCGATGAGCGTGCTGAAGGCCACGATCGGTGCGGCCGTACGGACCTCGGTGGTGGGCCCGCGATAGGGCGCGGACACCAGTGCTGCCTTGAACCGATCGAAGACCGTTGTGTCGACCTTCAGGAAGCCGGAGCCGGGTTCCGGCGGCAGGTGGTAGGCATCCGGGACGCCGAGGGCCTCACGGCTTTCGGACTCACTGAAGGTCCGCAGGCTGATCCGGTACGACAGATGTGATTCCAGGCCTCGGATCTTGCCCGCATCCAGGCGCTGGGTGGCCAGGAGTAGATGAACCCCGATCGAGCGACCGATCCGGCCCACGGCGAGGAACAGCTCGGCGAAGTCCGGTCGGGCGGCGAGTAATTCAGTGAACTCGTCGATGATCACCAGCAGGTGCGGCATCGGCTCCCGCTCGACGGCACCGGCGCCCTGCTCGAGGAGACCGGCATAGGCCTGCAGGTTGGCAAGGTTGCCGGCCTCGGCGAGCATCCGCTGCCGGCGGGTCAGTTCGCCGTACAAGGCATCCCGGAAGCGTTGGACCAGACCGGGATCGGCGGCAAGGTTGGTCACCATGCCCGCTATGTGCGGCAGATCGGAGAACCCGGCGAAGGTCGCGCCGCCCTTGAAGTCGACGAGCAGCAGGGCCAGCTTGTCCGGCGGGTGACCGATGACCAGCGAGGTGACCATCGTGCGCAGCATCTCGCTTTTCCCTGAACCGGTGGCCCCGACGACCAGACCATGCGGCCCCATGCCGCCAATCGCGCTTTCCTTGAGGTCGAGGTACACCGGCTGCCCGTGCGGCCCGATCCCGACTGGGACCCGCAGGAAGTCCCGAGCCGAACCCGGTCGCCAACTCCGGTCGGGATCGAGCCGGGCCACGTCCGAGACGCCGAGAATGTCCTGAAGCCCCACCTTCGACGTGAGCACGTCGCTGCCGTCGTCTTCGGCCAGCCGACAGGGAGCCAGCGACCGGCCCAGCGCGGTCACCGACGGCACGTCGAGCTCGTCGAGGGTCCGTACGACCATGCCGTCGGCGCTCCAGGACGCTCCCTCGAGCACAGCACCGAGGCGCGACCCGGCAAGGGGGTCCGCTTCCACGGTGAGCCGAACATCCACCTGCTCCGGCTCCTCTCGCCGATGCGCCACCAGATTGATCACGTGGATTCCGAGGTCGCTCGGTGAGCGACTGGACCCGGCGTCGAAATGCGTTGCGCCGTACTGAAACTCCCCGTCCACGACCACGACCAGGTGACGAACACCACGACCCGGCGGTCTGCCGCGGCGACGTTCGGCGTCGGCCCGACGAAGGTCAAGGTCGTCACCGATCCGGGCCCACAGCTCCTGAACCGACGTCGTCACGAGCAGGCCGTCGGCTTGTCCACCCTCGACCGTTGAGCCGATTCGCGATGATGCACTGACCCCATTGACGCTGTGCGGCAACCACTTCGCCCACTCCCAGAGGTCAACCAGCGGCGCCGCTCGAACGACTGCAACCCGAAGATCGTCGGGCGGGTGCACGGCCACGAGTTGGCCAATGACCGCACGGGCCAGGGCACGGGTGGCCCGGCGATCTCCTACGACGCTGAGGTAGCCGATCTCGGCCAGAGGAACGGTGATCGGTTGGTCGCTGAGCGCGGCGTATCTATCGACCAGGCTCTCGGCCGCAGACAGGCAGACCGGGTCGTAGGTGACCAGCGGGTTATCTCGATCCACCTGGACGCCGAGCGTGCGCGCCAACGGGGTCGCCCCCGTACCGAGACGTATCTCGAGGAAGTCCGGGTCACCGGGGCGGCGCTCCCATCGCCGTGCCGGGAGGCGGGCGATGTCGAGCAGCTCATCGGGGGCCGGATGACGCAGTGCGGCCCGGTCACGTTGCAGCGCTCCGGCCTCGCGAGCGGAGCGTCGCATGCCCTCGAGGTAGTCGAGGTAGCGCTCCCGATTGGCGCGCTGCTTGCGCCGGGCGCTGGACCGGGTTCCGACGAATAGCACGATCCCGAGTCCGACCGAGACCACCATGAACAGCAGTCCCGCCGCGGCGAACAGCGGACGGTCCTGGTTGGTCAACGTGATCAGCAGAGACCCGGATCCGGAGACCAACGGCATCACGAGCATGGCGAGGTTGGTGGACCCGCTCTGTTGCTCGCTCTGCTGGGGCGGTGCAGCCAGGACGAGTGGGTCGTCGTCACCCGCAGAGGGGGCAAGTTCCAGCGGCGCGGGACGGCGTACGAGGACGGTGCTCACCTCAGCGCCCGCCGGTTACGCGACGTGGCGCGAGCCGGAGACGAGCCATATGCGAGCCGCGCTCGGCACCAGCTCAGACCGGCCACGGCTGGAATCGTTCGGCGTTGCCACGATCGGTCCGGCCTCCGGCCTGCCCTCCTGCTGCGGCGCTCGCACCGACGTCTGCATGTGCGCGCGCAGCCGGACCAGATCGTAGCCGTGTGTCTCGCAGAACATCGAGACGCCGGTGACCACCGGCGGTTCGACGACGGCATCGGACACTCCGGTGATGACCGAACGGAAGTCGAGGTCGATCACCTCGTACTGCTCGGCGGCGGTCGCGGCGTTGACCGCGGCCCGGGCCGCCTCACCGGTCGAGACTCCGATCTCATCCCGATCACCCATTCTTCCTCCCGTGTATCGACCAGCCGCCAGACGAAAGACCCGAGTGCTGGCGGGTGGAATCTAGGCAGTTGGCCGGCCCCGCGCTGCGGTTGTCCACAGCTCGATCGCCACATCGGCGTGGGCCGGTCACCTCGGTGGAGTTGTCCACAGGTTCGGTCGGCCAGCCACGGCGGTAGGCCCTACGCACCTAGCCTCGGCGCTGATCGAGGCCGCTCTCCCGCCACCGCAGGCGAATCCCGGCGGCCCCGTCAGGAGGATGATCATGAGCGCCGACTTCGTCGGACTTGCCGAGGCCAACGCCCTCGGCAGAGGAGGTACCGAGCTGGACAGCAGCGCAACTGCGCTGTTCGGCAGTCTGCAGGGGCTCGTCAGTGAGCTCGAAGCGGACAGTCAGGCCATGCAGGGGTCCTCTCTGCAGGCCTTTGCCCGCGTGAAGCAGGAGCTGTTCGCCCGCTTCCAACAGTTGGTGGCCTTCTGCCGGGCCAACGGCATGAACCTCAATGCGGCCCAGACCCAAGTAGATGCCACCGACCTTGCCGGGTCGGAACAGTTCGCTGCCGTCGGCTCCATGGTCGACGGGATCACCTCCCGGATGTCCCACGGCTGACCCTGCAACTCACACCGCCAAATCCGTTGCACCACAAGACGACACAAGGAGCACAAGATGAGTTGGGACGTGTACGGAAACGTCGGCTTGCTCAATGACCTAGCCGACACGCAACAGGACTTCCACAACCGGTTCCAGGGAGTCATGAACTCGATCGACACCGTCGCGCGGCAGACTCTCGGGCAGTGGGACGGTGCCGGTCAGGCCGGATTCACCCAGACGTCGGCAGAGTACGAACGCCTGCACACCGCCGTCCAGTCCGCCTTCTCACGGCTGATCGCCAGCACGCACGAGTCCGCGGACTCCTACGGGCGGCTGACCCACCACCTGCACGGCCTGTTCGACTGAGCTGACATCCGGCACCCCCGCCATGGACATGTCGGTCAGTCACGGATCGAAGGCCAGCTCCGGCATTCCGCCGAGCCGGGTAGCCTCCGGCTCGCTGGAGCTGGCCAACTCACTCGGCATCGATCCGGAGCGGCTGTTGCTCGACGCGGCGGCGCTGCGGCGCCGGCAACTGTGCGCAGCGTTCCTCCATGGCTCGACGCGGTCCTGGCGAGTACGTCGTCGAATCTGGCCGGCTGCGGTCGCGGGGCTGCTGATCGTGGCCCTCACGATCGCCGCACTGGCGGTGGCAGCGGCCTTCGCCGCGCAGCAGAAGATCGACGACGAGCGTCGGAGCCAGTCAATACAGTGGAAGGTGATCGACGCGCAGCGCCCATGAGGTGCGTGCAGCCATTCGACATAGAGCCGGGAGCCGACATCTACGGATCGATCGGGGCACGCGGGGCACGCGAGAACAGCCGGCGTGACGTGTCGCTGGACATTCCAAAGCGCAAGCTGACCGTCTTCACCGGTGTATCGGGCTCGGGCAAGTCATCGTTGGTCTTCGGCACGATCGCCGCCGAGTCACAGCGGCTGATCAACCAGACCTACACCGCCTTCCCAGTCATTCATGCCGAGTCTCGGCCGGCCCGACGTCGACTCGCTGACCAACCTCGGCGGCGATCATCGTCGACCAAAAACGGATGGGGCCAACTCCCGCTCCACGGTTGGCACGGCCACCGACACCTATTCGATGCTGCGGATCATCTAAAGCCGGCTCGGTGACCCGCACACGGCGGCGCGAACGCCTACGGGTCAACGATCCGCAAGGCATGAGCCCCAACTGCGAAGGCCTCGGCCGGGTCGACGATCCACGTCGACGGCCTGGTGGAGCGCAACCTGTCGCTGAACGAGGGCGCCATCACCTTTCCCAACTTCGCTGTCGGGTCGTGGTACTGGATGATCTTCGCCGATTCCGGTTTCTTCGACGTCGACAAGCTACTGCGCGACTACACCGCGGCCGAGTGGGAACAGTTCCTGCACGGGCCGGAGTCCAAGGTCAAGCTGACCCAGTACACGCTGACCTATTAGGGTCTGGTCGACAAGTTCCGACGGCTGTATGGGAGCAAGGACCTCGACAGCGAGCAACCGACCCTGCGGGCAGCCGTCGAGCGGGTTGCGACATCGAGCCAGTGCCCGGACTGCCAGGGGTCCCGGCTCAATCAAGCGGCGCTGTCCTCGCGGATCGCCGGCCGAAACATCGCCGAGTGCGCGGCCATGCAGGTCAGCGATCTGGCACTGTTCGTGGCCGACTTCGACGCCCCCGAGGTCGCGCCGCTGCTGGGCAATCTGCAGTCGGCCCTGGACAACCTGGTCCGGATCGGGTTGGGCTATCCGAGCCTGAATCGCGAATCCAGCACCCTGTCCGGCGGTGTGGCCCAGCGAGTGAAGATGGTTCGGCACCTCGGCTCCAGCCTCACTGACCTCACCTACGTCTTCGACGAGCCGACGATCGGCCTGCACCCACGCCACGTCCAGAACATGAACGACCTCCTGCTCCGCTTGCGTGACAAGGGAAACACGGTGCTGGTGGCCGAGCACAAGCCGGAGATGATCACGATCGCCGACCGAGTGGTCGATCTGGGTCCCGGTGCCGGGCAGCACGGGGGAACCACCGGCCTGCACATGCACGACGTCGACAACCTGATCGCACTGCTCGACCGGCTGGTCGACCGCGGCCGCACGGTGATCGTGATCGAGCACAATCTCGACGTCATCGCCCGTACGGACTGGGTGACCTCGGCCCTGGTGCCGGCCATGACGGTGGCCGCGTGGTGTTCGAAGGCCCTCCGCTGGCCCTGGTCGAGGCTGAGCAGTCAGTCACCGGTCAGCATCTGCGCAAGCGCCTGGCCCGCTGAGCGGGACTGGCGACTGCCCCTCGCGGACCCGTCGGCTCGAGCCGACCGGATAGCGTGCCTAGAGATCGTTGGCGAGGTAGCCCAGCACGTCCTGGCGCGTCAGCACGCCGCGTGGCTTGCCGTCGTCGAGCACAACTGCCGCGTCACGTCCCTTGAGGACGGCGAGCAACTCAGCCACCGGTTCGCCGGCCCCGACCTGGGGCAGTGGGGGGCCCATGTGTGCCTCGAGCTTGTCGGTCAGGCTGGCCCGGCCGGTAAACAGAGCGTCGAGGAGGTCGCTGTCGACCACCGAACCGACGATCTCGGCCGACATCACCGGCGGCTCGGACAACACGACCGGCACCTGGGAGACGGCGTACTCGCGCAGGATGTCCACGGCCTCGCGGACGGTCTCGTTCGGATGCACGTGTACGAGTTCGGGTAGCGAGCCGGCCTTGGCAAGCAGGATGTCGCCGATCGTCGTCTGGTCAGAGCCGCGGGCGAGGAACCCGTAGTCGGCCAGCCAGTCGTCGCTGAAGATCTTCGACAGGTAGCCGCGGCCCGAGTCGGGGAGCAGCACCACGACGAGGTCCCCAGGCGCTGCCTCCCGTGCGACCCGCAACGCAGCGGCCGTGGCCATCCCGCAGGATCCGCCGACCAACAGGCCCTCCTCGCGCGCCAAACGCCGGGTCATGGCGAAGGAGTCCCGGTCGGAGACTGCCAGGATCTCGTCCGGGACCTCCGGGTCGTAGGCCCTCGGCCAGAAATCCTCGCCGACGCCTTCGACGAGATAGGGCCGGCCCGTACCGCCGGAGTAGACCGAGCCCTCCGGATCGGCGCCGATGATCCGGACCCGACCGTCGGAGACCTCCTTGAGGTAGCGCCCCGTGCCGCTAATCGTTCCGCCGGTGCCGACGCCGGCCACGAAATGCGTGATCGCGCCGTCGGTCTGCTTCCAGAGTTCCGGACCGGTCGTCTCGTAGTGGGACTGGCCGTTCATCGGGTTGGAGTACTGGTCGGGCTTCCACGCCTGCGGGGTCTCGCGAGCCAGTCGATCCGAGACCTTGTAGTAGGACTCCGGATGATCCGGCGGGACCGCGGACGGGCAGACGACCACCTCCGCGCCGTACGCGCGCAGTACGTTGACCTTGTCGTCGGACACCTTGTCCGGACAGACGAAGATGCACCGGTAACCGCGCTGCTGGGCGACCAACGCCAGCCCGACTCCGGTGTTGCCGCTGGTGGGTTCGACGATGACCCCGCCCGGAACAAGCGCTCCGGAGGCCTCCGCGGCATCGATCATCCGTACCGCGATCCGGTCTTTGACCGAACCACCGGGATTGAAGTACTCGATCTTGCCCGCAAGCTGGGCAGCAGCCCCGGATCCGATCCGGCTCAGCCGGACCACCGGGGTGTTTCCGATCAGATCGACCACACTGTCGACGAAACGCACAGCCCTCACCCTACGGGCGCCGACATCGTTCTTCGAGGAGAGCCCGGCAGGACTAACCTCGACACAGTGATGGGGATGAACGGCACTGCGCGTCGCGTCGGTCTCGGCACCATGATCACCATGTGCGGTATGGGGGCGGCCGCCGGTGGTCTGATCAGCCTGATCATGTCGCAGTCACGTTCAGCGCGTCGCGTCGTCGAGGAGCGCAGCCCGATCTGCGGGCCACCTACCGGCGACGGCGTCTACGGGAGTTTTTCCGGTAAGTCGATTCGCGTCACGTTGCTGGGCGATTCCAGTGCGGTGGGTCTGGGCGTGGACCGGACCACCGAAACGCCTGGTGTGCTGATGGTCAGCGCCCTGAGCGACTTGGCGTCGCGACCCGTGCACTTCACCCGGCTGGCCTGGATCGGCGCGCAGTCCTGTGACCTCGACGCCCAGGTTCGAATGGCCCTCGACGAAACGTCGGCCCTAGATCTGGCCGTCATCATGATCGGTGCCAACGACGTCACGTCTCGGACCCGGCCCTCGGTCTCGGTCCGTTTCCTGTCCGAAGCGGTCGCCAAGCTCAGGCAGACCGGGTGCGAGGTCGTCGTGGCTACCTGCCCGGATCTCGGCACGATCCGGCCGATTCGCCAGCCGCTGCGGTTCATCGCCCGGCGGTGGAGCCGCCAACTGGCGGCTTTGCAAACCGTGGCAGTGGTCAAAGCCGGCGGTCGTACGGTCTCGCTCGGGGCAATCCTTGGCCCCGCCTTCGCTCGCGACCCGCGCATGTTCAGCGTTGACGAGTTCCATCCCTCGGCCGAGGGGTACGCCGCTGCCGCTGCGGTCCTGCTGCCAACGGCCGCTGCAGCACTGGGCCTGTGGCCCGAGCCGGGCGAGCCCCGGGACCGCGCCTTCGGGAAGGAGCGGGTCACCTCCGTCGAGCACGCGGCACTCCGGGCAGCCGAACGCGCCGGGACCGAGGTGTCGCAGGCCGACGCGGATGCCCCCGTCTCGTCAGGCTGGGCACGCTTGCGCAGACGTCGACCGTTGGCCATGGTCGAGGCCGAGGACTGCGTCAAGGCCGATACTCCGGAGCAGGTAGGTCACCGATGAGCCGAGAGGGCGGGAGCCAGCGATGAGCCGGCGACGACACGGGATTGCCGGACGCCTTGCCCGAGCGGGAGCCGGAGCGATCGCGGGCGGCGCGGGGGCTGCCGGAGCGCTACTGGCCGGGCAGTTCATCGCCGCGGCCCGTCGCGACCCGACCGCGTTGTCCGATCCGCCGCCGATCACCGGAACCTTCGGGATCAGCGCCGACCCGCCGCTGCGGCTGGCCGTCCTCGGCGACTCGGCGGCCGCCGGGTACGGCGTGAGTCGGGTGGAGCAGAGCGTTCCGGGGCAGCTGGCAGCGCGCCTGGCCACCGCCGGCTGGCGAGTGGAGCTGTCCGGCTTCGCGATTGCCGGATCTCGCACGGGTGATCTCGGACCGCAGGTCTCGAGGGCGCTGCTCAGCCGCCCGGATCTGGCCGTACTGGTCATCGGCGCCGACGATGCGCTGCGCCTGACCCGCTCGCGCTCGGTGTCCTACGGAGTGGTCGACGCGGTCCGCCGGCTGCGCGACCAAGGCGTGCCGGTCGTCGTGGGAACCGCCCCAGACCTTGCCGCGGCCAGGGGCCTGGGTCAGCCGCTGCGTGTCGTGGCCGGGTGGCGCTCGCGTCGAGTCGCCAAACTGCAGCTGAGCGCGACCCGAGCTGCCGGTGGCCTGCCGGTGGATCTGGCCAGGGAGTGCGGGCCGGTTTTCCGGGCCGATCCCGGGCTGCTGTCCGACGACGGTTGGCATCCGTCTGTGGACGGTGCCCGGATCTGGGTCGACGCCCTGGAGCCGATGATGCTCGACGCTGCCGGTTCTCCCGCTAGGTACTGATTCGCTTGCGCGTGCGGCCCATTCCTGGGGTCGGCTCTCAGTCAGCCTGGGCGCTAGCGGATGATGTCGGGCCACCGGCCGGTGGCGAGCCGAACATGGCTGAGAGATGGGCCTGCTCGACCTCTGAGTACCGGACCACTCCGACGGGCACCCCGCCGCCGATGCTTGCGTGGACCTGTTCGGCCTCATCTGGAGAGAAGCCTCCGCACAGCTCGATCAGCTGCACCCCGTCTTGGAGCAGGCCCCTGGCCACAGTCAGCGCCTGCTCGAGGCTTGACACGCACGTGACCGTGGTGGAGAAGGCAACGGAAGCCAGGACGCTGCTATGTATTTGCGGCTGGTAGCCAGGGCCCTTGACGATCATGGCGAATCGGGTGAGCGGCATGAGCACAGTTAACAAGACAACGCCCTGGGAGCTCCAGCCTCGCTGCGTCGACCCTGGGAATCCGCCTGTGGAACCGGCAGCCGCGCTAGATTTTGAGTTCCACCGCAGTCCAGCGGCTTGCTGAACGTAATCCGATCGGAGATCTCCATGCCCGAAGCCGTGATAGTGGCCACCGCCCGCTCCCCCATCGGGCGAGCGTTCAAGGGATCGCTCAAGGATCTGCGGCCCGACGACCTGGCCGCCACCATCGTGCAGGCAGCGCTGGACAAGGTTCCCGAACTGGATCCCACGGACATCGATGACCTGATGCTGGGGTGCGGTCTGCCGGGCGGCCAGCAGGGCTTCAACCTCGGTCGGGTGGTCGCGATCTTGCTGGGCCAGGATCAGCTGCCTGGACTGACCGTCACGCGATACTGCTCCTCCTCGCTGCAGACCACCCGGATGGCCCTGCACGCGATCAAGGCCGGCGAGGGCGACGTGTTCATCTCAGCTGGCGTGGAGATGGTCTCCAGCTTCGCCAGCGGAAACAGCGACAGCTGGCCGGGCACCCAGAACCCCGCCTTCTCCGAGGCCACGACCCGTACGGCGAAGGTGGCCGAAAGCGGCGCCGACGACTGGGTGGACCCCCGTACCCAGGGCGAACTGCCCGACATCTACATCGCGATGGGGCAGACCGCCGAGAACCTGGCGCTGACCAAGGGTGTGACCCGTGCCGACATGGACGAATTCGGCGTACGGAGCCAGAACCTTGCCGAGCAGGCGATCAACGACGGCTTCTGGGAGCGCGAGATTACGCCGGTGACGACAGCCGATGGCACGGTGGTCAGCGCCGACGACGGTCCGCGTCCGGGGGTGACGCTGGAGGCGGTCTCCCAACTCAAGCCGGTCTTTCGTCCGGACGGCCGGGTCACCGCCGGCAACTGCTGTCCGCTCAACGACGGGGCCGCGGCGGTCATCATCATGAGCGACACCAAAGCCCGCGAACTCGGCATCACCCCGCTCGCTCGGGTGGTGTCCACCGGCGTCAGCGCGCTGTCGCCGGAGATCATGGGGCTGGGTCCGGTGGAAGCCAGCCGGCAAGCTTTGGCCCGAGCAGGCATGAGTATCGGGGACATCGACCTGGTCGAGATCAACGAGGCCTTCGCGGCCCAGGTGATCCCGAGCTACCGCGATCTGGGCATTGATCTGGACCGGCTGAATGTGCACGGCGGGGCGATCGCGGTCGGGCACCCCTTCGGCATGACCGGCGCCCGGATCACCGGCACGCTGCTCAACGGGTTGCGATCCCGCGACAAGACATTCGGTCTGGAAACCATGTGCGTCGGCGGCGGCCAGGGCATGGCCAT